>Ga0265300_10004845_pt1 | contig 10564 bp, 8 predicted proteins | sample AusTroGonzalo_MG_FD_193482 | JGI IMG/M metagenome (GOLD analysis project Ga0265300, IMG submission 193482) | Bovine rumen microbial communities from tropical cattle in Woodstock, Queensland, Australia - Gonzalo_03 | ecosystem: Host-associated > Mammals > Digestive system > Stomach > Rumen ... | reverse complement strand
GCCGTCTCTATGATACTGAAGGTGATTGCGCTCCCCTCAGCGCCGGCTGGAGTGTTAGCAAACAGGAAATTCTTTCGGCTGATGACAAAAGGCTTGACACTTCGTTCCCCGCGCATCCCGCGCGGCAGTACAACTACCAAACAGAAGGAGAAAACAATATGAAAAAACTGATCGCCATGCTGCTCCTCGCGAGTCTCATGATGAGCATTGCCGTCTCGGCCTGTGCAGACGGCACCATCGACCGCGCCACCGCGGAAAAGGACGATTTCCCAAAGATCGGGGTAACTCTGTATTATCCTGATGATTTCAAGGTAGAGAAAGGACTTTACACCGCCGCAGCGGACGACGACATGCTTGGCCCAGGCATCTATTTTGTCCAGTGCAATTACATCGGCGTCAGCATGGAATGGTATGAATCCGCGCTTCATACCGAAGACATCAAGCAGGAAGATATCCAGAAATACATGAATTCGACGATGGCCCTGCTCATGCTGATCGGTATTGATCAGAACCGGAACGCGGAGGATATCTGCGCTGCCTATAAGGCGCTTACCGGCGCGGACGTCCTATCCCCGGACGACATGACCGAAGTCGGGCGGTTTGAGGACATCACCTGGTACCTGCTGGACAAGGACTTCACCGGAAACTATCAGAACCTTGAGCCGGAATATGCCTCAGAATATGACAGCCTTCACGCGCTGGCCGGCACAATCGCTTCCAATGCCGATTATTACCGGCCTGTAGGCACCTATGACACCATCGCCGACCAGACCGTCTCTTTTGAGACCACGGACCTCGACGGCAACCCCGTCACCAGCAAGGATATCTTCAGCAAGTACGATGTGACCATGATCAACGTATGGGCGACCTGGTGCAGCGCCTGCCTCAGCGAACTGAGCGAGCTCGAAGAGATCAACAACCGTCTTGCGGAGAAAAACTGCGCCATCGTCGCTATTCTTGGAGACGGCGATGAGGAAGAGGCTGTCGCCCTGGGCAAGAAGCAGCTTGAAGAAGCGGGCTGCACCTATCTGTGCCTGCGTCCCTTCGACGGATGGGAAGAAGTATTTATCATGAACGAAGGCTGGCCCACATCGTTCTTCTTCGATTCGACAGGCAAGATGGTTTCCAAGCCGATCGCCGGCGCTGCAGTAACCAGGTATGAGAGCAGAATCGACGATATCCTGAACGGTGCCGAAGCCAACGAGACCATCGTAAACAACGGCAATGAGAATCATGCAAATGCCTACCGGATCTTTGTTGTGGACCAGATCGCCAATCCGGTTGTCGGTGCCATGGTTCAGTTCTGCACCGCCGACACCTGTCAGATCGGCAAGACCGACGATAACGGGATGGCCTCGTTCGATAACCCCGAGGGTGTCTATGAGGTGCACATCCTGAAAGTGCCCAAAGGCTATGTGAAAAATGATTCGCTTTATACAACGCCCGAGACCTACAGCGACATGACCATCGTGGTTGAAGCGGAATCAGTATCGTAAGGAAAAAGGATTGCTGTCCTGAACCGGCCGGCAATCCTTTTTTATTGCAAATCCCCCGGGCATGTCATATAATACTCTCAACTTCTATCTATCCCCCTGAAGGAGACTGCCATGAAACACCCAAAGAGAAAACTGATCGGAGGAATCCTCCTTCTCCTTGTCCTGACAGGTCTCTTCGGAGGCTTTCTCCTGATCTCCAACACCAGCGGCACGATCATTCACAAAATGGAAACCCGGGCATCGATGATCAAAGCCGTAAGCCGGTCGCTGGAAAACGATCTTCAGCTGTCCCTGAGCGTCGGTGAGTCCATCATGAGCAAGAACGGGGACCGGCTCCGGCTGGGCGCCGCTGCCTGCCGGAAAGTGGTGGATGCTGACTGGGACGGGGAACCCATGTTTTTTCTGGACGGTGCCGTCATCACGAGCGCAGGAAACAGAATCCGCTGTCCGGACGGCTTTCCCACGGATCTGATCATCGATGCCGATGCGCTCACCGGGGAAATGGGGATTCTCTATACCCCGTCCCCCGAAGCCGAGAGCGATTCCGATCTGTTATATGCGGTCAACTACTATCGGCTCGACGAAGGCGTCTGGTTTGTTGAATGGGAAAAATACGAGAACCTTGATCAGCGGATGAATGAGCTTTACGATTACCGCAAAAGCTTTGCCGGTATTGAAAAGGCATTCAGCACGCAGCTTGTGCTCATCTCTACCGCGTCCCGTGAAACCGACGAGCATCCTCTGTTTTACAAATCGGATTCTCTGCCCGAGGCCGTGACGGCGGAAGAGCTCGGCATCACCGGCGAAATGCTCAGCAAGTCGTTTTCCACCTCCGACGAGCTGACCGGCGAGGCCCTTGGTACTGCTTACCAGATTCTTGTCATCGGCGATCAGCGCTACGAGGTCTTCTTCCGTGACGTTGACAGCTCTGTCATACCGGATATCACCGCAGCCTACCTGACTCCCTTCGTGGATACGCAGTCAGAGATCGTCGAGCAGATGGGGATTATCCTTGTCCTGTTTGCGGCCATCGGCATTGTGTTTCTGGTCTGGCTGTTTTCCGTTCTGCTGCTTGTCCGCAGGCATACCCTGAACGAAAGACAGCGGAAGGACTTTAGCTTCCGAAGCTGCTGGCGCAGAATTTTCGGAATTCTCGGCGCCGCGGCGGCGGTCATCCTGACGGCGTCCGCGCTGATGCTCTCGCTCTCGCGCCTGTTTGCCGTTTACCGGCAGGTGGATACCGCAATTCTCGCCCTTCACCAGCGGATTGAGGAGAACGCGAATCAGCCCCGCGTAACACAGGCCGTAAACACGGAAACCTATGAGGGCTTTGCCGCCATGACAGCAGAGCTTTTCACGGAATATCCCGATCTGTACGGTGCCGACGATCTCCAGACCTTCTGCGACATCATCGGAGCCGACTATATCATGCTTTTTGATTCGAACGGGGACGAAGTTCTGACCAATTCCCGCTTTGTGGGCTTAAGCCTCGGCACGGATCCCTCCTCCGCCACGTATGATTTCCGTCTGCTGCTGAACGGTGTTCCCATCATCTCGCACGATCTCATGACCGATGAGCAGACCCGGCAGACCAATTTCATGATCGGCGCATGCGTCGGCAAACCGGAAGACGGACTCTACGGTGCGCTTCTGATGGCTGTTCCGAAGGATCGGATCGTCAGCAGCGGTGCCGAGCGTGAGGAGGACATCATGGCCTCTCTCGTATCGGGCGACATGCTTGCCTTCTCCGTGGATCCGGAAAGCGGGATGATCCTCAAGGCGAGCGAGCCGGACCTGGCCGGGAATAACGCGGCCGACCTCGGTCTGTCGAGCACCGCTCTGCGCGACGGATTCCAGGGCTTCTTCAAACTGGACGGCCTGTCGTATTACGGGAAAAACGAAGAGATTAACGGCATTCTCTATTTCTATGCCGCGGAAAGCAGCCACATTTACAGCAATGTTCTGATTATGTCGCTGCTCTCGGCGCTGGTGTCCTTCTGTCTTCTTCTGATTTTCGCGCTGTACATGATGCACGGGTACCGGAAGGAATTTGAGGAATACGCTTCCGTGGGTGCGCTGCTGGAGGATTCGACGAACGAAGTCCAGCTCTCTGCCGGCGGTCGGAAAGTTTCGATCGATCCCTCTGCCCGCTGGAAGCCGGGCAAATCCGAAAGCGATGCCCGCATGCCCCGCCGCAATGCAGTTCTCGCCGCCGAGATTCTCCTCATCCTCGGCGTCGCCTGGATCGGCTTCCGGCTCGTTTCTGACCGGAGCGGTGCCAGCGCCTCTCTGATCAGCTTTATTATTCGGGGGCAGTGGACGAAAGGCTTCAATCTCTTTGCCTTTACCGGCATCTTCATCCTGCTGGCAGAAGTGGCGGTTACCGTCACCCTGCTCAGGATTTTTATCCAGCTTCTGAGCAACGCCTTCGGGACCCGAGGGGAAACCATCTGCCGTCTCCTGCTGAATCTTCTGAGTTACGGCGGCATCATCGTCTTCGTCTATTTCGCGCTCTATGATCTCGGCTTTTCCCCCGGCACCCTGCTGGCCTCTCTGGGCCTGCTGTCCTTTGCAGTCTCGCTGGGTGCCAAGGATCTGGTAACAGATATTCTTGCCGGTCTTTCCATTGTGTTTGACGGCGAATACCAGGTCGGCGACATCATTGAGGTCGGCGGCTACCGGGGCGAGGTGCTTGAAATCGGCGTCCGCACCACCAAACTGGAAGGCCGCGGCGGCAACATCAAAATCATCGGGAACCGGGATGTCAAAAATGTCGTCAATATGACCCGCATGAATTCATGGTATCCGCTGGACATCAACATTTCCGCCGACCAGCCCCTCGACCAGGTCGAGGGCATGCTGAAAGAACAGCTGCCCCGGATCGGGCAGGCAATCCCTGAAATCATCAGCGGTCCCTATTATAAGGGCGTCATTGGGATCGGCAAAGGCAGCGTTACGCTGTCGATCATCGCAGAGTGCAACGAGGCGGACTATCACGAGGTTCAGCGTGCTTTGAACCGAGCGATTCAGGAACTCTTCGCGGAAAAAGAAATCCGAATTCTGTGATCAGCAGCATGCTGTCGCTGCAGCGACAGAGCCGGCCTGAAAGAGAGTTTATCCGGACCGGATCAGGCAGAAAAATGGAGCTGTAGCGAAATGAAAAAACGCTACAGCTCCATTTTTATGTTGGTAATGGTCATATCAGGCTTCATAAAGGTGGCAATACTGAAAAACAGAGTATAATACTCCTGACTCACCGAGGAATTCGACGAGCCATCGGTCACAAGTATTCTGTTTTGCCCAGACTAAGCCGTATCTTTTTCAAACAATTGCGTGCCGGTCCGATCTTGTTGGATCTTGGCATGTATTATGGGGACGGTTCTTGTGTAACCGTCCCCATTAATACCCCGGGGAGATAATCTCCGGGCATTTCTTTTCCCGCCGATCCGCCTCCTGATACAAAACTGTCCAGCTCTGCTAAAACGGCAAAAACTTTCCGGAAATGCCTACCATCCCGGAAAGTTTTATGTTATACTTATATTTTAGTAGTATCATAGGTGAAGTATATACTTGAAGGAATATCAAGACCGCCAACAGACACATGACAGTCCATATCTCTGACAGAGCACTCGCGATAGAACTCTTGTTGAAGGCTGCTTATCAAACAAAAAGTGCCTATCAGAAGCTAATCAAAGCAACAGATGACCTTGTAAAATCGAAATTTGTGGTGATGAATATTTCTACGGCAAAGGAGCATAGTTATGATTTCATTAAAAGGGCCCGGATTTAAAACCTTCACTGCGGTGATAGCCGTTATTGCGCTGGCATTTGGGATATATTCGACGTTTATACAGTCGGCAGGTTATGAGAAGACGACGGCAACGATCATATCCATTGAGAAGGATCCGGAATCCGCTTCCGATGATGATTCCTATATCATTACAGCCAGATATACGGCAGGTGGCAAAGAATATACGAATGTATTGGATTCCTACAGCCCTTCCTATAAAGAAGGCGGCACAGTTGAAGTCCGTTATGATCCCGCTGATCCGAACAAAATCACATCCGGTTACGGCATCGGCGTCTACGCTATGGCGGTCGGCGCAGTGATCCTGCTGGCGATCATCTTCCTGACAGTCAGGCAGAAGAAGTCCGTCAGCAAACTGAAAGAAAGCCAGGGAGAAATCCAGTATCTTCCCTCTGAGAAGGGTGAAGAACGAGAGTTGTACTTTATCACCGACCTCGGAACGCCTAAATTTGGCCATCGCATAGAAGACAAAGATCGCAGGGTGCTTTATGAAGCCAGGATGACAAGCTTCACGCTGCTTTCCGCATACGAGTTTGACTTTATAGATCATGAAAGAAACCGGACAACCCATCATCTGATCGGTCACACCGAGGAGACAGACTGGAACTCTATCCTGATCGACAATCACAGCACATTTACACTTGACGGAATGGATGTGTGGAAGCACTTACAATCCATAGGCGTCACCATCGACGCGCGCCTTGACAAAGCGGAAGGCGGCATTGGGCCGAGCTACGACATCAGGAAAGACGGCGAACAGCTTGCCTATGCAGAGAACACCAGCCAATTCGTACATGAAGAAGATGCCGAACAGCATAAGGTCGTGAGCAAGATCCCGAATCCCATGTTTTTCCGCATCTTTACCCATGAGAAGAATCTTGATCTGCTGTTCATGATTTTGGTGGCCATTGCCCGCAGCGGCGCAACAGATGAGACCGGGGGAAGCCGCCGTATGCTGTTTAACACAATCAAGGGTGAATGACCGGATGACTGTATGAAGTAATCGACAGCTTCCAGTTTATCGAGGTAATAGAGAATGATCATCGCAATTGAGAGCGTTGTGCTGTGTCTCCTTTTTACGCTGATGGTTTATCTTATGTCCCGCGATCCGATCAAGACGATCTATAATTACCCGCCGAATATTCAGGAACGGGTGAAGTCACTGGATGAGTATAAAGACAAGATCCCAACGCAGAAGAACAAGGTTGCGGCCAAGAGTCTCGCTTGTGTTCTGTTTGTCATCCTTCTCAGTCTAATCCTGCGGTATGTGAACGGATGCAGGACATTTCGTGAGAGTTTTGGATGTGGTCTTCTGCTCTGGACGATTGTCAATCTTTGGGATGCTGTTGTACTGGATATCATCTGGTTCTGCCATGATCCGCATTTTGTGCTCAAAGGGACGGAAGACATGGTAGAGGATTATCATGATTACTGGTTCCATATCAAGGGATTCTTCATCGGCGAGGGGCTCGCGCTGGTTGTCTGCGCCCTTGCGGGCCTGGTCGTGCAATATGTTCTGTGATGGAAGAATAATCATATGATTGCGAAAAGAGGATGCGTTCCGGAGGATGAGAGGAACTTTTCCCCGGAGGCACTGAAACTGATGAAAACCGCATCAGGTCATGCGCTGTATCTGATAAATGAAGGATACGATCTGAAGCAGGCGACTACCTTCGTCGGGAACCACTTTCTTCTGTCCGAGCGGCAGAGACTGGCAATCATGCGGAGTGTGGCAACGGGAAACCAGCTTGAAGAGAGAAGGAAGAAACTGGTTCCGATTACCGCGCTTGCCGGACAAACGGTCTGGATTGACGGCTTCAATACGGTTATTACGATGGAAGTCATGCTCTCTGACTCAATTCTGTTTTCCTGTATGGACGGTACCGTCAGAGATCTGGCCGCGCTGCGGGGAACCTATCGCATTATCGACGTGACGGAATCTGCAGTTAGAACGATGCTGGATTGCCTGGAAGAAGCCCACATTCAAAAAGTCTATATCCTTCTCGACGAGCCGGTTTCCAATTCTGGTCGCCTGAAGGCCCTGATTGCCGAAGTCGGAGAGAAGTATTCCTTTGATCTTGAAATCACGGTACAGAAGGATGTTGACCGCGTGCTGTACGAGAAAGAAAATGTTGTTTCCTCCGATTCCATCATTCTGGATCGCTGTAAAAGCTGGGTGAACCTGAACGAAGCATGCCTCAGCAGGCTTGGCGTGAAGTGCCTTCGGGTCTGGTAGCAGAAAAATGATTTTGATTTCATGTATGGGTTGGTAATATGATGTTTTTTCGCAAAACGAACTCAGATTGTGAAGAACTTATCGGATTTGGCGAGGCGATGTAATATGCTTGAGAAAATGGAAGAATTCTTTGATTCCAGATTGAACGGATATGAAGAACATCAGTTGACCCATATTAACTCCGCACAGGAATTCTATCCGTTTACAGCAAGCTGTCTGCCCCAAGTCCATGGTACGCGTCTTCTTGATTTAGGCTGTGGCACTGGGTTGGAACTTGGATATTATTTTAAAATGGTACCTTCGGCAGAGATTACGGGAATTGACATTGCACCAGGTATGCTTGACGAGTTACACAACAAGTTTCCAGATAAGCCAATGACTTTGGTCTTAGGCTCGTATTTCGATGTGCCGTTTGACGAAAATTCCTATGATGCCGCGGTATCTGTTGAGTCGCTTCATCATTTTACCAAAGAGGAGAAGATACCTCTGTACGAAAAGTTGCGAAAAGCGTTAAAGCCTGGAGGCTTCTTCATACTGACCGATTATTTTGCAATGTCCGAGGAAGAAGAGCAATTTCATTGTGCAGAGTTGCTTCGCCTGAAAAGAGAACAGAATATTGTAGACGAAGCTTTCTATCACTATGATACACCATTAACTGTCGAACATGAGAAAGAAGCTTTGACCAATGCTGGATTTTCGTCTGTTGCTGTTTTGAAAAACTGGGGTGCAACTTATACACTGAAAGCAGTCAGGTAAGACTATGATTATATTGATTACAGGGGCATCCCACACCGGCAAAACGCTTCTGGCACAAAGGATGCTGGAGAAATACCGGTATCCTTGTGGAGATAAGAAATGAAGATAGAAAATGGCGAAATATTGATCAGAGACTTTGTTGATAGCGATCTTCCGCTTATGTATAAATGGCTGACTGATGAAAGGGTACTGGAATTCTATGAAGGCCGTGACGTCAGATTTACGATGGATACTTTGGCGGATCATTATCACGAAGAGATTCCCGACGGTTTCAGAGTTATTATTGAATACAGAAATGTGCCAATTGGATATGGTCAGGTATATAGGCTGAGCGGGGAATTGTTCGACGAATATGACTATCCCAATAACGGTCATATTGCATTTGCGATGGATCAATTTATAGGAGAACCGGAGTATTGGAGCAGAGGGATCGGGACAACTTTCTTGAAATCGATGGCCAATTATCTGAAAGAACAAAAGGCTGCGGAAATCATTCTTCTTGATCCGCACAAGAATAACCATAGAGCAGTCCGGGCATACGAAAAAGCCGGGTTTAAGATAGTTAAATCTCTTCCGGAACATGAGATGTTCGAGGGGAGAAAAGAAGATTGCTGGCTGATGGAATTAGTGCTGTAATATCGTTTTTTTGAGGACAGTTATGAAAATTGTGTTATGCAGAGATAGAGACTGGCTTTTGTCAGAAAAGGCATACATGCTATATGCTCCTTGCATGTATCAACCGGCATATGATGATTTCAAAATACAGATGGAAGAGTTATTAAACGATCATTCGGTAAGAGTATATGTATGCGAGGATCGAGGTAAGAAATCAGGCATAATGGTTCTGAAATTCTCAGATTCTACTGCTGAAATCATCGGAATTGCTACGTCCGAAAAACTCCGCAGTCAAGGAATTGGAAGACACCTGCTCCAATTTGTAATGGAATCTGAGCGCTTGGAAAGGATTAATGCACAGACGGACGACGATTCAGTCGGATTCTACCGGAAGTGTGGGTTTGCTGTGGAAAAAATTATAGTTGATTATCCTGATGGATCGGTTGTCCGATACAACTGCGTTCTAAGCAAATAGACAAATTGAGATATCGACAAATCGGGATTTATGAGGACGCTTGATGAAGAATATTATTTACTATTTCAGCGGGACAGGCAACAGTCTTAGGGCTGCCGAGACGATCGCCGAAAAGATCGGCGGTGCGGTTCTTTATAGTGTGAGATGTGACCCGGAACAAGTGTCAGCCAGAGATGCGGATATGATCGGTTTCGTTTGCCCTGTCTACGAATGGGACATTCCGGGATCGTTCAAGACATTCATCTCTGAACTTTACATCAATCCGGATGCATACATCTTTATGGTGGCAACACACATTGCTGTCCTCGGCCGCAGCTTTGAAACGGTCGAAGCAATTCTCTCCGAAAAAGGCGCACATCTTTCCTACGGTCGTGCCCTGCACTGTGTTGCAAGCCAATGTACTGCCTATCCGCCTTTTCCGCCCGAAAATCTTATGATTCCATATATGGAAAGACAGATGAAGAAAGCGGGAGAAGAAATCGCACAGAAAAAGGCCCGGAATTATCCGCGCATGTCATCCTTCACGCGAAGACGCTTTCAGAAAGTCATGGGTCCCTATCTGGCGGTTGAGCACGAATACGATAAAGGGTTTTATACGAACGATAGGTGTATCGGTTGCGGCACATGCGCAAAGGTATGCCCGAACCGCAATATACGCATTTTGAATAAACGTCCAGTTTGGAACCATCATTGTCACGGATGCAATGCCTGTGTTGTGTATTGTCCCACAAAGGCAATACAGTTCAAAACCCCGAAAGCCTATCAGGAGCTCGGGACATTCATATCCAGGATTCTCTGCCTTCCGGAAAAACGCAAACGATACCATCATCCTCTCATCAAAGCTAAGGACTTGATGCGTGATAAAACAGAAATCAGTCACAGCACACAATGAATCAAATTCCAGTTGTACGTGATGATCGGAGGTTCCCATGAAGCAGATATCGAACAAGGAATATGAGAAGTACCAGTAATAACAGCTGGGGACGGTTCTTGTGTAACCGTCCCCGGTGCAATATACGCGGGATGAGCAGGAACTATTCCTGACTTTTTATTTTGTGCGCCTGCGGGCGCCCTGTTGCGGCGCAACGCGGCCGAGGAGTGTCTCTTCTTATGCGACCGCTCCCTGCTGAAAGTCAGCGCTAAGCTGCGGGATGCCGCGAAGGCTGCGGTCGAGGCTG
>Ga0265300_10004839_pt1 | contig 10568 bp, 7 predicted proteins | sample AusTroGonzalo_MG_FD_193482 | JGI IMG/M metagenome (GOLD analysis project Ga0265300, IMG submission 193482) | Bovine rumen microbial communities from tropical cattle in Woodstock, Queensland, Australia - Gonzalo_03 | ecosystem: Host-associated > Mammals > Digestive system > Stomach > Rumen ... | reverse complement strand
CTCATGTTTCTGCGTCACTTCTTTAGCAAGCACATTGCGATTGCGAGAAAACTTAATTTTTTTTTGGTTTTCTGCTCTTTTATTCGTATCTTTGTGCCCAAGAAGATAACTAACAATAATATAGACAATGAAAAAAGTACTGATTTCAATGGTAATGGTTTGTGCCACGATGAGTGTGATGGCACAGCAGAAACCGGCTATTCCACGTGATGAAGCCCTTGAGGCGAAAGTAGAGAAAACACTTGCCAAAATGACGCTTGACGAGAAGATCGGCCAGATGCTCGAACTGAATCTCGACGTGATGGGCAAGATGACGGTCGAGAATGCAAAGGTGGACCGTGAGAAGGTCCGCAGTGTGATGCAGCAGTATGGCAGGTCGAAAGAGGAGGTGGATGCGATACTGAAGAAGACCGATCAGCAGATTATCGACCAGTTCGGTGCCTTCCCTATCGACATCTATCAGGGTGATACAAGGCGCCTCTGGAAGATTAATGAGACGATGCTCGACACGCTGATATCGAAATGGAAGGTGGGTTCTATCCTGAATGCCCCAGGCTCAAGTGCTGCACGTGTAGACCAGTGGCTGGAGTGGATTCGCCTGATTCAGGAGAAGTCGATGAAGTATCTGGGCATTCCTGATATCTATGGTCTCGACCATAACCACGGTGTGACCTATACCCAGGGGGGTACGCTCTTCCCACAACCCATCAATCTGGGTGCTACGTTCAATACCGAACTGGCTCGCATTGGTGCAGAAATCACCGCTTACGAGAGTCGTGCGTCTAACTGTCCTTGGGTGTATAACCCTGTGGTGGATCTGAGTCGCGATCCCCGTTGGCCTCGTGTGTGGGAGAGCTTTGGCGAGGATGCCATTGTCAACTCGAAGATGGTGGTGGCTGAGATCAAGGGTTATCAGGGCGATGACAACAATCACATTGACCAGTATCATGTAGGTACCAGTACCAAGCACTATTTCGCCTACGGAGCACCCTGGTCAGGTAAGGACCGTACGCCTGCCTACCTGTCTCCGCAGATGATCCGTGAGAAGTATTTCGAGCCCTTCAAGGCAGCAGCCCTCGCAGGAACGCTGACGATGATGGTGAACTCTGCTTCTATCAATGGCGTGCCAGTACATGCCAGTTATGAGTATCTCACCAAGTGGCTGAAGGAGGATCTTCAGTGGGACGGCTTCCTCGTTACAGATTGGGCTGATATCAACAACCTCTTCTCTCGCGAACATGTGGCCAAGGACAAGAAAGATGCCATCCGCATCGCGATCAATGCAGGTATCGACATGTCGATGGACCCGTATAGCGTGGAGTTCTGCATCCTGTTGAAGGAACTTGTGAATGAGGGCAAGGTGAAGATGTCGCGTATTGACGATGCTGTGCGCCGTATCCTGCGTGCCAAGTATCGTCTGGGTCTCTTTGAGGAACCCAATACAGGTGGCAAGGGCTATGAGAAGTTCGGCTCTGACGAGTTTGCCCAAGCTTCTTTGAAGGCCGCTGAGGAGTCTATGGTTCTTTTGAAGAACGAAGGTAATATCCTGCCGTTGGCGAAAGGCAAGAAAATCCTGCTCACTGGTCCCAATGCCAACCAGATGCGCTGTCTGCACGGTGGCTGGAGCTATACCTGGCAGGGTTCGAAGGCAGAACACCTCTCAGAGAAATACAACACCATCTATGAGGCCCTCTGTAATAAATATGGTAAGCAGAATATCATCATCGAGCAGGGCGTGACCTATAACGAGGATGGCGCCTACTATGTTGAGAATGCACCGGAAATCGACAAGGCCGTGGCTGCTGCTGCCAATGCAGATCTCATCATTGCTGCCATTGGCGAGAACTCTTATACAGAGACGCCTGGTAACCTCACCGACCTCTGGCTCTCCGAGAACCAGCGTAACCTCGTGAAGGAACTGGCCAAGACAGGCAAGCCCATCATCCTCGTACTCAACGAGGGTCGTCCGCGTTTGATTGCCGATATAGAACCGCTGGCCAAGGCCGTGGTGGATATCCTCATTCCTGGCAACTATGGTGGTGATGCCCTCGCCAATCTTCTGGCTGGCGATAACAATTTCTCAGGCAAGATGCCTTATACTTATCCCAAGGAGATCAACTCCCTTAATACATACGACTATAAGGTGAGCGAGGAAGTGGGCACGATGGCTGGTGCATATAACTACGATGCAAAGGTGTCGTTGCTGTGGCCCTTTGGCTATGGCCTGAGCTATACCACTTTCGAGTATGCTAATCTGAAAGTCGATAAGACGTCCTTCAACGCTGACGATATTCTGACGGTGAGTGTCGACGTGAAGAATACGGGTAGCCGTGCTGGTAAGGAGGCTGTGCTGCTGTATAGCAGCGACTTGGTAGCCTCTATCGTGCCTGACAACAAACGTCTGCGTGACTTCACGAAAATTGAGCTGCAGTCAGGTGAGACAAAGACCGTTACCTTCAAGCTCCCCGCTAAGAATCTCGCCTTTGTCAATGCTGAAGGGAAATGGACACTCGAAGAGGGTGATTTCGAGCTGAAGATAGGCAAGCTGACGCAGAAAGTCCAGTGCAGCAATACCAAGACTTGGGAAACGCCAAACATCTGATTCTGATGTCTGTCGTTGACGAATTGTAACTTTTTTTAAAGTTTTTCTGTCTTTTTGTCGTTTGTTTGAAAGAAATGTTGTAATTTTGCATCCGCATAAACTTAACATTACTTCAAACAAATGACAAAATGAGAAAACAAAGTTTTATGTGGAGAACACTGGCAGTAGCTCTGGCAGTGTTCAGTAGTGTAGCTGCAATGGGCCAACAGAAGAGTTCTGAAACAGACTGGATGAAAGATTTCACAAGTCGTATCACACTCAACGGTTATGCACAAGGAGGCTGGAGTTACCAGGACCTCAATGATCACAAAACCAACAGTTATAACCTTAAACGCACACTGCTCTGGGCTAAGGCCCGCATCACTGACCGCTGGTCATTTATGTTTATGCACGATTTCTCCAGCGTGGTTCAGGAGTATTACACAGATTATCGCATCTCCAACGACAAGTCCTTGACCGTCCGTATCGGACAGTTCAAGCACTCTTATACGATGGAGAATCCGATGTCACCTACACAGCTTGAACTTATCGATGTCTATTCGCAGGCCGTGCTCTATCTGGCTGGCGAAGGACCCGATCCGCTGAACGGCGTGAACTATGGCCGTGACATGGGTATTGATGTTTACGGCGACCTGTTCAATGGTTTTCTGCACTATGATCTTGCATTGATGAGCGGACAGGGCATCAACCGTAAGGATCTGAACAATCAGAAAGACTTTATCGCCAAACTCGAAGTGAAGCCCTTCGAAGGTCTTCGCATCGTGGGTTCCGGCTACCTCGGCACAGGCTGTGCTGTGGGGACGGCTGCATGGAACCCTGACATTCACGTAGGCGACAACTATAAGCGCAACCGCTACAGCGTGGGTGCAGAATACAAGACACAACCTTATTCGCCTGGTCAATACAAGGAGGCCCGTCCTGCCAGCATCCGTGCAGAGTGGCTCGGAGGTGAGGATGGCGAGGTAGGTTCCCGTGGTGGTTATGTCACCACCAGCATCCCTGTGGCGGGTGCCCTCGACCTCGTGGCCTCTGGTGAGACCTTCGACCGTAATACAAAGGTCGATGGCTGGGATCAGACCAATCTCACATTAGGTCTGCAGTACTGGTTCTATAAGAAGTGCCGTGTTCAACTTCAGTACACCCGTTGCCTCTGTGGTGAGAATATCAGCACCAAGGATTACAACTGGCTCCAGGCCCAAGTACAGGTGGCGTTTTAGTGAATAGTGAACAGTGAAAAGTGAATAGTTATGATTATTAAGGTTTTATTGACGATAATTTTCCTGGTCGTGATGGTAGGCGTGGGCGTGTACTCACGCAAGCAGGCCAGTAGTGTTGACGGATTTGTATTAGGTGGTCGTGCCGTAGGCCCCTGGCTCACGGCCTTCGCCTTCGGTACATCTTATTTCTCGGCAGTGGTCTTTGTGGGCTATGCCGGACAGTTCGGATGGAAATACGGTATGTCGAGTGCCTGGATCGGTATCGGCAATGCCATCATCGGTTCGCTTTTGGCTTGGCTGATCTTAGGTCGTCGCACCAAACTGATGACACAGCATATCGAGTCGCGCACGATGCCCGATTTCTTTGGTACCCGTTTCGGTGATCAGGGTTTGCGTGTCACCGCCTCTGTCATCGCTTTCGTGTTCCTGATTCCTTATACCGCAGGTGTTTACAGTGGTATCTCTCGTCTCTTTGAGATGGGTTTTGATATTCCTTACGAGTATTGTGTCATCATCATGTCTGTCCTCACGGCTGTCTATGTCATCATTGGTGGCTACAAGGCAACGGCCATGAACGACTTCATTCAGGGTATCATCATGCTCTTCGGTATTGTGGCTGTGATTCTCGCCGTACTGAATGCGCAGGGTGGACTGACGGCTGCCATCGACAAGCTGGCTGTGATTCCTTCTGATGCTGATCCTTCTGTGAATGGTGGTTTTGCCTCGTGGTTTGGACCTGATCCGTGGGGATTGTTGGGTGTGGTTATCCTGACCTCACTTGGTACGATGGGACTGCCCCAGATGGTGGGTAAGTTCTATTCGATTACCGACGAGAGTGCCATTAAGCGTGGAACGGTGATTTCTACCGTCTTTGCTTTCATCGTGGCTGGTGGTTGTTACTTCCTCGGTGGCTTCGGTCGTCTCTATGATCCGGTTATCAATGAGGCAACAGGCAAGATAGCCTTCGACTCCATTGTGCCTGCCATGCTTGTCACGTTGCCTGATGTACTCATCGCCCTCGTGGTGCTGCTTGTGCTGAGTGCTTCCATGTCGACACTGGCCTCTCTGGTGCTGACGTCTTCTTCTACGATGACACTTGACCTTATCTATCGCGACAAGAAATCGCTGCCTGGTGAGGTGGAGGATGGTACCATCGATGATATCGTGGCTGAGAAGATCGAGCGTCGTAAGGTGGTGGTGATGCGTGTGTTGATTATGTTCTTCATCGTCATCTCACTGCTCATCGCTCTGAATCCGCCTACGTTCATTGCTCAGCTCATGGGTATCTCCTGGGGCGCTCTGGCTGGTGCTTTCCTGGCTCCGTTCATGCTGGGCCTCTACTGGCGTGGTGTCACCACAGCCTCTGTCTGGGCCTGCTTTATCTGGGGCGTAGGTCTCACGGTCATCAACATGCTTGCTGGTAATCCCATTAACCCCATCAACTGCGGTGCCATCGCTATGGTCGGCGGCTTCCCCGTTGTTTGGCTCGTCAGCCTCTTGACCAAGAAGCTTCCCAAGCAGACCATCGACACCATCTTTGAGTGCTATCAATAATTTTTATCAAGAATAAGAATCTTTTGTTTATCAAGAATTTGAGAATTAGAGAATTAAGACTGCGCCAACATGAAGATCCATTGGCAGAGCCAATAAATAATTCTCTAATTCTCTAATTCTTGATAATAACACTTTGCAACTGAGTTGCAGTGAAATCGTCCTACCTTTGCAGCGTGAAATCAAAATAAAGCAAAGATATGGCACATTTACATGAACATGAACACCATTGCGAGAGTTGCTCGCATGAGCATCATCACGAAGAACATTCGCTGAAACAGCAGCTCTGGCTTATCATCATTACAGCCGTCCTCTTGGTCATCGCTGTCCTCATCGAGCATAATCCATTATCCATTATCCATTATCCATTAAACAAGTGGCAACTGCTACTTGTTTACCTCGTACCTTATTTATTGATAGGCCATGAGACGCTGCATGAAGCATGGGAGGGCATTCTGAAGGGCGATGCCTTCAACGAGCATTTCCTCATGTCTGTTGCCACCATCGGCGCCCTCTGCATCGGTTTCCTGCCTGGCGCAGAGACGGAGTTCCCCGAGGCTGTTTTCGTGATGCTCTTTTTCCAGATTGGAGAACTCTTCGAGGTTTATGCCGAGGGCAAGAGCCGCGACAACATTGCCCATTTGATGGATATCCGTCCTGACATAGCCCATTTGGAAGATGGGAAAGACGTCAGTCCTGAGTCCGTTGGAGTTGGGGAGATCATCGTTATCCGTCCTGGTGAGAAGGTGCCTTTGGATGGCGTCATCATCGAGGGTACGTCTGCCTTGAATACTGTTGCCCTGACGGGTGAGTCATTGCCGCGTGATGTAAATGTTGGCGACGAGGTTATCTCCGGCTGTGTCAACCTCTCTGGTGTACTCCGTGTCCGGACCATGAAGGCTTATGGCGAGAGCACCGTCTCAAAGATTATCAGTCTGGTAGAGAATGCTGGCGAGCGCAAGTCGCAGAGCGAGACCTTCATCACCCGCTTTGCCCGTATCTATACGCCCATCGTGGTGTTCTTGGCCCTCGCCTTGGCTGTTATCCCCACGCTTTTTGGTGGTAGTTTCGCCACGTGGTTGTATCGTGCCTTGATGTTTCTCGTGGTCTCTTGTCCCTGCGCCCTCGTCATCAGCGTACCCCTTACGTTCTTTGGGGGCATAGGCGGCGCCTCGCGCAAAGGTATTCTCATCAAGGGTGCCAATTTTATGGATGTGTTGGCGAAGGTGGATACGGTAGTTTTTGATAAGACAGGCACACTTACTCATGGCCAGTTTGCTGTTGAGGCGGTACATCCTGACACCTGCGACGAACATCAGTTGCTCCATCTCGCTGCTCATGTGGAACACTTCTCTACTCATCCCATTGGCGCAGCCCTGCGTGATGCCTTCCCTGATGAAGCTACAGACGGTTGTCAGGTCAGCGACGTCGAGGAGATTGCTGGTCACGGCATCCGTGCGAGGGTAGGGGATCAGATAGTCTGTGTGGGTAATGCGAAGATGATGGATGCCATTGGGGCCAAGTGGCATGACTGTCATCACGTCGGCACCATTATCCATGTGGCGATTGATGGTCAGTATGCAGGTCATATCGTCATCAACGACCAGATAAAGTCCGACAGTGCTGAGGCCATTGCCAGTCTGAAAGCCCTCGGTATTACCCGCACTGTGATGCTCACTGGCGACCGCAAGGAAGTGGCCGACCACGTGGCGCAGACCCTCCAACTCTCTGAATACCATGCCGAGCTCCTCCCTGCGGATAAAGTGAAATATATTGAGAGTTTAGAGTTGAGAACAGCCTTCGTCGGCGATGGTATCAATGATGCGCCTGTCCTGGCGCGGGCCGATGTCGGTGTAGCGATGGGAGGCTTGGGAAGCGATGCTGCTATTGAGGCTGCCGACGTGGTGGTGATGGACGATAAGCCCTCGAAGATCGCCCTTGCCATCCGCATTGCCCGTCGTACTTTGAAGATTGCCCGTCAGAACGTGGCGTTTGCCATCGGTGTCAAGGTGGCTGTGCTCATCCTCGCTACCTTCGGCTTTGCCACCATGTGGCTCGCCGTCTTCGCCGATGTGGGTGTCACTGTCCTTGCCGTCCTCAACGCCATGAGGGCTTTAAAGGCTTAAGATTACCTGTGTTCAATAATTACAATTATTACAAAATGGTTTTTCAATTAGACGATAAACTTTGGTTTCCTGATCCCAAGTTGGGCGAAGACGACGGACTTGTGGCTGTTGGTGGCGACCTCTCCATCGACCGTCTGCTGCTAGCCTATTCCAACGGCTTCTTCCCCTGGTTCTCCTACCGCACCCAACACGAACCCCTCTGGTACTGTCCGCTGCAGCGGTTTGTCATCTTCCCCAAGGAGATCCATGTTAGCCATTCCATGTGGCAACTCTACCGTCAGAATCGTTACCAGGTCACCCTTAACAAAGATTTCGATGGAGTCATTCAGGGGTGTGCCACCGCCCAGAATCGCAATACGGAGGATGGCGCCTGGTTAGGCCCTGACATCATCAAGGCCTATACAGAGCTCCATCGTCAGGGTTTTGCAGCGAGTGTCGAGGTATGGGAGAAGCACGAATCAGGCACCGACGACCGTCTGGTGGGTGGCCTCTACGGCGTCAACTTGGGCAAGGCGTTTTTTGGCGAGAGCATGTTCTCATTAGTGCCCAGTGCCTCGAAACTCGCTCTCATCTATCTCGCCCGGATTTTCGACCAACTTGGTGGTCTCATGATCGACTGTCAGTTTGAGACACCCCATCTTCGCACCATGGGTGGCCGCTTTATCCCTTACGACGAGTACATTGCTCTCATCCGCAAGTGAAAACTGTACAGTCGCAAAATTTCGCCCAAAAGGTTGTTGTTTTCCCAAAAAATGAGTACCTTTGTGGCTGAAATTTAGTTTAATCAACTTAATATACAAAACTTATGAAGAAGTATTTGATGATGGCCGTCCTGATGATGGCAGCCGTAAGTGCCTCGGCACAGAGTAAAGCAGAGCCCTATTTCTCGTTCCGGGAGTTACCCAACATGCTCAAGTGGTGTCCTGCACCCCCTGATACTGTCGGGGCAGCCTTTGCCTACGATATCATGCAGTATATGTGGGGCAAGCAGATGCGTCAGAACAAGGAACGTGCCGAAATCGCCATCCGCGATGCCACCTATAGTCTCGAATGTATCATGCAGGAGTTCAGCGAGCCCCTCGGTCTGAAGATGTCTGAGGAAGAGACGCCTGAGATCTACAAACTGCTCAAAGACTCTAAGGCCACTTGTGAGAACATAAGCAGTTTCCCCAAGTACTATTACAAGCGTATACGTCCGTTCATGCGATTCCATGAACATACGGCGACACCCCAGTTCGAGCCCGATCTGCGTCGCAATTTCTCCTATCCCTCAGGTCACACCATCCTCGGCTGGTGTTCTGCCCTGTTGCTCTCTGAGATCAACCCTGAGCGTGCCGACACGATTCTCACACGTGGTATGATGTATGGCGAGAGCCGTGTCATTGTGGGAGCCCACTGGCAGAGCGATGTCGATGCCGGCCGATTGGCTGCCGCTGCTGTCTATTCGCGCATGCATACCAGCAAACGGTTCCTCGAGCAGATGCAGCTGGCACAACAGGAGTTTCGCATCAAGACAGGTCTCGCCACGCCCGCTGAGATCAAGGAATTCGAAAAAGCGGCCAAAAAACGTGCCAAGGTCAAGAAGTAATTGTTAAATAGATATAATTCTTTGCAAAAACTTAGTACTTTGTATTGCAAGGTACTAAGTTTTTGCCTATCTTTGCACCCGAAAACCCATCCCCTCTCAATCTCCTCCTTTGCAATGGGGAGAAAGTGGGGGCCAAATAAAAGGTTATGAACATCGAGAATGCAAAGTCACAAATGAGGAAAGGAATGCTGGAGTACTGCGTGTTGCTGTTGCTGAAGCATCGCCCATCGTACGCCAGTGACATTATCCAACAACTGAAGAATGCGGAACTGCTCGTGGTGGAAGGAACCCTTTATCCGTTGCTCACCCGCTTGAAGAACGACGGCCTGTTACAGTACGAGTGGCAGGAGTCCACGCAGGGGCCTCCCCGCAAGTACTATGCCCTCAGTGCTGAGGGTGAAGCGTTTCTGGAAGGCCTCGACGGTGCCTGGAACGAACTCTCTAACACCATTAATTATCTCAAGACCATCACCCCAAAACTATTAGAAGCAAAATGAAGAAGAACATTACCATCAATTTGTGTGGGCGCCTTTTCCAGATAGACGAGGATGCCTACGAACTGTTACAGCAGTATATCGAGTCGCTCCGACAGTCGTTCGGACGTGAGGAAGGCGGCGAGGAAATCGTCAACGACATCGAGGCCCGCATTGCAGAGCTGTTCTTAGAGCTGAACCAACAGGGCATCGAGGCCATCACCATCGAGCATGTGAAGGACATCATCACCCGTATCGGCAAGCCTGAACAACTGGCAGGTGAGGAAGAGAAGCAGGAAGACGGCGGACATAAGTACGACTCTTTCCGCTCTGCGGCCCAGGGCATCAGAGATAATGTACGCGCAAGGACTGCCGGCAAGCGGCTCTATCGCAACCCCAACGATAAGATGGTAGCAGGCGTGCTTTCCGGCATTGCGGCCTACACAGGATCTGACGTCACATGGTGGCGCATCGGCTATGCCATGCTGATACTGGCCTCCAACTTCCTGTTCCCCCTGTTCGGGATATGGTTTACCTACGGTTTCTTCCTCCATGTCAATCTGGCCTTTATCATCTTCTATTTCGTACTGGCCATTGCCATCCCTGTGGCCGATACGCCTAAGCAGGTATTGCAGATGGAGGGCAAGGAAGTAACGCCACAGAACCTGGCTGATGTAGTGGTAGAAGACAAGCAGCCTGCGCAACACCGACGCGGCTGTTTAGGTTCGTTCTTCTCCGTGATTATCTCGATATTCATGGGGATCTTTGTAGGGCTTGCGGCCATTGTTGGACTGGTGCTGCTGGTTTGTCTGCTGCTGATCATCGTGTCGTTGGTGGTGGTGTTTACCGTGCCTTCTGTCAGGACGTCTCTGCCATTTGACTTCGAGGATCTGCATCTGGCCGAGTTGATGAGTGTGCATCCCTGGATTGTGATTGTCTTCATCGTCGGACTGTTGCTCGCCCTTTGCATTCCTCTTTATGCCATCGCCCACATGCTGTTCTCACGGGCAG
>Ga0265300_10004838_pt1 | contig 10571 bp, 7 predicted proteins | sample AusTroGonzalo_MG_FD_193482 | JGI IMG/M metagenome (GOLD analysis project Ga0265300, IMG submission 193482) | Bovine rumen microbial communities from tropical cattle in Woodstock, Queensland, Australia - Gonzalo_03 | ecosystem: Host-associated > Mammals > Digestive system > Stomach > Rumen ... | reverse complement strand
GTGCGATTTCTTTCTCTTCGAGGAAGCGCCAGGCGCCGCGGCGCAGGTTCTTCTTGGTCAGGCCGGCGAAATACACGCGGTCCAGTTTCTTGACCTTGTAGCCCAGGTGTTCGAACATGCGGCGGACGATGCGGTTTCGGCCGGAGTGGATCTCCAGGCCTACCTGCGTCTTGTCGCCTTCCACGTAGGAGATGGCGTCGGCGGCGATGGGACCGTCTTCCAGCTCGATGCCGCCCAGGATCTTGTCGAAGTCCTCTTTCAGGAGCGCCTTGTCGAGCGTGGCATGGTAGATCTTGCGCACCTGGTGCTTGGGGTGCGTGAGCTGGTCGGCCAGGTCCCCGTCGTTGGTGAAGAGCAGCACGCCCGTGGTGGCTTTGTCGAGGCGCCCCACCGGATATACGCGCTCGGGGCACAGGCCTTTGTTGATCAGGTCCATCACGGTGCGGTCGGCGTGCGGGTCGGAGAGGGTGGTGACGAAATCCTTGGGTTTGTTCATCACCAGATAGACTTTCTTCTCGCCCTTGATGCGGGAGCCGTTGAAGCGGATATCATCTTTGGACGGATCGACCTTGGTGCCGAGTTCGGTGACGCGGACGCCGTTGACGCTCACCAGGCCGTTCTCGATAAAGGTGTCGGCTTCCCGGCGGGAGCAGATGCCGGAATTGGCGATGAATTTGTTGAGGCGCACCAGGCCGTCGTCTTTGGCAGGTTTCGCCTGTTTCTTTGGCTTGGCTGTGTAAGATTGGGGTTTGTCCCTATGGGCTTTTGGCTTGTCGTCGTAGGGCTTTGCTTTGTCTGTAAATGTCTTGCGGGCAGGACGTTTTTCGCGTTCGTCCTTGTCGTAGGAGCGGTGCGGTCTGGCACCGCGGGTCGGCGACGTCTGGCGATTCTCATCGGTTTTGCGACGGCCGTATGGTCTCTTGTTTTCCATGGGTGTATAATAATCGCATTATAATCATGCAAAATTAGTTAAAACCCGAGGAAATTCCTATATTTGAAAGTTAATTCTTATTGGAGGATTTGTGATGAGAGATGTTTTCCGTTCCGCCCTGGATGCTTTTTCGACCAACCGCCGCCGCTTTCTGCTGACGGTGGCCATGCTGGCTATCGGCGTAGCTTCGCTGGTAGGCATAGAAACGGCCGTGGATGTGTTGGCGCGTGAGGTCGTGGGTAGTTTCGACAAACTGGGCGCTGCCACTCTGCTGCTCCGCCCCCGGTCCGACGCCCCGCCGATTTCCGCCCGCCAGGCTTTCGAATTCCGACAAGCTTGTTTTGACCCTTCCCGTCATGCCGGGCTTGACCCGGCATCTCAAGTGTCCGTCTGGTCTCCCTTGCAGGACGCCGCCATCGTCCGCAGCGGAGGTAACGCCACGGACCCGGTCGTACAATTGCTTGCCGTAGACGATTCCTACCTCGCTGTCGCAGGCCTGAAACTCGCTGCCGGCCGCAACTTCTCGGTATACGAGACGCAGCAGTCTGCTGCCGTGGCGCTGCTGGGCGACAATGTACGGCGCCGTCTTTTTGGCGAAGGCGACGGGTTGGGGGTGATGGTCTCGACTGGGGGACGGCGGCTGCAGGTCATCGGTGCGCTGGAACGGCAGGGCGCCGTGTTCGGCACCGGTCTCGACGATGCCTTGCTCATTCCGGTCAGCGCGGGCCTGTCCGATTGCCGGATTACTTTGCGTGCGGCTCCGGGCGAGTTGCATGAGGCGATGGTCGAAGCGGGCAGCCGGATGGCGTCCATCCGCCGGCTTCCGCCGGGGGCGGAGCCCGATTTCGAGATCGTGGAAGCCGACAGTGCTGCCGCTACGCTCGCTTCGCTCCGCTCAAAGCTCTCGCTGGTAGCCCTGGTCATCGGTCTGGTGACGATGTTCGGTGCGGCGGTCGGACTGATGAACAGCCTGCTGGTCTCGGTGAAAGAGCGGACGCGCGAAATCGGGACGCGGCGGGCGCTGGGCGCCCGTGCGCACGACATCGCGCATCAGTTCCTCGGCGAAGCGTTGGGCATCGGTCTGCTGGGCAGTGTCGCTGGCGTCCTGCTGGGCCTGCTGCTGGGCAATCTGGTGGCGCTCTCACTCGACGGCAGTTTCAGCGCTCCCTGGGGCTGGATTGCCGCCGGCACCCTGCTCGCGTCGGCGGTGAGCCTGGCCTCCGGCCTCCTTCCCGCCCGCCGTGCCGCCCGCCTCGACCCCATCGAGGCCCTCCGGAGTCTGTGATAGGATTCTAAATTCTAGAAATTATTTTGAATTATTAGATAACTAGATTATATTTGCGAATGATTTGAGCTATGAGAGTAGTTGCGAAAAAGACAATCGTTTCGTTTTATTCGGCGCATCCGGATGCGAAAGTGGCGTTGGAAGAGTGGAACGATAAAACGGAAGAAGCAGAATGGGGCAATTTCGCTCAGGTCAGGCAGACTTTTGGTTCTGCTGATTATGTTGGCAACAAACGGATTGTGTTTAACATAAAAGGGAACGATTACCGATTGGTAGCTCTCGTCCTTTACCGGATCAAAATGGTTTATATCCGGTTTATCGGGACGCATGAAACGTATAATCGGATTACGGACATAGAAAACATTTGAGCCATGACACGCATAACCGACGAAACACAGTATAATCTGGCAATGGAGCGAGTCAATCAACTGTTGCAGGAAGTTGATGATGATACCCCGGAAAACGACATCCGGAGTGTGGAGCTGGAACTTCTCTCCAATCTTGTCGCTGATTATGAGGACGAGCATTATCCGATAGCAAAACCTACGCTCATCGAGATCCTGAAACTCAGGATGTATGAGATGGGTTTAAGCCAGAGTGGATTGGCCTCTTTGTTGGGGATGAATCAATCCAAAGTAAGCGAAATTATTTCCGGGAAAAGTGAACCGACTTTAAAACAGGCCAGAAAGATATCGCGTGAACTGCATATCCCTGCCTCCATCGTGTTGGGCGTATAGCGGCAGCATTGCCAGTCCGGGAGCAAGTAGGACCCTATTTGCTCCCGTGACTTGGTTATTCGTCGTGTTTCAGATGGACATCGCATTGCGGGAACGGGATGGTGATGCCGGCGTCGTTGAGTGACTCATAGATCACTTCCTTGGCTTTGTCAACATATCCGATCCGTTCGGCTACCAGCACATACTGCTTTACGGAAATGTCCACGGAACTGTCGCTCATGTCTTTCACAACCACATACACACCGTATTTGGGATCAACGATCTCGCGGCCGTATCGGTCTTTGGTTCGCATTTTCTGCATGCCGGCCACCAGCACCTCGCGCACTTTCTTGATATCGGTTCCATAGGCCACGCCTACCTTGATAATGGTAAGCTCGTAGGAGTTGTTGCGCGTGAGGTTGTTGAAACTCTTGCCGAAGAGAGAAGCATTGAGGAAGGACATTTCCGTGCCTTCCTCGGTCTCCACCAGCACGCATTGGTAGTTGATGGCCTCCACCCTTCCGCGCACGCCCTCGCATTCGATCCAGTCGCCTACACGCAGGCGGCCGCCCATCAGCTGTATACCGTAGATGAAGTTGTTGAGGATATCCTTGAGGGCGAGACCGATACCAGCCGACAGACCGCCGGCAACCAAGGTCAGGGAACCGGTCGGAATCCGCAAGACGGCGACAACGGCAATCACATAAGACATCCAGATCAGGACGCTGATGATGCTGTTGCCCAGGGAAAGGTTGATTTCATTGTTCCGGATGGAGGTGCGGTTGTGCTTGCGCATGAAGGCCGCGTAACGGGCATACTGCCAGATGGCGTGAATGGCCCGGTTGAGGTACCGGAGGAAGAAGAACAGGCACAGCAGACCGATGATGCTTCTGCCGGAGATACGCAGCGTCTCGAATCCCTCCTTGTCGAAGAGCTGGAGGAAAGGAACATGGAAAATCTTATCGTAGAGGTCGTCAAAGTCGAAGATGTCCAGGGACATATGTATGCACAGCGGCAGGGAGATGACGAACAAGGTAGGGATCGCTACCTCCCGGATGAAATCGTAAAACCAGGTAGCGCCAAAGAGGAGGGACTCCCTGTCTGATCCCGCCACATAGGTAATACTGTTGCGCATGTCGTCCACCCGTTTGTCCAGCCAACGCTCCTTGTACCGCACCATCAGGTCTGAGATACAGACGATGGTCAGCAGGACGGCCAGCTGGAAGTACCACCAGATCAGGATGAGCAAGGCCACGAAAGTGTAGCCCAGGAAAGCGAAGACAAAAGCGACGATGTAGATGGACAGGGATATCCAGCCCAGTACGCTGTCGATGGGCATGGCTTTTCCGCTTTCACGGATGCAGAAAAACAACTGTCGCACTACGGCAAGCGCCAGGATAGGCGGGAACAGGAAAATCAGCAGCTTGTCCGGAACGAAGGTAATGCGGCAAACAATGATGATCAGCGCAATGATAATGGTGGGGATGTAGAGCCGGAAACAGTTCCTGATTCGTTCATGTGTCACCCGCAGCAGCAGCGAACCGGATATCACGATCAGCAGCCAGAGGAAGGTGTTGATATGCCTGGCGCCCAGTCGGATGTACTCGTTCGTGTCACCGGATACGCTGATTCCCAACACCAGAAAGTAAAGGATGGTTCCGAACAGCACTGAGTAAAGCAACAGATTGTTTTTGGGCAGGATGCGCTTCATCCGGGAAATACGGCTTAACAGCCAGATGATAAAGAAAGTCAGCACCCAGAAAATGATCAGCGCGACCAGCTGGATGACAGTCACCAGCACCAGCATCGAATTGGCGCCCTTGCTGGACAGACCGGAGAAAAGGTCCGTATCATCCTCCTCCCCCAGGACAATCTCTTCGCCCGTGACCGGACTGACGGCCAGAGAATCGGCAGGATGCGAATCGTCGCCGCCCAATTCGGAGAAATCATACTGGTTGTGTAAAGCAACCTTGATTTTTTCCCAGGATCCTTTGGGGTCCGCCAGAAAGACCATAAATGGCTCCTGACCATCTACGAAGACGTATTTTTCCAGTTCGCGATAGCGGGATTGCGCATACTCATAAGCCTCAGTCATCCGCCAGTAGGCCGCCTGGTAGTGCGTACTGTCCGCTATCATGCTGTCCCGGTTGCTGACATGCCGTTTCAGGAGTTCGGAAGCATACATGATGCAGGAATCCCGGTGGACTTCTCCTTCCTCGTCCAATACGAAGGGAGAGGAAAGCGAGTCCTTGACGGCAATACGGATCACCTCTTTTTCCAGACTGGATGCCAGTTCGGAATACTGCTGGTCCAGGGAATCGACGTGATACAGCAGACTGTCCGGCAGTATCTCGATCTCGATTTCCGTCATGATCGGCGGAAGCCGGCGGAGGGCCTCGATGAGACGTGCGTAGCGGTCGACCTCAATATTCAATTCATGGACGATGCGGTCGTACGGCTTTCTGTCTTTGTTGAAATCCTGATAGGCCGATGATACTTTTTTCAGGGCATAGGCCAGGTCGAAAGTCATTTGCTGCTCCTGGGTGTACAGGAGGAGGGACAACTCGTTGGACGCTGTGATGACATTGACCATCCGCTGATGCTGACGATCGTAATCTTTTTCAAAAAGTTCTTGTTCCTCAACGCCTTGCTCAACGGCCATCTTCAGTTCGGAGCGGAGATCCTTGAGCACCTCAGTCAAAGGTTGCCCGTTCACGATACAGAAGACCGGAATGGCACATACGAAGATCGCGGAAACGATCGTCAGGAGTTTCTTTTTCATAGGCAGGTTATCATCCGTTAAGGGCGATATCTTGCAAATTTATAAAAAAACAACTGAAAAAGCCAGATTTAGATGATTTCGAAGGTAGCGACCGGAGCCCAGCCCTGGCGGCCGTCGGCGATTTCGACTTTGGCGAAGTCGCCCACATTGTCGAGGAGGCGGACCTTGGTGCCTTCGTGGAGGACGAAGACCGTCTTGCCGCCTTCGGCCGGGGAGCTCTTGACCGAGCAGACCGGCGATGTGACAATGGCGCTGTCCTGGCGCGTGATGGCGTGCTTCTGCTGCAGCGAGAAGATGAAGGTAAAGACCATCAGCACGACAAAGAGGCAGAAGCCGATGAAGGAAACCGTACGCAACGCAGAGGAACTGCCCAGTCGGAACAGCAGGAACAACAGTCCTGCAAGAACCGCCAGCGCCAGCGTGATCCATGCCCAGGCATCGGCCGAGAGGCCCTGCCGCAGGTTGCGGAACCAGGAGACGAGGATGAAGTCGGGTATGACGTCGATCTTGTCGAGTGTCATCTGCCGGACAACCTCGAGATTGTGTGCGGCATCTTCGTGTGCGGGATCGAGTTTCAAGGCCCGCTCATAATAGAGGATGGCATGCGCGATATCGTCGAGCTTGAAGTAGGTGTTGCCGATGTTGTAGTACAGGTCGGCGCTCTCCAGATTCTCGCCTTCAATCATCTGGTAGTAATTCAGGGCATTCTGCCACTGGCCGGCTGTGAACGCTTCGCCGGCCATGTTCCAGAGGTCGGAGACATTGTTCTGTGCCTGTGCGGTGGGTGCTGCCAGGAGCAGCAGGGCTGCGACGACGGCCCCGACGGCCGCCTTTCCGGCGGCTTTCGGATTCTTCAACTGGCTCTCGATGGCCGAAATCACCTGGACGGCCTCATTGTATTCATTTTCCATCTGTGCCTGGCCACTTTCGGGCGCATAGCGCGCAAATTCACATTTGTCAATCAGATCGGTCAGGGCGTTCACACTCTCATCGCGAACACCCCGCTCGTGGAGCTTCTCGCTGATGGTGTCCTTCGACAGGTCTGCCGCCGGAATCATCAGCTTGTCAGAGACATAGCCCAGCAGGGCCTTGTGCAGTTCTTCGTAATAGGCGCCGCTGAGCCCCTGCTTCAGATACGACTCAGCGCTCTTGAGCCGGGTCCGGGCCATCTTGTTGGCACGGCGGTTCTTCGATCCTGCCACATCAGCGCGCCGGGCCTGGGAGAAGCGGAAAAGCCGGCTGATGAGGAAGACGATCAACGCAATCGCAAGCAAGAGCACATAGAACAGGATGGAACCCGCGAAGAAAGCACCTTTCTTCTTGAGATTGCCGTCGCCCAGGGCGATATAGCGGATATCCTCGGCCAGGCTGCGGACGCTCTGCCTGTTGGTACCGGCTACGGCCACGCCGCTGCCCGCGATCTCTTCGCCCTTCTCGATCGTTACCGGAATGTCGCCGGTCGAAGTGGTAGCATATTTCCCGTGCGCCATGTCGTAGTAGCTGTACTCGATGGAAGGAATGACGAATTCTCCGTGGCTGCGCGGGATGAACGGATACTCGAAGGTCCGCGATCCACTGGTGCCGCTGGCCGAAGTCTTGTCGGTCGTCTTCATGTCGTACACTTCAAAATCGGGCGGGAAGTCCACCTTCGGCGCTTCGAGCATCGAGAGGTTGCCGTTGCCCGAGATGGTGACGATCAACGAAGCGGCTTCGTTGGACTTGATGCCGTCCTTGCTCATTTTCGCGCTGATCTTGAAGTCACCGACGCCGCCACCGAACGAAGCCGGGGCTCCTGCCGGAAGCTCCTTCACCTTGACATCGAGGGTAGGGGTGCTGATGCGTTTGCGGATGGTCTGGTACTGGTCGAAAAAGTCATCGAAGATCGACAGCGGGCTGCCGCTGGACGTGCGGACGCGCAGCTGGCAGACCATTTCGGCCGGATCGATGGACAGCGTGCCGGTCTGCTGGGGAATCAGGACCCACTGCCGGACCAGCGCACTGTTGTAGATGCTCCCGTTCACGTTTTCCCGGTTGAATTCCAGGTTGTTGACCGTAACGGTCTCCTTGCTCCAGAAACCGTTGAAAGTCGGGAACTTGACGTCTTCGAAGCCCACGATTTCGGCGCGGGTGTAGAGCTTGAGCGTGGCGGTGACAGGTTCGCCCTTGACCACATTCGTCTTGTTGAGTGTCAGCCGCAGGAAAATATCCTCGTTGGAGACAGTGCCCGTGACGGCCGGATCGTTCTGCTGCGGCCGGTCGGGCTGGGCCTGCTGGTTGTTCTGTGTGCCGCTGCCGCCGTTGCCAGAAGAACCGGACGAACCGGAGGACTGAGCCTGCTGCTGGCTGGCAACGACCTCGATCTGCAGGGTGCCCGATGAAACATCCTGTTTGTCGACCTTGGCCGAGGCCGCAGCGATGGTGAAGGTGCCGGTGCGCCGGGGCTGGAGCAGGTAGGTGACGGTCTCCTGACGCGTGGAGGTGCGTTTGCCGTTGATGATGTTGATGCTCGACATGGAGCCTTTCTGCGGGCCCCAGACCACGTCGAAATCGTCCGTGCCGGGCCAGTTGAAGTCGCTCATCCGCGCGTCGGCGGTAAAGACGATGCGGAAGGTCTCGTCGGTGGATACCACCCGCGGACCTTCCAGTTTCAATGTCTGGGCTGCGCCCGAAAGGGAAGTGAGCAACAGCACCCATGTAAGCAATCGTTTCGTCATGGCTCTACCAATTTTTCTCTTTCTGTTTCGATTTGAGTTTCGCAGCTTTCTCTTTCTTGACCTTGTCCTGGGTCTTGTCTTCCTGGGCCTGGATGGCCTGCAGCATCTGCTGGGCGGCCTGCGGCGTTATATTGGGCTGTTGTCCCTGCTTCAGCTGCTGGTCCTGGTTCTGGTCGTTGTTCTGATCTTGATTCTGGTCCTGATTCTGATCGTTCTGATCTTTGTTCTGGTCCTGGTTTTGATCTTTATTCTGATCCTGGTTCTGATTCTGCTGGTCCTGGTTCTGATCTTGATTCTGATCCTGATTCTGGTCGTTGTTGCCACCGCCGCCACCGCCGTTCTGCTGCTCGTTTTCCAGCATCTTCTGGGCGTAGGCGAGGTTGGCCTTGGTCTCCTGGTCATCCGGGTTGCGGCGCAGGGCGTTCTTATAGTCCTCGATGGCAGCCTGCCAGTTGCGCTGTTTCAGCTGCGAATTGCCCATGTTGTGGAAGGCATCGGCACCGTGCAAGCCCTTGGCCAGCGAATCGATGCCCGCCTTGTAATAGCGGTCGGCCTCCGTATAATTCTCCATCCGGTAATAGTTGTTTGCCAGGTTGTAGTCGGCATTGACCGAAGTGGAATCCGCCACCAGTGCCTTCTTGTAATCGATCTCGGCCCCCGCATACTGCTCTTTCTTGAACTGGCGGTTGCCACGGCGCACGCTCTTGCGCTCACTCTGCGCGAAACAGATGCCGCAGCAGAGCACAAGAGACAGGATGACAAGCAAATATCGTTTCATGACTCAATTCTTGAATAGCCTCCGGCGGGCCTTCGTTTCCGGAACCAGGAATTCGAGGATCAGGAAGAAGAGGGCGATGCCGAAGAAATACATATATTGTTCGTCGAAGTCTTCAAAGACCACGGAGCTGAATTCCTCCTTGTCAAGGGTCCGGATGTCATCGATGATGGGATTCAGGCCGAATTCGCTGTTGCCGGCACGGACGTATTTACCGCCTCCGATGCCGGCGATTTCCTGCAGGATGCCTTCGTTGAGGCGCGTGACCACGATCTCACCGTTTTCGTCTTTCATCAGGCTGCCGTTCTTGGGGATGGGCTTGCCCTGGGGCGAACCCACGCCGATGCAGTAGATGCGGATGCCCTGTTCGGCGATGGTACGGGCGGCGTCGAGGGCTTCGCCTTCGTGGTCCTCACCGTCGGTGATCAGGATGATGGCGCGGGAACGTTCGCTCTGTGTGCTGAAACTGCGTGCCGCAGTCATCAGCGCGCCGGCCAGGTCGGTGCCCTGGATGGGGACACTCTCGGTCGTGATGCTCTTGAGGAACTGCTTGGCCGACACATAGTCGGCCGTGATGGGCAGCTGGACGAAGGCTTCGCCGGCGAAGATCACCAGGCCGATACGGTCGCCCTGCAACTTGTCGACCAGCCGGGAAATGGCCAGTTTCGAGCGCTCCAGGCGGTTGGGCGAATAATCTTCGGCCAGCATCGAGTTGGAGACGTCAAGGGCGATCATCACTTCCACGCCCTGGCTTTCATGTTCGCGGAGCCGGGCGCCCAGTTGCGGACGGGCCAGGCCGATCACGAAGAAGAACCAGGCGAGTGCGAACAGGCTCAGCTTGAGCCAGCCCTTGCCCGTGGAGGCAGTCGGCATGAGCTGCCTGACCAGTTCCGGATTGCCGATTTTGGCGATACGCTTGCGGCGGATGCGCAACTGGATGGCATAGGCCACGAACAGCAGCGGAATCAGCAGCAGGAGCAGCAGGTATTGTGTTTGTGCCAGATAGACCATTACGGAATCCTCCTGAGAATGACAAAACGGAACAAGAGTTCAGCCAGCAGGCAGAATAGCGCAATCAGCGCGTAGCGCATGAACAGCTCGGAGTAGACCGGGAAACTGTCGATGGTGGTGCGCGTCTTTTCCATCTGGTTGATCTCGCCGTAGATTTCCATGAGTTTGGTATTGTTGGTGGCGCGGAAGTACTTGCCGCCGGTCTCTTCGGCGATCTGCTTGAGGAGGTCCTCGTCGATTTCCACCTTGACATTCTGGATCTGGACGCCCCAGGGTGTCATGAAAGGATAGGGGGCTTCGCCCATCGCTCCGACACCGATGGTATAGACACGCACGTCGTAGGTCTTAGCGATTTCG
>Ga0265300_10004832_pt1 | contig 10574 bp, 6 predicted proteins | sample AusTroGonzalo_MG_FD_193482 | JGI IMG/M metagenome (GOLD analysis project Ga0265300, IMG submission 193482) | Bovine rumen microbial communities from tropical cattle in Woodstock, Queensland, Australia - Gonzalo_03 | ecosystem: Host-associated > Mammals > Digestive system > Stomach > Rumen ... | reverse complement strand
ATCAGTAGCCGACGATCGTAAGGTAGGTATCGGTCACGGTAACCTCGCCGCTCGTCTGCTCCGCGAGGAGACTGAGTGCTTCGCATTCCTGGCTGGTCACGAGAGCTTCGCTGCTGCCGAGGGTGCCATCAAGATTGCTGAGATGGCCAATAAGGTTCGCCAGAAGCCCCTCCGCGTGATCCTGAACGGTCTTGGCAAGGACGCTGCCCAGATCATCAGCCGTATCAACGGTTTCACCTATGTTCAGACCAAGTTCGACTACTTCACTGGCGACCTCGCTGTTGTGAAGGAGGTTCCTTATGGAAACAACCCCAGCCGTCTGAAAGTGAAGTGCTATGGTGCCGACGATGTCCGTGAGGGTGTAGCTATCCTGTGGAAGGAGAACGTTGATGTCTCCATCACTGGTAACTCTACCAACCCCACTCGTTTCCAGCACCCCGTAGCTGGTACCTATAAGAAGGAGCGCGTGCTCGCTGGCAAGCCTTACTTCTCAGTGGCTTCTGGTGGTGGTACTGGTCGTACCCTGCACCCCGATAACATGGCTGCTGGTCCTGCTTCTTACGGTATGACTGACACCCTGGGCCGTATGCACTCTGACGCTCAGTTCGCAGGTTCTTCTTCAGTACCTGCTCACGTTGAGATGATGGGCTTCCTGGGTATGGGTAACAACCCGATGGTGGGTGCTACCGTATCTGTAGCCGTTGCCATCGACCTCGCCCTGAACAAGAAATAAAATACACTCTTGCTTCCCCTTGGGGGAGTCTATAAAACCAAAGGCCTCGCTCTCATCGGCGAGGCTTTTGTTTTTTATAGAATTCCCTTTTTTATCTCTTTTTTCCATACCCTTGCTAATAAGATTCCATAGGGTAAAATTCGTTGCTTTTCATAATCAATTGATTTATAGTGGTTTCCGTTTTTGAGTTGTTCTCGTTATTTCCATAGGTAATTGTTACATCTTTCAAAAAAAACGTCGTAACTTTGCAGCAGAAATAACAACAAATATGATGACGAGAACAATATACATATTTATTATAGGCGTTCTGCTGATGGCCTGCGGTCAGCCACAGCAGGAGTCAGATACACAAACAGCTGCACGTTGTCTGGAGGAAGCAGAGGCTGCTTTGGCCAATGACAGCATCCGTCTGGGCGAGACTTTACTACGAAAAGCCATCCATTTGGCGGAAGCTTCTGAGGACTGGCACACCTATTATATATCATACCAGCGATTAGCTGAAGCCTTGTCGCAGAGCAACCCAGAGGAGGCTTTGAGGCTGATGAAGAAAGCCCTGACCATCTATGAGCAGCATCCTGACAATGAACGAAACTATGTCATGTTGCTTGACTATGCAGGCACTTACGCTGCACAAGTGGCTTTTACCACAGAGGGATCATTCGACGAAGCACTCGACTTCATCCATCGTGCATACGACATTGCAAAGAAAGAACAGATGGCTGACCTGATGTGTCAGACACTTACTAGCCTTGCGAATATCGCTTGGGCAAAAGAAGACTTTCATCAGGCACTCGACTATGCCCATCAGGCGGAATCGGTGGCAACAGACGAACTGCAACACAGCACATTGCAGGTGCTGGCCCGCAGTTACCTCAGCCTCAACATGCTCGATTCGGCTGAAACCGTCTATCGGCAGATTGTGCCAGGTAATGATGTCCATCTGGCCTATATCGTGCAGAGCAACCTCGCCAAGATTGCACTCCGACGGATGGGCGCCACACAGGTGGAGGACAGCGTGGACGAAGCTTTCGATCAAATAGAGGATATCTATTACAAAGCGCTTGAACAGAAAGATCAGTACTATCAGGAAACGTTGCGCCAGGAAATGGAGAATCAGCAACTTGAATACCGCTCAAAGATGTATGGCCGTACACTCCAGATTGTCATCATTGCTTCGGTGATCATCATTCTTGCGGTTGTGCAGGCACTTCGCTATCGTATCCGAATACAGGAACAGGAGAAACGCCAGCTCCTGCAGAAGGCAAAGCATCAAAAGACCTTGCTGCATCAGGCCAACGAAGTAGTGGCATTCCTGCAAAACTTTATCCTCGAACGTACGGAAGTGATGAAGAAACTCCATCAAAGCGGCGATTCGCTCATCTACCTCAGTCCCCACGAATGGAGCGAGATAGAACGCACCCTCAATGCCATCGACAACGATCGTTTTGCCCATATCCGCGAACAATACCCCAATATGCAGGAAGACGACATCCGTCTGTGTATCCTCACCCATCTGGGCATCAGCAATCGCACCATCGGCAACATCTACTGCATCACTGTCTCAGCTGTCCAGCATCGCAAGCTCAAGCTAAAGAAAGAGGTGTTCGGAGAGACCAATCCAGACATCACGCTGGAACAGATATTGAAAAATTGATTATTGATAATTGAAAACTAATAAACAGAAAGTTATGAAACGTACATTACTATTTATTGCGTGCATGCTTACATCATTAGCGATGCTAGCTCAAGAAAGTTACACAGATGATTCCGACTACCTTCCCTTTGTGGATGCTGAGGGAAGTGGCAAAAATGTGCTGAAGGATGGCCGTACATGGAATTATATTATGTACTATAGTTCCGGTGAGAAAAAGGACACAATTTACAGTAGTTACACGTTAGAAGGGCCTATAGAGTATGATGGGAAAACATGTTACAGGTTTAGTGGTGGTGGTACCATGTTCTATGAGGAAGACAATTGTGTCTATTCATATTCTTCTGATCCTTTAACCGGTGAGAAAATCTGGCGAAAAGAACTTGACTTCAACATGACACTTGGTATGGACAACGTATTGTCTGTTGACAGCATTTTGGTTGGCAATCAGTTATGCCGCCGTATCAACTTAGGCTATGACATTTGGGTTGAGGGCATTGGAGGCAGAAAGTGTGGTATAGTTGCGAATTGGGATGTACCTGTACCTGGTTCTTATAGAGGCAGTCGGGTCCTCTCAGTTTATGATGGCGATGAGTGTATCTTTAGAGAAGAGGACTTCAGGAAGCCCGCCTATACAACAGATGTAGAAAAAGTAAATGATAACGAGTACACAGATTCTCTGACAAATGTAGTCTACACTTATAATCCAAACGATAACTCTGCAGAAGTGAAAGCTGAAGTCAGAACTATATATCATGACCCTGAAGGTGGGCTTTCTGAGATGGTAAAACCAGGCTCACCAGATGTTACTGGTGATATAGTTATTTTGGACAAATTCATGATAGACGGGCATGAATATACGGTGAGCCAGATAGGTCGAGGGGCTTTTATCTATTATTGTGATAATCTGACATCCGTTACTCTTCCTGAGACTATAGTCTCCATCGGAGATGTTGCTTTCTATTGTTGTTACAATCTCGCCAAGGTTGAGATTCCTAAGACAGTCACTTCAATAGGCAGAAGTGCCTTTGGACAATGTACAAACTTAGTTTCTGTTGTATCGCACATAGAAGATCCTTTCGATACGGATGCTTTCGAATTGTTAGATACCTCCAAAATAACTCTGTATGTTCCAAAAGGGACTGTAGACAAGTACAAGGCAACAAAAGGATGGAATAGTTTCAGTTCTATCATAGAGAACACAGAGCCTGATATCAACAAGTCTTATCGGCCATTCATCGAAGAAGGAAAAGTGTGGAAAGTTGGAGACATCACCTCGGGTAATCCTGTTCAGTTGGTTGATTACTACTACTTCGATGGTGACACCATCGTTGACGGAAAGACCTGCAAGCAGATGATGCGTCAGGGGTATGTAAATCCTGATTATGCAGAATCCCACAATATTTCACAAGATCCCTCCTTAAGCTTTGTGGGAGCATGGTACGAAGAGGACAAGAAGGTGTACTTTTCTAACGCAAATAGCGAACAACTAACGTTGATGTACGACTTTTCACTCGAAGACAATGGCACCTTCCTGAAAGATGATCTACCTTATGTGTATGTGGTAGGACCGAGACAGACTGGAGGAATAAAAGGTTTTAAGGGCGTATATAGAGATGTTTTGGAGTGGCAAGATGAAAAAAGTTATAAGTGTGCCCCTTGGTTGGAAGGTGTCGGAATTATTTACGCCCCTCCGACATCAAATATCTTTAATTGGTTGTTAGTGGATCCTCACTGGTTCCTGATGGAATGTTACGTTGGTGATGAAGTCATCTACCTCGACGACGAATGTGAGGATGGAGCTACCCCTGATGAGACCGCAGGAGCCCGAAAAAGCCGTTTCGACTTCACCCACACCACCAAGACAAAGCCCAAGACACGGAGTAAGCAAGAGGAGAGCGATGCTCGCATAAGCTCTTCCGAGCGCGACGTGGCTCGACCGAAGGTCAAAACACGAATGAGGAGTGAGGAGGAACATTCACTATACGGCGAATACAACGAGCAACAGTTAAGTATCAATCTCAGTCCAATTAGCGATGCCTATCTGGTAAGCATTACCGATGAGTCAGGCAAAATGGTTTATGAGAAACCTATCGATGCTGGCAACATCGTTGGCCTCAACATCGACATCTCTAATTATCCAAAAGGCGATTATACTGTCACCGTAGAGAATAGCAATGAGTTATTCATAGGCGAATTCAAAGCACAAACAACAGGAATTAAAGAAGTAAAGATGAAGAAGGAAGAGACAAAAGGCTATATCTACAATTTGCAAGGTCAGCGACTCAATTCCTTACAAAAAGGATTGAACATTGTAAATGGACAAAAGGTGTATGTAAAATAGAACATTGCCTCAATGGGCGCAAAGGTGCCTCTTACCTTTGCGCCCTTGTTAAGGTAAAAAGTAAAAATATACAGATATGAAAAGAGCATTATTACTTATGACGTGTGTATTGGCATCAATGACGATGTTGGCACAAGTTTATTTCCCAGAAGGAACTAAATGGACGGAAATCAGGCTTGATACCCTGAAGTATGACAGCTGGTATTCAAAGGTTGGCGATGAATGGGTGCCGAACTTTGAGGCGATAGAGTATTATGTCCAAGGAGAATATCCAGATAGGGACTGGATTTACAAGAAAGTTTACACAAATGGCCCAGAATGGACAGACTCTCTTACGCTTCTAATACGGGAAGATAAATACAATGAACATAATAATGTCTTAGTTTCTGTGTTAACACATGGCTATGATGGAGTATCTAACGTACCATGGCCTGGTGAGGCGTACCAGTTTGACTGGAGCGTTGGAAAAGAACTCTATTATGACGATATACTTTCGTCAAATGCAACTTTCAATCATATTCCCAACAAGTATGGTATCATAGAAGATATTAAGGAAGGTGATTTTGGAGGTGTAAAGCCTTTAAAATATGTGGAATTGGATGGCATTCGTATCATTCAAGGGATAGGTGTGACGGAATGGAATGACGGCGAATGCCTGTTCGGGCCACCCAACCCATATTCTGCTTTATCAATGTTTGAAGATTATCATTGGGAATTATATCCTGAGCGTCACTATCGTTCCATGCTTGTTCATTTCGAACGCAACGGAGAGGTGCTTTATAACGTCTGGCCAGAAATTGTGACACAGAAGGATTATCGCCCATTCGTCGAAGAGGGTAAGGTGTGGAAAGTAGGAGGCTGCGGCACGGGAAATCCTGTGCAGTTTGTTGAGTACTTCTACTTCGAAGGCGACACTATCATCAACGGAAAGACCTGTAAGCAGATGATGTACCAGGAGTATTACGGCCCGAACTATCCATTATATCCCATCAACCTTTTACCCAATCTGAATTATGTAGGAGCATGGTATGAAGAGGATCAGAAAGTGTACTTCTGCAACGCAATAAGCAGTCAGTTCAAATTGATGTACGACTTCTCCATCAATGCTAATGACACACTGGAGATTGATAATCTATCTTATGTGATTGGCCCCAAGCAGTCAGGAGGCATTAAAGGTTATAAGGGCGTTTATAGAGATGTCATGTGGAGTGGAGACGGAGAGCCCTATTACAATACCACTTGGCTGGAAGGCATTGGAGGTATTGACGGCCCGATAGTAAATGTCTATCATGGTGAAGAGAATCATGCGCTGTTCCTGATGGAATGCTACGTTGGTGATGAAGTCATCTATTACAACGACGAATATGAGGATGGAGCCACCCCTGATGACATCGCAGGAGCCCGAAAACATCGCATCGACTTCACCCATACAACAAAGATAAAACCCAAGACACGGAGTGAGGAAGAACAATCACTATACGGCGAATATAACGAGCAACAGTTAAGTATCAATCTTAGCCCAATTAGTGATGCTTATCAGGTGTACATTACTAACGAATCAGGCAATGCCGTCTATGAGAGGGTTATCAACACAGGCAGCATCGTGGGCCTCAACATCGACATCTCTGCCTACGCTAAGGGCCATTACACCGTTACCGTGGAGAATAGTCAAGAGTCCTTCACTGGTGAATTCGAAACGCTGACAAATGGAATTAAAGCCACAAGAATCAATAAGGAAGGTATCAGAACTGGAATCTACAATCTTCAAGGTCAGCGACTCAACTCCTTACAAAAGGGATTGAACATAGTGGATGGAAAAAAGGTTTATGTGAAGTAAAACCTCTGAATAAAGCACTTTACACTGATGGGGATGTCTTCTTTACTTCATAGGAGGCATCCTTTTATCGTTATTACTTTCTACCAAATTGTATTTAACCTTCTTATTATAAGGTATTTAGCATCAAATTTATCCTCTATTTATCTTCTACTAATATTCTACTAATTCTCTACTGACTTTCTACTAAAATGGCACATTTTGCCACTTTACCCTAACCTTACTGCTGTTTGTGATGCTGGGGTGGTGGGGTTTGGAGGCTGAGGCGTTTTAAATTCTCTAGAGAATTTGAGAGTTTAAAGGTAGTAAAGTCCGAGTTTACAGGCACCTTTCTTCTGAATTCTCTAGAGAATTTAAGAAGCACTAGCGGTCTTCCATCCATGGAAATGACACCTGTCTGAGGGTTTGGTTTGGGTAAAGTGTTGGACTGATGGATGATTTGTGGAGGTAAGGTGGATAATAGGTAGAAGATAAGTAGAAGATATATAGAAAATTAATAGAGAATATGTAGAATATGATTTTGTACTTAAATCGCTTAGTAACAGATGTTTGCAGAAATTTCGGTAAAGGATATTTCCGTTTCTGACATTTTTGCAATATTTTGATTAGTAATTTTCTTGTTATTTATTTGCAGATTCAAGATGTTTTTTGTATCTTTGCAGTCACAAAATACATAAGTCATGAAAATAACGCTATTCAAGAATGTACGCAAGAAAGAGGTGATCAACCGCCTCGGCTTGCAGACTCTGGCAGACATAATCCGCCAGAGCCCAGAGGAGAAAAGGGTGTACAAACTGCGTCTGGAGTACCAGTTTTATAAGCCGCAGCGGATGGCCGACGGGCAAATCGTGCTCGATGGCGTGCATACTGTCAACCTGCCGCGCGTCTGCTTTGCCTTGGAGTGTGACAACTACAAGGAACGGCATCGGGTGCTCGGCTATAACGGTCTGGTTGTGATAGAGGTGAACGAACTGAAACGCTACGAGGATGCTGTTGCCGTCAGAAATCAGGTGGCTCGGATGGACGAGACGCTGATGGCGTTTCTGGGGGCATCTGGCAAGAGCGTGAAGATCGTTTGCAGGGGTGAATTGTTTAAAGAGGAGGGGAAAACGCTGCCGAGTGATGAGGCAGAGATACGTCAGTTCCATAAGAATCTGTACGAAACGGCGCGGAGGGCCTATCAGAACCAGTTCGGACTTGAAATGGAGTATCTGGAGCCGAAGGTGGAGCGCACCGTCTATCTGAGTGCCGACCCTGAGATGTACTTCAACCCAGAGGCTCGTCCCTTCAAGGCAGACACGAAGAAGCAGAACCAGGATGAACCCACACCGATCTCAATGGAGAGCGACATGCTGATGCCTGGGCGGACCGTCACGCGAACTTATCACTTCAACTGGCTCTTCATCGTGAAGCAGGTGCTGGGTGAGTATTTCGACCTGCCTGACGAAGACCGTCAGATGCAGCTGCTGATGCGCATCGCCAGCATGTGCTTGGATCAGGGCATCCCCCTCTCGCATGCCCAGGGCATGACCCTCGAACACCCCGTGCTGAACACGGATCCGGAGTTGGTGAAGAACGTCTTTTCTACAGTCTACGACGTGGCCCTGCAGGACGACTATCGCAAGAAGCACAAGATCCGTCCGCTGAAGAGCGTGCCAGATGACTTGATACAGACGATGCGAACGGAGATATTCCTGAACGCCAACTTCGACATGCGCAAGAACCTGATGACGGGGGTGGCCGAATATCGTTACAAATACGCTGAGGATCAGACGTTTAAGCCGCTCACCGAGGAGGTACGCAACGATATGACCCTGCAGGCCATCGAGCAAGGCATCAAGGGCTGGGACCAGAACGTGAACCGCTTCATCGACTCGACACGCATCGAGCAGTATGATCCTGTAAACGCGTGGCTGAAAGACCTGCCGGAATGGGACGGACACGACTATATCGCCGACCTCGCCCGTCGAGTGCCGACGGATCAGCCCCATTGGGAGAAATACCTCCGATATTGGCTCGTGGGCATGGTGGCCCAATGGCGTGAAAGTGACAAACAGCTGACAGGTAACGCCTTGACTCCCTTGCTGATAGGCCGCCAGGGATGTGGCAAGACACGCTTCTGCAAGATCCTGCTGCCACCAGAACTGCGCGACTACTACAACGACAAGCTGAACTTCAAGAACGAGTTCGACCTGAACATCGCGCTGACCTCGTTTGCGCTCATCAATCTCGATGAGTTCGACAAGACCACCAACTCGCAGCAAATCGTGCTGAAATACCTGCTGTCGTCGAGCGACGTGAAGTTCCGTCCCCCCTATGGCAAGACCATCAAACAGTATCGCCGTTACACCTCCTTCATCGGCACCACCAACCAGTTGCAGCCCCTTGTGGATCCTACTGGCTCGCGCCGTTTCGTCTGCGTGGGCATCCCCATCGGCCAGAATATAGACTACACGGACAATCTGAACCATCGCCAGCTCTTTGCACAGGCCCTATACCTATTTAATAATAAAGAACACTTTTGGCTGGAAGACGATGAGATTCAGGAACTCATCAAGGAGAACGAACCCTATCAGCGCACCATCGACCTGGTGGAGATGATAGGTGAGACCTTCCGCAAGCCGATGAAGAACGAGGGTCGCTGGTGGGGAACGAACGAAATCCTGAATCTGCTGGCCGGCAAATACGACTACTTCGACAAGAAGACCTCGCCGATCGTGCTGGGCAAGTCGATGAACAACATCAAGTTCAACTTTGAGCGCCGCTATGTCAACGGCCTTTCCGAATATTTCCTCGTAGAAAAATAGCAGTTATGAAATACAAAATCAAGAAGGAAACGAAGCCGACCCTTGCCAACTATGGCAAATACAAAGCTGTGGCAAGCCATCATCAAACCGTTGAGTACGGACAGATTCTCAAAGAAGTCTGTGTGCCGAACTTTGTTGATGAGCCTGTCGCTAATGCCGTCATCAGCAAACTTTCGGAGGTTATCAGCCGTCATCTCCGCAATGGCGACAAGGTGCGACTTAAGGGCTTCGGGCTGATGAAGCTTGAAATAGAGAGTGAAAAAGTGGATGCGCCTGAGGACTTCAAGCCCCGAAAGCACATCCGTGGCGTCCGCCTTCACTTCATTCCTGAGAGTGCAACAGGCAAACCTGAACTTTACCAAGGCATCACGTTTGAGAAAGAAAGACAGATTTAATCTATCAGGAAATTGAAGCCCCGCTGGTTGGCGGGGCTTAGTCATTAGATCTCGAAATCGAGACAGGAACGCTGGACGGTGTAGGGACGGACCTTACCGTTGGCGACGGCCACGTGATCGGGGTGGACGGCATAGCCTTTGAGGGCTTCTTCGCTCTCGAGGGTGCTGTCGAGCATCACGTCGGCATTCGACGAGGCCAGACGACCGTCGATGTGAACCTTGACATCGAGGAGTCCGGGAACTTTGCCCATGAGACCTTCCAAACCTTCTTTAATACCTGCCTTGACGGCCTTCTTCTCCTCTTCGGAGAGTTCTGGATTCAGTGTCCAGAGAATGATGTGCTTAACCATAATAGAATTGTTGTAGAGTGATACTTAATATATTTAATAATGTGTGATATCGTCAAACTCGGCGGGCAGTTCGAAGTGCATCTTCTTCCCCGTTGTGGGATGTATGAAGCTGATGGCCTGCGCCTGGAGATAGAGACGGTCGGCCTTTGTGCCATAGAGCTCGTCGCCCATGATGGGACATCCCAAGCCTTGTTCGTGGGCACAGTGCATCCTTAGTTGGTGAGTCCTGCCAGTATGGGGCCACAGCGCTAAGAGTGCACAAGGGGTCAGGAACCGTGTGCACTCTGACTGTACACGGTTCCTGAGCCCCTGTGCACTTGCCAAAACGCGATATTCTGTGATGGCGCGTTTGCCATGTTCGAAATCAACGACCTGACGAGGACGATTCATGGGGTCGCGGAGCAGGGGCAGGTCGATGATGCCGTGTTCTGCTTTGGGCACGCCCTCCACGACGGCGAGG
>Ga0265300_10004831_pt1 | contig 10574 bp, 9 predicted proteins | sample AusTroGonzalo_MG_FD_193482 | JGI IMG/M metagenome (GOLD analysis project Ga0265300, IMG submission 193482) | Bovine rumen microbial communities from tropical cattle in Woodstock, Queensland, Australia - Gonzalo_03 | ecosystem: Host-associated > Mammals > Digestive system > Stomach > Rumen ... | reverse complement strand
CTCGCGCACTTCGCCCGCGTCGTTCAGACGGAAGGTCGCGAAGAGCGGACGGGCGTAGGTCTCGCCGTCGAGAAGCGCCTGAAGATAGCTCTTCTTCGGCTCGCCGAGGTTGTAGCCGACGAAATCGAGGGAGTAGCGCGCGTCCTGGGACACGACGGGGAATATCTCCTTGAATATCGCCTGCAGGCCCTTGTTCTCGCGCTTCGCGGCCGGGGCGTCGGCCTGAAGGAAGTCCTCGTAGGACTTGGTCTGGATCTCAATGAGGTCCGGTGGAGTCTCGGCCATCCCCTGGAGACGACCGAATACCTTGCGTTCTGCACTCATCTTGGCTTACCTTTGTTTTTCCCGGTTTTCCGGAATTAAGAAATGCAATTGCTCCCCCATTGGCCTGAAGTGTGGTAAGCGACCACTTTGTTAACTGTGCACAATGCGGGATAAAAGTTTGTGTATTATATCAAAATCTCCCCCTTGCGCGCAAGAGGGAGATTTGGTAAAATTTCCGCCGTTTGGAGGACCGGTAGCTCAGTCGGTCAGAGCGGGGGACTCATAATCCCTTGGTCGTGGGTTCAAGTCCCGCCCGGTCCACCAACTTCCCCACACCAACTTCCCCACTTGGGGATTATGAGTCCCTTGGCTATTACTGTACGAGGATTTGCCTCGACTCGTAGTGCCCAGGCTGCCAAATGCGGACGACAGTGCCGTTTGGCTGGAGTTGGTCAACATAGGTGCCGGGAACCCAGACCTGCTGCGTCGTATAGACCGGAGTCGCAACGACAGGCGCAGTAGTCACCACAGGAGCCGCAACGACGGGAGTCGTGATGACGCGCGGGCCGATGATTGCGTCAGTCAGAACGCCGCCGACAACCCCGCCGACGAAGCCAGGCCAGAAATGACGCCCTCCGTGTCCCCACCCGCCATGGTGGTAATGATGCATAGGCGCGGGGCGATGATGCATCATAGGCGCAGGTCCCCTGCTAAAGCCACCATGATGGCCAAATCCGCCGCGCGGACCGCCAAAGCCAGGGCGAGCCATAAGCGTTCCTGCCGCCAGAATCGCGCCAAATGCAAGTATAAGTTTCTTGTTCATGTTTGCCTTTCCTTTCTCCGCTTTTGCGGTCACGTGAAGATAGGACATGAGACCAACAAAAACTGACAAAGATTTTTTTATTTTTTTACGCGGTCCCATTTCCGCCAACTTTCGCGCATAAACTTGATAGAACGTGAAAATATCTGGTCGACATTCGCCGCGGACGATACATCGAGGAAGTCCTTTATTTCCTCGCTAGACATAAAATACCGCGTTTTCAAGAGATGGATATAGCACCGCTCGGGGTCTTCGTTCCAAAGCAAACGGAAAAAGTAGAGCGTCATGCGCCATACTTCAAGACGAATCGTCTCCTTGTCTTGAGTTGGGAGCGCCATCGCCTCGCCTTCGCCCTCCGCGTCGGGATGCGCTCCCTCAATGGATATCTCGCCGTGCTTGTTCGGGTCTGCGTTGAGGACATAGCCGCGAACATAGCGCTTGAGCCAGCCCTCGAAACTGCCCTCGCCGCGATAGAGATCTATCTTGTGCTTTCCGATCATCTCGTCGAAAAGCATTCCCATCAAGTCGCCAGCCGTCAGTGAGAAACGCTCCATCATCTCGGCGGAGCGCATGGACTTCGACTCGGGCTCGACGACGCGCTCCCAGACGAGCTTCCACCCCTCGTCCTTGCCGTCCTTAACAAGCTGCCACCATGTCTTGTCGTCCATATCTTCCCTCCTCACCCGAAAGTCGGAACGCCAGGAACGGGCTTCTTGCCCTTGCGATGAAGCCAGATCGGAACGGAATGCTTGCCAGCGATGAACTCTGCGAACGTCATGGACGCCGCGCCGTCTTTCACCTGAAGTTCCTTCCCGGCGAACTCGAACACGGCGTCCTTAACCGGTTCGTCCTCGCCGTCGACGACGGATATACCAAGCGCCGTCTTGGCCGTCGCGCCCGGTGGGAAAGTGACTTCGGCGCGCCACTGCATCTTGATGTCCTTCGTCGGATGGGAGTGGAAGAAGAACACTATCTTCTTGTCGGACGGTGCTTTCATTGTATAAAGTTGAAAAGTTGAATGGTTGAAAAGTTACAAGGGTTGGAAGGTTGAAGTTCAAGGTTTGCGCCAATACCGAAAATACTGCACAGAAAAAGTCTGCGGGAGATCGGCCTTGTCGGGCTCGCCCACCCAGTCATACATGATCTCGCAGTCGAAGGTGACGTGCATGGGCCTATGGAAATGGTCGTTCGGACGCGAGAACATCTCGACACCGTCCGCGTACCACTTCATCTCCTTCTCCGTCCAGAGAAAGCCGTACTCATGATAGCCGTCGGCGAAGTCGAAGTCGACTTTCTTCCTGCTCGACCTTTCCGGAAGCGTCTCGACGCTCCCGAGGACACGACCCTCGAGATAGGGAGTGCCGAGTCGATGCACGGTGTTGTAGAATGTGCGCGCGCAGTCGGACGGCTTCGAACCCTCCTTGCCAAAAATCTCGAAGATGTCAATCTCCTCGGAGAAGTCGCCAGGGCGATACTTCTTCTTCGGCTCGTCAGAAAGCGGGTCGTATAGCCAAAACGCGTTGCACACCGCCGCTTTCATCGACTTCGCGCGACACTCGTAGTAGCCGTAGAACGTTTTCTTCTTCGCCTTGACGATTGCCGTAGCATAAGTGTCAAAACCGCGCGCGAGGTTGTCGAGAGTCTTCTCGTCCTCCCTGAGAAGCCGCGCCGTCAGGTGAAGCTGGCCGCGGCCAAGCGCCACGTTGTCGCGCGAGAAGAGAAAGCCGCGACGCCGCCCCTGGAACGACTCGACCCAGTCGTCCCACTTCGACCGGTCGAGCATTTCGCCTTCGAACTCGTCGCTCGCCTTCTCGTCAAAGACGAGAGTTGAAAGTTCAAAGTTCAAAGTTGAAAGTTGAGGAACCGGAACATCCATATCTCTGCCTTCAACTTTGCACTTTGCACTTTGCACTTTACACTTTGCACTTTGCACTTCTTTCCAATGCCTCTCCGCATGCGAAAGGTAGATGTTCCAGTCGAAGAGCCCGAGATTGTGCTTTCCGTCGTGGCAGTGGTACGAGACGCACGACTTGTCTTTCCACGCGGCACGCGCGAGTTCCGTCGCCTTGCGCTCGCCCTCCGGCCCCGCCCAGTCGTCGGTGCTTCCCGAGCCGACGGCCAAAAGGCGCGGCGCAACGCAAGAGAGAAGTTCATGCTGGTCAAACGGCATCTCGTGCTCTCGGTTGGCCCAGAACGTATAGTCGAGGCAAAACCAGTACTGGAACGTACGAACGATCTGCGCGATGTGTTCTGACTTCGGAAGATCGAGGTGGTTGAGCTTCGCGCCGGCGCAACCAGAGCCGTTGACGCAGACACCGGCGAAGCGCGTGTCGGTAACGGCCGTCCAGAGCGCGGTCTTTCCGCCGCGCGAATGGCCGATGACGACAACCTTCGTCGCGTCGATCTCTGGCACCGTCTCGAGCCAGTCAAGCGCACGGCTCGCGCCCCACGCCCACGCCGAAATCGTTCCCCACAGCTTCGGGTTTCGGTAAGACCCCTGCTTCTCGAACGCCTCGAATACGCCCTTCGTGTTGCCGGTATTGTAGTCAGGCGCGACATCCCAAGTGTAGAACGAGACGGCCGCGAAGCCGCGCTTCACGATTTCCTCGACTGGGAAGAAGTCGCTCTTCTTCTCACGCTCCGGATCGCAGTTCTCGCCATACGGCCTGTTGCAGATAAGGAGAAACGCAGGGACAGGCCCCTTCGCACCCGCAGGGACAAACGCCGTCACTGGGAACGAATTGGTTCCGAACGAACCGCCGTAGACAACGCGAACTTGCTTGCGCACCATCTTGCCGTCAGGCATCAGCTTGTCGTCCGAAAGCTTCTCGAACTTGAGAAGCAGCGGCTTCTCCGCCTCCGCAGGGCGACGCCCAAACTCGTTGTCGGCGAAGAACGCGACGATTTCATCGCGCGACTTCTCTCCGATTGCGTTAATCCGCGTCTCCGCCGCGCCTGCAGCAAACGCGACGACCGCGCCTGCGGCGAGCGACAACATCCCTTTCATCACCATATTGCAATTCCCTTTGGGAAGAATTATACCATAAATCCCCCAACGCCGCGAGCTGGCGCTTTGCACCGCACTATGATATAATCGCGGAACAAAGGAGAACCATAAGGCATGAACACCGTAAGACTGGCTACAGCCGCGGCAATGGCGGCCCTCGCGGGCACGCTCATGGCGGAGAGCACCGTAGTGGACGTGGACTTCTCGCGCGGTAAATGGAACAAGGAGGACTTCACCGCCGTGAAAAGCTGGCGCTTCGCCTATCTCGGCGTCTTTGACCAGCTCGACGACGCGATAGTGAACAGATGCCCGGACATGAGCGGAGAGGAGATATTCAAGAAGCACTCGAACGATGTATACGCCGCAATCGTGCACAAGACGCGCCTAAGTCTCGGGACTACTGTCTCGTCCACGATGATGTTCGACCACCGCATGGCCCCCATCGTCGTGTTCGCGCACAAACTCGGCGCCGCAGCGGACGGTACGCCGGAATTCCGCGAACACTGGGAGGCATGCCTCTTTGACAAAGGCGTCAACCTGTGGCACCACACGTTCGTGGAAGGCAAGCAGAAGTGGAGTCTCGCCGCGTCGATGCGGCTTCCAGAAAAAGAACGCTTCAAGCCGAACGTCAAGTATTCGCTTTCGGTCAAGGTGTTCAAGGACAGGTACGACCTGAAATGTGTGGAGATCTCGTGCGGCGGCTATTCCTTCACCCACGAGGACCAGACGCTGCCGGAAGACTTCGTTGCCGGCATAATAGGATGCGAAGGACGGAACTTCTTCTACGACTTCAAGGCCGTGAAGTGACGCCAGTCGCCTGATCAGACGGTGCGGCCGACGAGCTTCTCTGCAAGCGCCTTCAAGAACGATGTATCGCCGGGAAGCCCCTCGAGCACGGCGACTGCGGCGGCTGTAGTCTCGCGAACGAGCGCCTCGGTCTTCTCGCGTGAATACGGCGAGTCGCCGTCGAGAAGATCGTCTTCGTACTGAAACGCGAGCCCAAGATTGAGCGCGAATGTGCGAAGCTTCTCTACGCTCGCCGCATCGCCGCCGCCCGCGAGCGCGCCCATCGCCGCCGCCGCGACAAAGAGATCGGCGGTTTTGTGGGTGTAGACAAAGTTTACCAACTCCATGGGCAAGGGTGCGGGGCTGCCGTATCCCCCTCGCGACAGCGAGCCCGAAGGGGCCCCTAGGCGGGGTGAGGTCCCGTCATTCTCCCGCTTCAAATCCTCTACCTGTCCTTGCACAACGCCGACGCCCGCAGCGCCAAGCGCCGCGATTATGCCAGCGACATTGCGCGGCGCATTTGCCGCGGCCTCGAAGGCAAGCGCCTGCAAAGCGTCGCCGACGAGAATTGCGTTCGCCTCGCCGAACTTAGCCCAGACCGTCGGCTTGCCGCGACGCTCCGTGTCGTTGTCCATCGCGGGAAGATCGTCGTGGACAAGCGTGTAGTTGTGGAGTAGTTCTATCGCCGCAGCGGGATAGCGCGCGTCTTCCGCGCTGCCTCCGACCGCGACTGCGCTCGCAAGGCAAATGAGCGGACGAATCCTCTTCCCGCCCGTACCAACGGCATAGCGCATCGCCTCGCTCAATTCCGATGGGCGTTCCCCCGGATTTGGCAAAACTTCGTCGAGCGTCTTCTCGACTATGGCAAGGAACTCTCCCTTCATTTAATTCTCCCCTTGACGCTTTCCTCGTGCTGATTCTTGATGGTTGGGTCAAGAGACGCCTGGCAGTTGTAGTCCTGGCGCGGATGTTTCTTGCCGTCGCCGACGCCCTTCTCCATCAGGGCCTTGAGTTCGTCCAAGTGCAATTTGTAGACATCGCGCGGATTGCAGCCGTGCTTTTTGCAGATGCTCGCCGCCATGCCGACGACCTCGCCCATCATGCCGTGCGTGCGCATAAGCCGAGTCGTGCCAAGCGCGATATGGGTGACGGAGATGTCGCGCCCGGCCATGAAGAGGTTCGGGACGTTCCGCGAATAGAGACAGCGATAGGGAATCGGATACGGCCAGATCTTCTCGTTGAGCGAGTTGGACTGGTACGGTTCGCCCTCGAACTTCGACTCGCTCGCAGTCTTCGGGAGATGCAGGTCGATCGTCCACGTCGTAGCGCATGTACCGTCCGGCTGGAAGTCCTTGTTGCGCAGGTGGTTCTGGTCGAGGATGAAGTCACCGAGAAGTCGGCGCGATTCGCGGCGGCCAGCGTTGTACGCGACCCACTTGAGTTCCTTGTCCGCAAACGAGTCCTTCTTGGAGTAGGCGTTCTTGACGAACGCCCAGTTGGAAAACGCAACGAGAAGCCCGTAGTCGCGGATGTACTCGCCTTCCTTGATCTGGTCGCGGCCGAGCCCTGCTTCCCACCACCAGTCGCCCTTGAGGTGCGGAGAGCAGTTTGCTTCGTTGATCGTCTTCAGCATCCACGGCCGCGTCGGAAACGACGCGTCGCCGGACGTCTTCCCCGCGTTCCACTGGACGGACGCGCCCATCGTGATCATGTCGGCTTTCTCCGGTGCATCCGGCTCGTTCGTCTCGCTTTTCGCCTCGCGCCCCATGCGCCAGTCCGCGCCAGCAAGATAGCCGACCGTTCCGTCGCCCGTGCAGTCCGCGAAGTTTGCCGCCTCGAACCAGGTCGCGACGCCAGTCTTCGTATTGATGGAGCGAACAGAGAGAATGCGTCCCATTTCGTTTGTCTTCACTCCGTTCACATGCTCGTTGAGGAAGAGGCGTATGTTCTTCTCCGCCTTGATTATCGCGAGTTTCCTATCGTCCTCGTAGTTCGCGGCGCTCTCGGCGTTTCCGCCGCGCTTCGGCCCGAGCTCGGCAAGGACGTCGCCAAGCCGAGGATATGGCGGAATGTTCTGGTACGCGCCGAGATGGACGCGCACCTCGGACGAGTTGTTCCCGCCAAGCACGGGACGGTCTTGGACAAGCGCGACGGAAAGTCCGAGGCGCGCGGCCGAGACCGCCGTGCATATTCCCGCTATGCCGCCTCCAACCACGCAGAGGTCGAACTTGGGCAGAGGTATGGGCTGGGCGATGACCGAAGGAGGGCGCGGCCCATTGAGAATGCTGGTCGGCTGCGGATTCGTCGTCAGCACGATCGCATCGCAGCGTCCGTCAAAGCCGTCGAGATCGTGCAGCGTAAGAGTCACCTGTCCGGCCAGGACAACCCGACTGGCCTTGACCCAGAGCCATTCGCCCTTGCCCTGCGTGCCGAGTACCGTCTTGAGCGGCGTGCCGTTGACCAGCAGCTCGAACGCACCGGCGGGAGATTCCGGCACCGGCAGTCCCTGCGCGGCATAAACGCCGGCCATCCAGTTCTTTGTGCGCACCCAGACATGGTACTCCGCCGCCTCGGAAATATTGACGGTCGTCTTCGCGTCGGCAACTGGTTTGCCCATGCCGTGGGCGAGGAGATAGGGAGAACCCATCTGGTCCATGAACTGAGTGTCGTTCACCCATCCGCCCCAGTCGTCGAACGACTCGGCCTCAATGAAAATCGTCTCCGCCTGCGCGGCAAGCGCCGCGATGAACCCAACAAGCAACAATGCCTTTTTCATGGCTCATCCTATCCTTACTCTTCTGCCTTCGACGCGGTATTTGCCCGATGCAAGAATGTTAAGCGCCTCGGGGAAAGCGATGTGCTCCTGCACCTGGATTCGCGCATGGAGCGACTCGGGCGTGTCGTCTTCGAGGACTGGCACCGCCTTCTGAACGATGATGGGACCGGAGTCCGTTCCTGCGTCGACGAAGTGTACCGTGACTCCCGCGACCTTGCAACCGTAGTCGAGCGCCTGGGTCCAGCTGTGGACGCCGGGGAACGCTGGGAGAAGCGCGGGGTGGATATTGAGCACGCGATTCGGAAACGCGGCGAGAAGCTTGGGCTTGACGATGCGCATGAAACCAGCGAGAACGACAGTGTCGACGCCAGCGCCCTTCAGAAGCTCGATACAGCGGTCTTCCGCCGGGCCTTCCAGCTTCGTCTTCCACGGCGCGCAGTCGAGATACTGGCACGGAATGTTGTGCTTCTTCGCGCGATCGAGGATCTTCGCGTCCGGGACGTCTGCGAGGACAAGCTTGATATCTGCGTCGAGCGTGCCCGCTTCGATCGCGTCGACGATTGACTGCATGTTCGAGCCCGCACCGGACCCGAGAACGCCGAGGTGTAATTTGCTCATGTGCAAATTATACCAAATTCAGCGCCGAAATGCGCTACCGCAAAAGTTACTTCACTTCCTCTATCGCTATCTTGCCGTCGATGCGGCGGCCGTTGACGCGGCGGCCGTCGGAAAGCGCAAGATTCTCGAACGAGACCTCGCGCCACGACTCGGGGCAGCCCTTGAAGAACTCGACCTTGCCGTTCACCTCGTGCGCCATCATCTCGAGGACGGCCGTCGCCGCCGCGCACTGCCCGTCCATCTGCATTATCTGCCCGTCGCCCGAACCGGCGAAGCTGCCGAAGATCGTGAACGTAGAGAAGCCGGGCGCATACGCGTTGTGCAAAGAGCCGTGGCCGGGATTGCAGAAATACGCGTCCCACGACCTTAGAAACTCCACCGCCGCCTGGGCGTTGCCGACATGCGTGTTGAGTATCGACGCCCACGGCACGCACCAGCCAGACCAGTAGCCAGTTCCGCGCGCAACCCACGTTCCGTAAGTCTTCGCCACTATGTCACGCATCTTCCTGTCAGAGAGGTCGAGCGTGTCAAACGGATAGAGCCCAGCCATGTGGGAGTGGTGCCGGTGAGATTCCGTAAGCGCCTGGCCACGGAAAAGCTCTATGCCGCTCTTCCCCGACGAAAACTGCGGAAGCCGCTTTTCGACGTCGAGCCACATCGCGTCGGGCTGCACGCCAAGAAGCTTCGCCGCGTCGACGAGATCGCGCGCGAGGCGGTGGGCTGCGGCGAGCTGGAAACTGGGATCGCGCCCGACCGCGCTTCTCACGTCTGCTCCGCCCCACTCCGGCGAAGGCCCAAGCGGAAGCGTGAGCTTGCCGTCTTCCTCTTCCATCATTGCGCGGTAGACATTCATCGCGCCTTTCATAAAATCAAACGCACCACCCCTCAGAAACTCGACGTCGCCAGAATAGCGCACATATTTCATCATCATCGCGGCTACCCACGCCGTAGAGCCGTGGTCGATAGTGCCGGTCCAGAACCCGCCGATGCAAACACCGCGATCGTCGACGGAGTGCGGAAGGACATAGCCATTGTCAATGCCGACAAACTTCTTCGCGTTATCCTTGAGAAGCGGCCGCCACGAGAGAACCATCCTGAAAAGCGGCAGAAGGTTATCGAAGTGCCCGCCGCGATAGGCGGGGGAGTAGCATTCCTGGACATTGATGTTGAAGTGGTAGTCGCCGTTCCAGGGAACGAGCCGGTCGTCTTCAAGCCAGACGCCCTGAAGCCCAGCAGGGACGCCGTCAGGGTCTGTCATCGCGCCGAAGCGGTACATGCCGTAGTCGAAGATGCGCTGGATCACGGGATCGGGCACTTTCACGCGCGCACCTTCGGACCAGAAAAGCTTCCAGTACGCGACCGATTCCTTCGCAATGCTGTCGAAATGCCTTGCGTCCGCATACACTGTCTTGTCGCCGCCGCGACCCGTCTTGAGAGTAATCACGCTGTCCTTCTTCAACCAGGAAAGCCAGACGGATGGATCTGCGGGGAGATTCCAGCGCAGGCCGCCGCAGCTTCCGTCCCCGTCAATAACATCAAACACGCTCGCCTTCTCGAAGCCAATCGGCTTGAGCTGTCTTTCATAGACAGGGAAGTCGGTTGCGGGAATCGTCTTGGCCTCAAACGCGACATCCTTGGGAAACGCCATCGCAAAGGTGCCACCTACCATTTTCGACATCGCAAGGCCAACCGCGCCGCCTTCGGCGAACTCGAGGCTGCCGAGCCCCGTGAACGGGTCGAGCGTGCCACGCTTCAGCGTCTTGCCGGGAACCTTGATCACGACGCGGCCAAGCGGAAGCATGTAGGGATTGCGCGGCTGGCCCTTCGGCGTCTCCTTCTTGAATAGTCCATAAAGGCGGTCCTTGTCGCCAGAATGAACGGCGGCGACAATGTTCGTGTAGTTCTGCTCTGGCATCCAGGAATATCCGCCACGGTGGTCCCATAGGTCCGAGCGCCCGACCGTGAGGCGAATCTCGTCGCCGCCACCCCAGACGAGGACGCCAGTCTTGCCGTCGCCAAAGGCAATTCCCTCATGGCAGCTCCCCATACGCGGAAAATCCCATTCTACTGGGGCCGCAAAGACAGTCATTGCGGAAAATAGGAACGCCGTCGCGGCTACGCTTGATGCTCTCATGTCTCGATTCCTCGTTTCTGATGTTTTTACCGCCCTCATTATACCAAAAAATGCGGTCGCTGCCTTGACTTACGGGCAATAAAAAAGATATAATTTACAACACTTTTTTGGAGGAACGACATGTCTGAAGATTTGCAGAGTCTCTTGGAGAAGATCAACCGCGAGGGCG
>Ga0265300_10004829_pt1 | contig 10578 bp, 10 predicted proteins | sample AusTroGonzalo_MG_FD_193482 | JGI IMG/M metagenome (GOLD analysis project Ga0265300, IMG submission 193482) | Bovine rumen microbial communities from tropical cattle in Woodstock, Queensland, Australia - Gonzalo_03 | ecosystem: Host-associated > Mammals > Digestive system > Stomach > Rumen ... | reverse complement strand
CCTGAGCCTTTTCGCGTTTGGCGGGTCCCATATTGTCACCGGCCAGCACGAATGATGTCTTGGCCGATATGCTGCCGGAGTTCTTGCCTCCGTGACGCTCAATGAGCGCCTTGTATTCGTCGCGTGAGTGGTAGTTGAACACACCGCTTATCACGATTGTCTTGTCTTTGAGCAAGTCCGATCCTCCCTCCTGCTCCTCCTGAGCCAGTTCCATCTGCAGACCGAACTCCTTAAGACGGTTCACAAGTGCACGACTGCGCTCATCGGCAAAGAAGCTTACGATGCTCTGTGCAATCTTGGTACCTATCTCGTTCACGGCAGTCAACTGCTCCATAGAAGCGTTCTCAAGCGCCTCCATCGACTTGAATGCACGTGCCAGTATCTTGGCCACGGTTTCGCCTACAAAACGTATGCCTATGGCAAACAGAACTCTCTCAAACGGAACCTTCTTGGAATCCTCGATGCCGTGTACTATGCTTACGGCCGATTTCTCTCCCAATCCCTCCAGACGGCAGATATCCATAGCCTTAAGTGTATACAGGTCAGCGATATCCTTTATCAGGCCGGCCTGGTAGAACAGGTCGATGGTCTCGGTTCCAAGACCGTCTATATTCATGGCCTTACGGCTCACAAAATGCTCAATACGTCCCTTGATCTGAGGCGGGCAACTGATAGCGTTGGGGCAATAATATGCGGCCTCACCCTCGTAACGGACCAGTTTTGTACCGCATTCAGGGCATACATCGGCAAACTTTACGGGATCACCCATCAGAAGCGAACGTGAATCCAGGTCAACTGCAGTGATCTTGGGTATGATCTCGCCGCCTTTCTCCACATAGACCATATCGCCTACATGCAGGTCCAGACCCTTTATGATGTCGGCATTATGCAGCGTGGCACGTTTTACGATGGTTCCGGACAGCTGAACAGGGTCAAGATTGGCAACCGGAGTGACTGCACCGGTGCGTCCCACCTGGTACGATACGCTGTTCAGACGGGTAAGCTGACGCTCAGCCTGGAACTTGTATGCTATTGCCCAACGGGGTGATTTTGCCTTGAATCCAAGGTTACGCTGCTGACGCAGTGAATTGACCTTGAGCACAATACCATCGGTTGCAACCGGAAGGTTCTTACGCTCTGTGTCCCAATAGTTTATGTAGTCAAGCACCTCATCGATAGTGGTGCATTTCTTCATGTGGTCCGATACCTTGAAGCCCCATTTTGCAGCCTCCATCATGTTCTCGTAGTGGCCGTCACAAGGAAGTTGCTCACCCAGCAGATAATACAAGTATGAATCCAGCTGACGGCGTGAAACCTCCTGCGGATTCTGCAGTTTCAGAGTACCTGAAGCGGCATTACGCGGATTGGCAAACAGAGGCTCCTCCTGACGCTCACGCTCGGCATTGAGACGCTCAAACGAAGTCCAGGGCATCAGCACCTCACCGCGGATCTCGAAATTGCGCGGATAACTGCCCTTCTGGAGAACCAATGGTACCGACTTGATAGTGCGCACGTTATCGGTCACAATATCGCCCTTGACGCCGTCTCCGCGCGTTACAGCCTGTACCAGCTTGCCGTCCTCATATATCAGTGATATGGAGAGACCGTCATATTTGAGCTCACAGCATATCTCAAACGGCTCATTGAGCAATCCGCTCACGCGCTGGAAAAAGTCACGCACCTCCTGCTCGTTGTATGTGTTGTCAAGCGAAAGCATGGGATATTGGTGCTCGGCCTGCTCAAAACCTTTGCTCAGGTCGCTTCCTACACGTTGTGTGGGTGAATTGGGATCGTACAGTTCAGGGTGCTTCTCCTCAAGGTCAATGAGCTCATGCATAAGCTTGTCGAACTCGATATCGGATATCACGGGAGCGTTCTGAACATAGTACAGGTTGTTGTATTTATGCAACAACTCACGCAGCTCGATTATCCGTTCGGTTTCGCTCATTTTGAGGGGTTCTTTGAAAGTACCGTTTTCAGACCGCGAATTTACGCATAATTTTGTAATTTTGCAGCCGTAAATGCTACATAAATATGCGTATTGATATATTAACTGTATTTCCTGACATGCTTGAAGGTTTCTTTAACTGCTCAATGATGGCACGTGCCCAGAAAGCCGGTCTTGCCGAGATTCATCTGCACGATATCAGGGACTACACCACCGATAAACACCACAAGACCGATGACTACCCTTTTGGAGGCTGCGCCGGCCTTGTAATGAAGATAGAGCCCATTGACCGCCTCATAACCGACCTCAAGTCACAGCGTGAATACGATGAAGTAATATACACTTCACCCGACGGCGAGCAGTTCAACCAGAAGACTGCCAACAGCCTCTCGCTGCTCAACAACGTCATCATCCTGTGCGGCCACTACAAAGGCATCGATTACCGTATCCGCGAGCATCTGATTACCCGCGAGATAAGCATCGGCGATTATGTACTTACCGGAGGCGAACTTGCCGCTGCAGTAATGACAGACAGCATAGTACGCCTTATCCCCGGTGTTTTGTCCGATGAGCAGTCTGCCCTGTCCGACTGCTTCCAGGACAATCTGCTCGCCCCGCCAGTCTATACACGTCCTGCCGAGTACAAAGGCTGGAAAGTTCCTGATGTCCTGCTTTCAGGCAATCAGGCCCTTATAGACGACTGGGAATTCCAGCAATCCATGGAGCGCACCAAGCGTCTGCGCCCCGACTTGTTGCAGTAATGAAACTCCGAAAGTTCCTGGATTATGACGATACCTACAGTCTGAAAGGTATCGCAATGCTGATGATCATCATCGGCCACGCCATCAACGGCTATCCCAGGACCGATACCGGATTCTTTTACCCCGGTTGGCTTGACGCCATGCATATGGAACTCTGGGCCGCCATGGGAGTTGCAATCTTCTTCTTCCTGTCAGGTTACGGCATGTTTCTGGCTCTTGACAGACGTCAGGGCTCCATTGACATGAAATATGTCCTGTCAAAGGTCCGGAAACTGTTTATTCCCCTTCTGGTCTACTGGGTCGTGGAAATCGTAACGCTGCTCATATTCAACCGTCAGGAACTTACCACACACATATTCAAGGAGATAATCACATTCTCCATGCACCCCGACCTTGAGAACTGGTTCTTCAAGGTAATTGTTCCGGCATACGTCATCATGTTCGGTCTGTTCATGACCAGGATTCCTAATGTCGTCAGAGTGATACTTCTGTTTGCGCTCTCCGTAGCCTATATGCTGGTATTCAGGAAAGCCGGATTCGGTTTGTGGTGGTACAACACGATACTGGCCCTACCCCTTGGTGCCCTTGTAGCATACCGCAGGGAGCTCTTTGAAAAGATGCCTCCGCTCATTGTCTGCCTGATATGCGCGGCGGCCATGGCATCAATCTACCTGTTCCACTTCAACTCCATAATATTCAACGCCATAGCACCGTTCCTGTTCATATACCTGATACGGATGGTCAATATAAACAACAAGCTGTTGACCTTTATCGGAGTCAACAGCTTCCTGTTTTATTTCATTGAATGTCCTGTATTGGACGAGATAGTGAAGTTCTCCTATACAAACTTCCCGATTTACTGCCTTCTGGCAATCATGGTCACCTACCTGCTGGTCAAGCTTGCAGTGCGCCTATTATCTCCTGTACTGAATTGAAATGATGACGCTCCAGATATTCGGCTATTCCGTCAACAACCTTCTCGGAGATTGATGGATCGATAAAGTTGGCTGTACCTATCTGTATGGCCGATGCGCCCGCCAAAAGGAACTCAATGGCATCGGTTGCCGAGCAGATACCTCCAAGACCTATTACAGGGATCTTTACGGCCTTTGCGGTCTGCCATACCATACGCAATGCCACAGGCTTGACTGCCGGTCCGCTCATACCGCCGGTGATGGTTGAGAGTATGGGACGGCGCTTTTCGGCATCAATAGCCATTCCCAGCATGGTATTTATGAGCGATACGCTGTCGGCGCCCGCACCCTCCACAGCACGGGCAATCTCGGTGATATCGGTCACATTAGGTGAAAGCTTGACAATCAGAGTCTTGTCATAAGCCTTACGTACAGCACTGACTACCTGAGCGGCGCTCTCAGGATTGACTCCGAACGCCATTCCGCCCTGCTTTACGTTGGGGCAAGAAATATTGAGCTCAATGGCAGGTATATCATCCAAAGTATTGATTATGCTTGCACACTGAACGTAATCATCAATGCATGAACCTGATACGTTCACGATTATTGCGGTACCTATCTTCTGTACCTCGGGATAGATATGGTCCACAAAGTAGTCCACACCCTTGTTCTGCAGTCCTACGGCATTGAGCATACCTGAAGGAGTCTCTGCCATACGAGGATAAGGATTACCCTGACGGGGAGCAAGTGTGGTACCCTTGACTATAATGGCGCCCAGACGGCTTATATCCATAAAGTCAGCATATTCAGTTCCGTACCCGAATGTGCCTGATGCGGTCATTACCGGGTTCTTGAGCTCCAGCGAGCCTATCTTTGTATTCAGTTGAACCATTTCAGTCTTTCAATTTCAAATACCGGACCCTCCTTACATACACACACGTTGCCTTGATCGGCCGTATCCTCCACACAGCACAGGCAAGCGCCTATACCGCAGGCCATACGATGCTCCAGAGAGACCTCGCAGGCTATCTCATGCTCCTTGGCCCAGAGTGCCACAGCCTTAAGCATGGGCGTAGGACCGCAGGCGTAAATCCTGTCAAAATGCTCGCTGTCAAGCAGCAGGCTGTGATTTGTCACAAAACCCTTCTCTCCGGCCGATCCGTCCTCGGTCGTCATGAACAGGTCACCGTACTTCCGGAACTCCTCCTGGCGCAGGATAAGAGCCTCAGTACGGCCTCCAAACAGGAAGGTAGGACGGATTCCGTGATCCGCAAACTCCTGACCCAGGAACAGAAGCGGTGCCACACCTACTCCGCCGCCTATAAGCAGCGGCTTGGCCACATGAGTTGAGCGGTAACTGAAACCGTTTCCAAGCGGCAGCAGGACGTTCACCTTATCGCCGGCCTTGATATCGGCAAGTGATCGGGTGCCTTCACCTACAATCTGGATAAGGAACTCCACCAGATTGTTCTTGCGGTCAATGGAATGAATTGAAATAGGTCTGCGTAACATCACCTTGGCCGATGGCACCAGCAATTCCGCAAACTGTCCTGCTACCATATCCGGAAGTTCGCCGGGATACTGCAGGGTAAGAAGTGTGGCTGCCGGACCGACCAGGCGGTTATCGGCCACAATCATATCTGTCTGGAATTTCTTCATACGTAGTTCAATGACTGTGCGAAGGTACAAAAAAAAGGTGCAACCCCGAAAGGCTGCACCGCGGTTAGTTATAGGTCATTGTAAATTAGTATTCCTGAACATTCTTGAAGTCGCGCCACTCCAGACGTCTCTTGTAGTTCATGAGCTGGCCTCTGGGTACATACAACTTGGCGTTCTGCTTAACCTCGTCATCAAATACCGTGGGGCTGCAGTGAGGCGGCCACATACCGTGTGAGTTCACAAGAGTCAGCTTGGGGCAGTTCTTGAAGGCATCGACACCCAGAATTCTGGTATTGCCGCCCAACTCAACCTCCTCAAGTGATGTGCAGTTCTTGAATGAATTGTCACTGATGGCGGTAACAAAGTTTCCAACGGTGATTTTCTTAAGGAACTCGTTATCCATAAATGCCTCCGTGCATATCAGAGAAACATCCTCAGAGATAACATATTCGGCAACCTCCCTCTTTGCGGGGTATTTGATAAGCATCTTGTTGTCCTTGCTGAACAGGATGCCGTCAATATCCTTATATGACTGGTTGTTCTCGTTTACGGTAAACTTCTTTATGCCCGAGCAACCCTTGAAAGCGTCATTCACTATACGAAGAACACTATAGGGAATATCAACCGATGTTACTTCGGTGCAACCATAGAACGCATTGCCATCGATTTCCATTACACGGAAAGTAAATTCACCGTTCTCACCTGTTGTAATGAATGAAGGAATGCTGATATCACCCTTGTATGCGCTGGGGCCGTCATCAAAGTTCTTACGGCCGTTGGTTCTGTCCCAAGTGAGGGTGACATTTCCGAAATTATCCAGGATCTTATAACATAAGGTGGTGCCGTTGTTATAGTTCACAGTAATGATCTGGTCCTCAACCTTGGCATCAAGCTGTTTTACCAGCAAAGTCTGCCACACCTCCTTCTGATTCGTTTTTGATGTTTCCTTGCTGCTACGGCATCCAGCCAGCGTAAACGCTGCGATAGCTAAAACAAATAGATATTTTCTCATAGCTGTAATGTGTTTGTTCTCGTATCAGCAAATATATACATCAAATTTAAAAAAATCAAAAAAACCGTATTATTTTTTTAAATCCGATGAAAATTTCTGATACGTGCCGTCAGCAAAGAACACAACAACCTCTTTTATCCTCTTTTCCTTACACGGAATATCGGGTTCTGAAGTAGCCTCAACTTCCTTATAATTACGTCTTTTGCGTTGTTTAGGCAGGTTTTCTTCCCCTCTGAGATTTGAATTTTCCTGAGAATTCCGTACATCATCCTTAAAAAAGAGACTCTCCATGCCCGGCAAAAGGGGATAATCATCCTTTGGGGGTTCATTCTGCTGCAGCTGGGGTATTGCAGATCCTTTTCCGTTCAGCAGCCATTCCAGTTCAACATCCGGGAAACTGGTATGTATGGCCATGATTATCTTAAGGCTTGGTTCATTCCTTCCGCTAAGTATATGCTGAAGCGTTGCACGCTGCACTCCTATGGCATTGGCAAACTGTGTAGGATTCAGATTCAACAGTTGCATCAATTCTTCAAGTCTCTCTCTCATAAGAAATGTGTCATTTTTTACGTCCGATACAAATGTATCAATCAATTTTGATATTTACAAATGAAAATTTGTATCAAACATTTGTATGCAACATTTGTAAAACCAATACATATGTCAATCCCTCCGGCAAGAATCGCATAAATCAACACTACAGTCCAGTTGTACACCTGGAATTTACTTTATATTATTCGCGTAATACATTGATAATATTACATATATTTGTGCGTATTGCTTTTAAAAACAGCCTTATTGGGGTGTTTTGCATAATCGGATGAGATTTCTTGTTCAACAAGTTTAATAGTCAATATGTATTATACCTCATTTTCAGCAACTTACATCATATACATCCGTTTGTATAGCATTTTGCATATGGTACAGACAGGGATGCGCGTTCTCCCCTGACGGCAAACCCCAGCTCTCGGACCGAGATTATTTACCCCGCAAAAATGCCGCATTACAAATGTAAATCAGAGGGGATCTATTACAAATGTAATGGTTAATAAAAATTAAAGGTCATCTTTTGGATGACCTTCAGATTGTCTAAAGCGCGAGATTTTAAAATTTGGAACAAATCCGCACTATCGCCCGAAATATTGAAATTTTGGAATTTTAGTGCAATATCAGATAAAGCAGCTCTTTTAGCAATCCCTCCCCTGTATTGGCAGTAGCATCAACACCTTTGGATTTACCGTCATACTTACGGATCAGACTAATTATCTGCATAGTCTGCGTAGCGGTATAGTTACGCATACCTGTCGTGTAGTCCCTCACCCCCCAGGTGCTCTTAAGGTCCAACTGTTCGGCAATACCACTGTCAGTCTTGTCCGGAGCATAGAATGCCAGCATAAGATTTGAGAAATACGGGAAAATGGCAGCTGTAATCAACTGCATGGGATATGTTTTGGGATTGCTTTCATAATATGCGGCAATCTTGTTGGCCTTAAGGATATTCTTGTTGATGATAGCATCACGGAACTCAAATATATTGTAGTCCTTGCTTATACCCACATGCTCCTCAATGAACTCGGGAGTTATCTCATTAACACCCTCAGGCAGAGCCGTAAGCAGCTTTTCAAGCTCTCCGTTCATGCGGCACAGGTCGGCTCCAACCGACTCGCTCATCATTGAAATGCCCTTTGAGGACATCTTTAACCCATGCTCGTTAAGAAATTCCTCAACAAACTGCGGCAGGTCCTCATCCCTGAGCTTCTTGGATTCAAACAGCACGCCGGCCTTATCAATGACAGCCACAATCTTTTTGCGCTTGTCCAGAGAGCCGTTCTTATGGCAAAACACCAGTACAGTACTAGGCTGAGGCTGCTGCAGGTATGCACTCAATATGTCCGATGCGCTTCCACCCGACTCAGAGTCCCTCTTCATCAGATGCTGAGCCTCCTTGACAATGATCACCTGACGGTCAGATCCCATAGGATATGCCCTGGCACGCTGTACAACCTCATTCATGGAAGTCTCGTTACCATACAGAACCAACTGATTGAAATCCCTAGCCTCCTCAGGAAGAGCATGCTCTCTGATGTAATCGGCTATGGAATCAATAAAGAACGCCTCTTCACCCATCAGGTAATATACAGGCTTGTATTTACCCTTTTCAAGTTCTTTCAGTACCTGACGATACGCACTTCCCGCTGTTGCCATTTCAAATCCGAATTATTAACTTCGCTGTGTTTTCACAAAGATATGATTGATAATTTGAATTTGCCACCTTTTGAGCCGAAAATATCCGAACAGGCGGGAAAAACCTCGGTTTGGGACCCCGTTCGCAAGCTCTGGACACCCCTCACCCCCGAGGAACAGGTCCGTCAGGCATTCGTATCATATCTTATTAATTACAAAGGAGTTCCAGCATCCCACATAGCCAACGAGCAGGCCATAGAACTAAGCGGAATGTCCCGCCGCTGCGACACAGTCATCTACGACAAGGCCGGCTCGCCCAAAGTCATAGTGGAATACAAACGTCCCACGGTTACAATCACTCAGAAGGTATTCAACCAGATTGCCCGCTACAACCTGGTCCTCCATGTAGACTACCTCATAGTAAGCAACGGACTGAAACACTACTGCGTAAAAATGGAATATCCCACAGGAACATATACATTCCTGCAGGATATTCCAAATTATGCTGATCTATAAAATCAATCCTCCTCGGCTGCTGCCTTTCTGGTTCTTCTCTTGGGAGCCTCAACCTTCTTGACCTCCTCCTTAACGCCAGCCAGCTCAGGATCAATCATGATACGTCCGCAGTACTCGCAAACGATGATTTTCTTACGCATGCGGATATCCAGCTGACGCTGGGGCGGAATCTTGTTGAAGCAACCGCCGCATGACTCACGCTGTACATAAACGATACCCAGACCGTTGCGTGTGTTGTTGCGGATACGCTTGAAAGACTGGAGCAGACGGGGCTCGATGTTGAGCTCCAGATTCTTGCACTTCTCGCGCAGACGCTCCTCCTCCTGGCGGTTCTCTTCAATGATCTCCTGAAGTTCTGACTTCTTAACCTCAAGATCCTGCTGCTTCTCGGCTACAAGAGCGCGGTTGTTCTCAATCTCCTCCTTCTTGGCGTTGATGGTGTTTGTGAACTCACGGATACGCTTCTCGGCCAGCTCAATCTCCAGATTCTTGAACTCAATCTCCTTATTCAGAGAGTCAAACTCACGGTTGTTGCTAACGTGATCCTGCTGCTCCTGATACTTGGCTACAGCCTGCTTTGAAACCTCGATGGTGTTCTTGTTCTCGGCTACGCCCTTGCTCATCTCAACTACATCGGCACTGGCCTTCTCGATACGGGTAGTCAGACCGGCAATCTCATCCTCAAGGTCCTGAACCTCAAGAGGAAGTTCACCACGCAATGTCTTGATCTTGTCAATCTCGGTCAGCATAGTCTGAAGCTGGAACAGAGACTGGAGTTTCTCCTCTACAGAGTACTCTGACGGGTCTTTCTTAATGTCTTTTGTTGCCATAGTTATATGTAATAATTTATCGGATTCGTCTTGTTTGTAGTCTTAAGCACTCTCAGTCCGGGGAATGACTCCTTCAGTATATCGGCAATCAAATCCACCGTAAACTGCTCGCTCTCAAAATGACCGGCCTCTATCAGCTTGATTGTGCCGTCATATCCAAAGAAACGGTGATAACCGATCTCACCGGTCATGAATGCATCGGCCCCCGCAGCTACAGCCTTATCGGTCAGGAACGCGCCTGCGCCTCCGCATACAGCCATACGCTTGATAGGTCTGCCAAGCTCACCGTTATGTCTGATGCATGTTACGCCAAACTTCTCCTTAACCAGAGCCAACAACTGCTGCTCAGTCATAGATTTAGGGAATCGGCCGATAATACCGGCACCGTTGCCGTCGGGCTGCTCATCAAGCGGCTTGACATCGGTCAGTCCAAGAACGTTTGCGATGCGCATATTGACGCCATTGTAAGCGTTGTCCAGATTGGTGTGGCTTGCGTAAATGGTTATTCCCACGCGTACTGCGCTCATCACGATGCTGCCTATGCTGTCATCGGTAAGCCGTTTGAGCGGACGGAACAGCAGCGGATGGTGTGAAATGATCATATTGCATCCGTTGTTGATGGCCTCGTCAACAACCTGACGGGTCACGTCCAGACACAATAAAACCCCTGAAACTTCGGTCTCTGTAGTTCCAACCTGCAAGCCTGAATTGTCATAATCATCCTGCAGTGGCAGAGGCGCGAATCTCTCAAGGG
>Ga0265300_10004826_pt1 | contig 10582 bp, 5 predicted proteins | sample AusTroGonzalo_MG_FD_193482 | JGI IMG/M metagenome (GOLD analysis project Ga0265300, IMG submission 193482) | Bovine rumen microbial communities from tropical cattle in Woodstock, Queensland, Australia - Gonzalo_03 | ecosystem: Host-associated > Mammals > Digestive system > Stomach > Rumen ... | reverse complement strand
CAAGATGGAAATCGGCCACCCGCCTGGGGCACCGTTCTTCATGCTGACGGCCAATCTCTTCTCACAGTTTGCCAGCGACCCCACGCAGGTGGCGAAGATGGTGAACATCATGAGCGCCCTGCTGTCGGCAACATGTATCCTGTTCCTGTTCTGGAGTATCACCCATCTCACGCGCCGTCTGCTTATCTCCGACTGGAGTGAGCTGACCCTGCCGAAGCTCATTACCATCGAGGCTTCTGGTCTGGTGGGTGCGCTGATATATACGTTCAGCGACACGTTCTGGTTCTCTGCCGTCGAAGGTGAGGTCTATGCCTACTCCTCGGCACTGACGGCCATCGTGTTCTGGCTCATCCTGAAATGGGAGGATGTGGCCGACGAGCCGCACAGCGACCGCTGGCTCGTACTTATTATGTATATCACCGGACTGTCTATCGGTGTCCACTTGTTGAACCTGCTCTGCGTGCCGGCTATCGGACTGGTGTATTACTATCGTCGTTTCCCCGATGCCAACCTGAAAGGCTCGCTGGTGGCCTTAGGGCTTTCTGTCGTCATCCTGGCTGCGGTGCTCTATGGTGTCGTTCCTGGCATCATCACCGTCGGCGGTTGGTTTGAGCTCTTCTTCGTCAACACCCTCGGCTGTCCGTTCAACACGGGTGAGATCATCTATATCTTCCTGCTCATCGCCATCGTCATCTGGGCCGTCTATGAGACTCAGACGCAGAAGCACAGCGTGAAGGTGCAGAACATTGCGTTCATCCTCTCGCTCGGCATGTTGGGTGTTCCTTTCTACGGATGGGGATGGTCGGCATTCTTCATTGGCATCATCGTGCTGGCAGCCGTCTGGTTCGGCCTGAATTATAAGAAGGAGAAGAAACTGTTCGTCACCGCCCGCGCCAAGAACACCATCCTGCTCTGTATGCTGATGCTCATGGTGGGTTATTCGACCTACGCCGTGATTGTGATCCGTTCATCAGCCAACCCGCCGATGGACCAGAACTCGCCTGAGGATATCTTCACACTTGGCGACTACCTTGGACGTGAGCAGTACGGCCAGCGCCCGCTGTTCTACGGACAGGCTTACACCTCACAGGTGGCACTTGAAAGCGACGGCAAGTACTGCCGCCCCGTCATGTCAAAGGGCAAGCCCGTCTACCAGCGCAAGGAGAAAGCCTCTGCCGACGAGAAGGACTCCTACTTTGTAGTCCGTACAAAAGATGAATACAAGTATGCCCAGAACATGCTGTTCCCACGCATGTACGATGCTGGTCACGCATCTGCCTACGAGTCGTGGATGGGTGGTGTCGACGGAACAGAGGTGCCCTACGACCGTTGCGGAGAGGCCATGACCGTCAAAGTGCCCTCACAGTTGGAGAACATCCGATTCTTCCTCTCCTACCAATGTAACTTCATGTACTGGCGTTACTTCATGTGGAACTTCGCCGGTCGTCAGAACGACATCCAGGGTAACGGAGAGTTGGAGCACGGCAACTGGCTCACGGGTATCCCCTTCATCGATAACGCCCGTCTGGGTGACCAGGATATGCTCCCCGACGACCTGAAGGAGAACAAGGGACATAACGTGTTCTATTGTCTGCCGCTGATTCTGGGTCTGTTAGGTCTCTTCTGGCAGGCTTGGTATACCCGGAAGAAGAAAGTGCTGGTCAACGGCTCTGAAAACACGATTGACGATCCCATCGGCATCCGCCAGTTCTGGGTAGTCTTCTTCCTCTTCTTCATGACCGGTCTGGCCATCGTGGTCTATCTGAACCAGACACCGATGCAGCCCCGTGAGCGTGACTACGCTTATGCCGGCTCATTCTATGCCTTTGCCATCTGGTGCGGTATGGGTGTGGCTGCTATCATCGACTGGCTGCAGCAGAAGTTGAAGAAGGAGAACCTTATCCTGACCGCCGTCATTTCCATACTCACCCTGCTCATCCCCATTCAGATGGCCTCACAGACCTGGGATGATCATGACCGCTCTGGCCGTTACGCCTGCCGCGACTTCGGACAGAACTATCTGATGACGCTTCAGGAGAAGGGCAATCCCATCATCTTCACCAATGGTGATAACGACACCTTCCCCCTCTGGTACAACCAGGATACCGAAGGCTTCCGTACCGATGCCCGCGTCTGTAACCTCTCTTATCTCCAGACCGACTGGTATATCGACCAGATGGTGCGTCCGGCTTACGACTCTCCGTCGTTGCCCATCACCTGGAAACGTCTGGAATACTGTGCCGGCACGAATGAGTACGTGCAGATTGATTCCTCATGGAAAGAACAGGTACAACAGCTCTACCAGGAGCATCCCGAGGAAGCCGCCGAGCAGTTTGGCGACGAGCCCTTCGAATTGAAGAACATCCTGAAATATTGGGTGCGCTCCACCGTGAAGGACTTCCACGTCATCCCCACGGATACCGTCTATGTCACTATCGACAAGGAGGCTGTCCGTCAGAGTGGTATGATGATGGCCGCCGACTCCATCCCCGACCGCATGGTCATCTCACTCAAAGGCAAGAGTGCCCTTTACAAGGGTGACCTGATGATGCTCGAGATGATTGCCAACGCCAACTGGACACGACCGATCTACGTGGCTCTGACCGTTGGCTCCGAGAACTACATGAACCTCGGCGACAACTTCGTACAGGAGGGACTTGCCAACCGCATCACCCCCTTCACCACGAAGGCTGCGGGTGCCAAGAACTTCGATACGCAGAAGACCTACGACAACGTGATGAACAAGTTCAAGTTCGGTGGTGTCAACCAAAAGGGTATCTATCTCGACGAGACGGTCATGCGCATGTGCTACACCCATCGTCGCCTCTTTGCTTCTCTGGCCATGAACCTCATTTCTGAGGGAAAGACAGAAGAAGCCAAGAAGGTTCTCGACAAATGTGAGAAAGAGCTGCCCGATTACAACATTCCGCACGACTACCAAAGCGGTTCTGTCGACCTGGCACGCTGCTATGCCAACACGAATCAGACCGAGAAGGCCCAGATACTCATCGACCAGTTGTGGCTGAAATCCTGTCAGTATCTGGTATGGTATCTCTCCCACGAGGGTACACGCTTCTCAAGTTCCCAGCACGACTGCCTCATCCACTTCTATATCCTTGAACAAGTACTCAACGTACAGGATGCTGTCAGCAAGGAACAGGCAGACAAGAAAGAAGAGCAATTGAAGAGTCTGATGGGTATCTATCAGTCCAAAGGTGGAGAAATCGAATAATGTTTATTGAGCAACCCGCCATATACCTGAGGTGGCTTTATCCAAAAGCCTATTGGAGAATGGATCGTCACGAGAAGGCCGTCTATCTGACCTTCGACGACGGTCCCATTCCCGAGGCTACCCCCTTCATCCTCGACACCCTCAAGGCGTTTGGCGTCAAGGCCACGTTCTTTATGGTGGGTGACAATGTGCGCAAGCATCCAGAGCTCTATCAGCGCATTGTCGATGAAGGCCACCAGGTGGGCAACCACACTCACAACCATATGGTCGGTCTCACCCACACCATCAAGGAATACAGCTACAACGTGGAGAAAGCCAATGCCTACATCCACAGCCACTATGTGCGTCCGCCCCATGGCTGGATGCGTCTGCCGCAATATGCCTGGCTCAGCAGGAAATACAAGATTGTGATGTGGGACCTCGTCACCCGCGACTACTCGAAGTGGATGACGGCCGAAGATGTGGTGAATAATATAAAGAGGTACGCGCGCAATGGCTCTATCATCACCTTCCACGATTCCCTCAAATCCATCGACAAGCTCCATACCGCCCTCCCGGAAGCCATCCAATGGCTCCGCGACCAAGGTTACGAGTTCAAGATCTTCCCCTGACTCTGATGACTCAGCAGACTCTGATTACTACGATAACCCCTAAAAATAACATAACAATGAAGAAATTACTAACAATCGGCTTATTAGCAGCCACATTCGCAATGACAACAAATGCTCAACCCAAACTCTCGGAGAACAACATCGACGAGGTGCTCAAGGCCATGACCCTTGAAGAGAAAGCCAAACTACTCGTTGGCGGTGCTAACAACTTTTTCGGTGCCAATGCCGTGGTAGGCGGTGAGGCCGACCTCGTAGCAGGTGCTGCGGGTACCTCTCCGGCCATTCCCCGTCTCGGCATACCGGCCACTGTATTGACTGACGGCCCTGCCGGTGTGCGTATCAATCCCACCCGTAAGGGCACTGACAAGACCTACTATGCCACAGCATTCCCCATTGGCTCTTGTCTCGCCTCTACGTGGAACACCGAACTCGTCAGCAAGGTAGGTGAAGCCATCGGCAACGAGACCAAGGAATACCGTTGTGACGTGATTCTTGGTCCAGGCATGAACCTCCATCGCAATCCCCTCTGCGGACGAAACTTCGAGTATTACTCTGAGGATCCCCTGCTGACGGGAAAGATTGCGGCTGCCTATATCCAGGGTGTACAGAGCCAAGGGGCCGGTGTATCGGCCAAGCACTTTGCTGTGAACTCTCAGGAGACCGACCGTACGGCAGTTGACGAACGTGTCAGCCAGCGTGCTGCCCGTGAACTCTACCTCCGTGGCTTCGAGATTGCTGTCCGTGAGAGCGACCCCTGGACCATCATGGCCTCCTACAATCAGGTAAACGGTGAGTATTCAATGGGCAACCACGATCTCCTCACGAAGATCCTGCGCGATGACTGGGGCTACAAGGGTATCGTGATGACCGACTGGATTGGCATCCGTGAAGGCCTCAAGACCATCGACGAGGTACATGCCGGCAACGACCTCATGGAACCCGGACAGCCCGCACAGGTCGAGGAGATCATCAAGGGCGTGAAGGAAGGGAAGCTCGACATAGCCGATGTTGACCGTAACGTGCGCCGTATGCTCGAATACATTGTGAAAACACCCAGCTTCCACCAGTATCCCGCCTCCAACGATCCTGACTTCAAGGCCCACGCCGCCATCACCCGTCAGTCTGCTGCCGAGGGCATCGTCCTCCTGAAGAACAACGGTGCCTTACCTTGGAAGAGCGGAGCCATCAAGACTGTTGCCCTCTTCGGTGAGAACTCCTACGACTTCCTCTCCGGAGGCACGGGTTCAGGCTGTGTTCATCCGCCTTATGTCGTCGATATGCTGGAAGGTCTGAAGAATGCTGGTATCAGCTCATCCCCCACCCTGACGAATATCTATCGTAAGTACATCGACTATGCAAGAATCAAGTTCCAGGCTGAGCGTCATCCTGCCAAGTGGTTCCAGACCGAGATGATGGGTCAGCAGAAATATCCTGAGATCAGCCTCTCCCCCATCGCCATCAACAAGGAGGTGCAGGCTGCCGACGCTGCCATCATCACCATCGGCCGTCAGGCTGGTGAGGGCATCGACCGTGACATCGAGACCGAGTTCAACCTCATCCCCGAGGAGCGTGCCCTGATTACCGACGTCTGCAATGCCTTCCATGCCGCAGGCAAGCCCGTCATTGTCATCATCAACTCCGGCTCCGTCATCGAGACAGCTTCATGGAGTGGTTACCCCGATGCCATCCTCTGCGCCTGGCAGCCCGGTATGGAGGGCGGCAACAGCATCGCAGATCTGCTCACAGGCAAGGTGAATCCCTCTGGCAAGCTCACGATGACCTGGCCCATCGCAGCCACCGACCATCCGTCAACCAAGAACTTCCCTGGCAACATCGACGACTACACCTTCCAGATGATGGTCGGCAACAAGGCCCCCATCCCCGGACATGCCTACACCAACCACGAGGAAGACATCTACGTCGGTTACCGTTTCTTCGACACCTTCAATAGAGAGGTGGCCTATCCCTTCGGCTTCGGACTGAGCTACACCACGTTCGAGATGTCAAAGCCCGTGGTCAAGGCCAAGGGCAAGGATGCGGTCGAAGTCAGCATTACTGTTAAGAATACCGGAAATGTTGCAGGTAAGGAAGTGGCACAGGTGTATGTCCAGGCACCGAAGGGCCGTCTGGAGAAGCCTGCACAGGAGTTGAAAGCCTTCGCCAAGACCCGCGAGTTGCAGCCCGGTGAGAGTCAGACGCTCACAATGACCATCCCCGTACGCGACCTGGCCTCTTTCGACGAGGCTGGCAGTCTGTGGCTTACCGAGGCAGGCACCTACACCTTCTGCATCGGCAACAACAGCCGCAACATCGCTGCCACAGCTCAGTTGAAGTTGGCTGAATATACGGAGAAGACCACCAACGCCCTCGCCCCGAAACAGAAGCTCAATCTGATGCATCAGTAAAAAAAAAGCCCCGCCAGAAAACTCAGGCGGGGCTTTTCTAATTTTTCTTATGTCCATGTCTCACGGCGCATCTTGGTATCAAAGATCCACCTGATAATCCCTGGATAATGACACAGCTTGCTGATCAACCAGAAACTGGTCTTGGTAAACAGCCGGTGGGCGACCTTCTCTTCCCGCTTCATCTTCTGGAAGACAGGCGCATTCTCCTCTCGGAAGGGATGGCCGGTACGGATGGCTGTAGCGGCATGATAGGCAGTCCGGAAGGCATCATAAAGACCTTCGCAGGTGGTACGGTTGGCAAAGCCGCCGGCATCACCAATCAGGATGATACGATCATTCAGCGGGTAATCGTTCGACAAATAGACAAACGCGCCCCTGGCCTTGCCTTCAGGAATACCCTTACTACGCATCACGCTGCGGAATTTCTCTGGCGTTGTCTCGCTATCCCCAAAGCCAACCACATCGAACTCTGAACCTGGGAACCGGTAATAATAGCCGCCTTGCCCGTAGGAAAGTGACAGACCGACATCGATGGCATTACGACCGCTCTTCGGCACATATTGTTCCATGGCCAGAATCCGGAATCCTTCGTTGGGAGTCAGATAGTGACGGACACGACTGTTACTGCCGTCAGCACCCACCAGATAGCGACAGGCGATCTGCTCTCCCGACTTCAGGGTAACGGTGAGTCGCGTCGGTGATTCCTCCACGGTCTGGAATGCCCCCTTCATAAACGCACCGCCAAGCGACTGATAATGCTGCAGCAAGGAATGGTCGAACTCCTTTCTGGCGACGATGCGAATAGGTTCTGCGATATCAAACTCACAATGGGCCTTCCCGTCGATATCAAGCGTGACATGACTCACAGGATTGAAATCATAGCGGAATTCCGGCAATAGATGCTCCAGCAGATGCCAACACTTTGAGGTCAGGCCGCCGCCACAGATCTTGTCGCGGGGGAAGGTAGCATGATCTACCAGCAAGCAGTCCACGCCAGCCTTCTTTAACAGACAGCCGCACATAGACCCGGCAGGTCCGGCACCGACGATTAATACTTCTGTTGTCTTCATATCTTTTTAACTAAAACAATCTGGATAACTACCTCGGACGGAGGGCACGGTCGAAGCACCACTTGACGACACTAGGATAACGACAGAGCCAGCCGAGGATGCGCACCGAGAAGGGCTTAAAGAAAAATTGGGCAAAGCGCTCCTCTTTCTTCATCTTCTCAAACATCGCGGCATTGACCTCCCTGAAAGGCCGACCGCTCTTGATAGCCTCAGCAGCATTTCGGGCTGTCTCGAAGGCAGCCTTGATACCCTCAGAGGTCACCCGGTTTGCAAAACCACCGGCATCGCCGATGAGGATCACACGATCCTTCACAGGATAGTTGTTCTTCAAGTAGATGTGACAGCCACGTAACTTCGTCTCGGGGATCTTCTTCTCCTTCAGCACCTGACGGAACTTTTCTGGTGTCGCAGTCTCGTCACCATAGCCTATGGCATCGAACTCGCTGTTCGGGAAGCGGTAATAGTAGCCTCGCATGTCATAATGCCTGGACATACCCACCACGATGGCATTGTCGGGTGACTTCTCGACATACTGCTCCAGAATCAGGAAACCATTGTCATGGTCGTTGGCCAGGAAATGGCGCACAGTACTCGTTGAGCCGTCGGCACCCACCAGATAACGGCAGGCCACCTGCTCACCGGACTTCAGTGTCACCACGAGACCGTCGTCCTGTTCATCATAACGCAGGAACGATCCCTGTTGGAACTCACCGCCAATCGATTTGTAGAGTTCCAGCAACTGATGGTCGAACACCTTACGCCTGACGAGCCGAAGCTCTGTCTCTGTCACAAAGTCACAACGATGGTTCTGCTCCACCAGCAGCCTGATCTTCGTGATGCTGTTGTACTCATACTGAAGACCGGGAATCAGCTCATCAAGCAGTTTCCAGCATTTAGGCGTCAAGCCGCCGCCACAGAGTTTATCGCGGGGGAAGGTGGCATGATCGACAAGCAAACAGGACTTGCCGGCCTTCTTCAACAGATATCCGCAAACGGAGCCGGCAGGGCCGGCTCCGATGATCACCACATCTACTTTCTTCATGAATTATTCTTTGTCGAGCAGAATCTTCATCATCTGGATGGCCGAATACGGAATCGGGGTACCAGGGCCGAAGATACAGGCTACGCCAGCCTTGTAGAGGAAGTCATAGTCCTGGGCGGGAATGACACCGCCAGCCGTCACCATGATGTCCTCACGACCCATCTTCTTCAACTCCTCGATGAGCTGCGGGATGAGGGTCTTATGACCTGCTGCCAGAGAAGAGGCACCGACGATGTGCACATCGTTCTCCACAGCCTGACGGGCAGCCTCCTCCGGTGTCTGGAACAGCGGTCCCATATCCACGTCGAAGCCACAGTCGGCATAACCTGTTGCCACTACCTTTGCACCACGGTCGTGACCGTCCTGACCCATCTTGGCAACGAAGATACGCGGACGGCGGCCTTCCTTCTGTGCGAACTCGTCGGTAAGCCGCTTGGCCTCCTCGAAGTCCTTGTCGTTCTTTGATTCTGAACTGTACACGCCTGAAATTGTTCTGATTACTGCTTTATAACGACCTACGATCTCTTCGCAGGCATCTGAAATCTCACCCAGCGTACAACGCAACTGAGCAGCCTTCACGGCGAGGTCGAGCAAGTTGTTCTCGCTCTTGCGGCCCTCCTTGAAGTCACGCACACAGTCGGTGATCGCCTTGAGGGCTGCCTGACAGGCAGCCTCGTCGCGCTTGCCGCGAACCTCCTTCAGACTCTCCTCCTGCTGCTTGCGCACAGCGGTGTTGTCCACCTCGAGAATGTCGATAGGATCCTCGTGCTCCAGACGGTACTTGTTGATACCGACAATCGTCTGTGTACCAGAGTCGATACGAGCCTGGGTACGGGCAGCTGCCTCCTCGATACGCATCTTGGGCAGACCGGTCTCGATAGCCTTGGCCATACCACCCAGCTTCTCAATCTCCTGGATGTGTTCCCAAGCCTTATGAACCAACTCGTTGGTCAGGGTCTCCACATAGTAGGAACCAGCCCACGGGTCAATCTGCTTGCAGACCTTTGTCTCGTTCTGGATATAGATCTGGGTGTTACGGGCGATACGGGCCGAGAAGTCCGTCGGCAGGGCGATGGCCTCGTCGAGGGCGTTGGTGTGCAACGACTGCGTATGACCCAGCACGGCTGCCATAGCCTCGATACAGGTACGGCCGACGTTGTTGAAGGGATCCTGCTCTGTCAGCGACCAACCAGAGGTCTGAGAGTGAGTACGCAGAGCCAGTGACTTCGGGTTCTTGGCACCGAAGCTCTTCACGATCTTCGCCCACAGCAGACGACCGGCACGCATCTTGGCAATCTCCATGAAGTGGTTCATACCGATAGCCCAGAAGAAGCTCAGACGCGGTGCAAAAGCATCTACATCGATACCGGCATTCACACCCGTACGCAGGTAGTCCATACCGTCGGCGAGCGTGTAAGCCAACTCGATGTCAGCCGTAGCACCAGCCTCCTGCATGTGATAACCCGAGATAGAGATGCTGTTGAACTTCGGCATCTTCTGAGAAGTGTACTCGAAGATATCAGCGATGATCTTCATCGAGAAAGCAGGCGGATAGATATAGGTGTTACGCACCATGAACTCCTTCAGGATATCGTTCTGGATGGTTCCGGCCATCTCCTCCAACTGGGCACCCTGCTCCAGGCCGGCCACGATGTAGAATGCCAGGATAGGCAGCACGGCACCGTTCATGGTCATAGACACAGACATCTTGTTCAAGGGGATGCCCGAGAAGAGCACCTTCATGTTCTCCTCATTACAGATACTCACACCAGCCTTACCCACGTCACCCACTACACGGGCGTTGTCAGGGTCGTAGCCACGGTGTGTCGGCAGGTCAAAGGCCACGGAAAGACCCTTCTGACCAGAAGCCAGGTTACGGCGATAGAAAGCATTCGACTCCTCAGCCGTAGAGAATCCGGCATACTGACGGATGGTCCAGGGCTTGAAGGGATACATCATCGAGTACGGACCACGCAGATAAGGCGGAATACCAGCCGTGAAGTCGAGGTGTTCCATTCCTTCGAGGTCCTCTTTCGTATAGACGGGACGCACCTCGATATGCTCCGGGGTCTTCCAGTTCTCTACGATTCCATTATCTTTAATCCACTTGGCACCATCTTGAGCCTTGATGCCTGCATAGATATCAATATCTTTAAATTGTTTACGCATAATTCAAGTCTCCTATTCTTTAAATACCAAGTTTCTGATTATATTCTTTCAAA
>Ga0265300_10004817_pt1 | contig 10589 bp, 10 predicted proteins | sample AusTroGonzalo_MG_FD_193482 | JGI IMG/M metagenome (GOLD analysis project Ga0265300, IMG submission 193482) | Bovine rumen microbial communities from tropical cattle in Woodstock, Queensland, Australia - Gonzalo_03 | ecosystem: Host-associated > Mammals > Digestive system > Stomach > Rumen ... | reverse complement strand
ATCACATGTTTTTGGGGAAATAGTCTCCTCCCGGCATCGATTCCAGCTTGCAAATACGGTCAGGGGAGTGTATTTTATAACCACACCGAAAACAGGAATCAGAGAATCACCTCAAAATGAGCACGGATAACGGGCATATCTTCGACGAGTATATCGTTCAGGGGGAAACGACACGGAGACAGCGTGCCGAAAACTGGCAGATCGCCATCGGTCTGCAGGATGTCGACAGGCTGAAGAATTCCCATTATCTGCTGAATACGGCAAAAGAGCATATTGAGGGTAAGATCGACCTGGCGGCGGCAGAAGAACGCATTGCGGAGTATTACCGGACGGAAGAAGGACGCAAGCTTGCCGCCGACAGGACGGATGAAGCGGACATCGTGGCCACGAGAATCGCGGCGATCCTTGCCGAAGATGCGTTTGCGTTCATTCCTGAGGAGTATTCCCGTCTGCACAAAAGACTGTTCAAAGGGATCTACCCGCATGCGGGGAAATACCGCAAGGTGAATATTTCCAAGAAGGAATGGGTATTGGATGGAGAAAGTGTCATCTATGCCCCTGCCGATCTGCTGAAGGAAACGATCGAATACGATTTCTCTCAGGAACGCAGGTTTTCGTATTACGGGCTATCTCCTCAGGAATCGGTCAAACATATCTGCAAATTCATTTCCGGGCTCTGGCAGATTCATCCGTTCATGGAGGGCAACACCAGAACGACTGCCGTGTTCACGATCCTGTACCTGCGCAAGTTCGGATTCCAGGTCAGCAATAAGCCGTTCAAGCAGTATTCATGGTATTTCCGCAATGCGCTGGTTCGGGCGAACTACAACAACTTTGCTCACGGCATAGCCTCTACCACGATTTATTTGGAACGTTTCTTCGAGAATCTGATCTTCCAAGGCAAAAATGAACTCAAAAACCGGTTTTGCCACATCCTGTGGAAAGAAGGGCAATCCGTCCAAAGTGCCATTTCAAAGTGCCACAATGGCACTTTGGAAAAGGTCGCGCTGGATTTCCTTCGGAATAACCCGAAGGCAACGCAGAAAATGCTGGCGGAGCAAATCGGGAAGTCGGAGCGAACAGCAAAGCGTCTGACCAAGACCCTTCAGGAAAAAGGGCTGCTTGTCCGCAAAAACGGGAAGCGCAATGGCGTGTGGGAAGTCAAGCCTTCGCCGGAATAAGATAATCAGGCTTCCGCAAACACACAAAGCTCAACAGCGGGCCACCTGTCACGACACTTCCTTGTAGCGCGAGAAGACATACTCGAACACCTGCTGGCGACAAGCGGTGACGCTGCGTTCGTCTCCTATGGGAGAACATCGGCGACGGCACCTTTGTCCGGGACTATCGCCAGAAGCGGAAGCAGCCCGCAAGCATCGTACCGGGACCGACGAGGACTTCATCGCAGGGCTGTTCTCCGAGGTCGGGATTGAGCAGGACCACGACGGGTTCCATGTAGTGTAGGGGAAAAATGCTTAAACTTTTTCGATATGCCCTTGAAATAATCCGGATATGGTTGTATAATAACACAGATTAAACCACAAAAGAGAATTAAGGAGCAAGCCATGGAAATCGACATTTCTTCTATTAACCTTGATGACATCAACCCGGGAACTCAAGAACTTGACAGTCTTGACTCCATAGTATTTGAACCATATCCCGGTCTTGCCAAGTTTACGATAGACGGTTTGTCCTCCGATGAATACCTTCAGAAAATAACGGAGGAAATGAACCAGGCATGTATTGACTCCATTCCTTTTGACAAATGGGACTATATCATTTCTTTCAGTTTGGCGCTGCTTGAAGTCGCCGGAGATTTCTTCATCGGAGACCCTGCGTTCAAGCATAGCTTAGCCAACAAAAACGGCCCCTTTGTCAAATGGTTGAAACAATTTCACAAACATGCGTCGAACTCTCCTTTAGATTATCAGGGGAAAGGGATGGCATGGAATGGATCGAAGGGCGATCATCGTGCAGAAACTTTAGGGCATGATTCTCTGCCGATCAAATACTTGCTGGGGCGGCTTGTTTCTTCCGGAAAAAGTCAGGAGGACGATTCTGCAACAAAAACAGGCGATGTGATTTGCAAAAACGGTTTGTTGGTCTGGGATATTCTGAATGCCGGACTGGCCATTTACAGTGTGAGCTCCGGGCAGTTTATCGATTTTATGTTTACGAAAGACGGCGGTTACAAAATCGTAATCGAAGCCACGACTCAGAATGGAACACCGTATGATTCCTGCAATGTTTTTGTAGCGTTCTTCAAATGGTTGGCACATCTTCTTGCTGATTTCTGTTCTTCCGCCAGTCTTCCGGTTCCGGGTTTCAGTCTGCTGACCCACTGGCCGGATCGCGACGTTGAGGCTTTTGCTTTGAAACTATATCGCAATGGAATGAATTTACGGACAATGGCACTTCAGGGCATTCCCGTGGCCTTTACCGAAATCATGATGCGGATATATATTCATTGCCGCTATAAAGATGACAATTACATGGAAGAACAACTCTCGCATAAACTCAACAAACTGTTGTTGTTGACCCATGGAATCACAACGGCGGTGAATGTTGGGAAAGTGGTCATCACAAAGAATCCTGCACGACTCAATCTGATCCTAATCACCCGGACGTGTTATCTTGTCTGGAAGGTCATGGAGGGAGAAATGCGCATGACAAACAACGCTGTTTGGAAGCTTGAAGCAAGTGTTGTGAAAAACCGCGTGGAATCCATGCAGACGCTGGTCCTGTTGGATAGGACAATGTATGAAATGAATCAATACGACATATTTATTGAGCGTGTTCGAAATCAGACAAGAGAGACTCTGGATGCGGAGCGATCCGCTCAAGTTAAGTTTGATTCTTCTTTCGACGAAATCATCAACAAAATGCAATAAGGAGCGGTTATCATGAATCAAAACGCAAATCTGCAGAATGAAGATCTTGCCAGAAGATTTAAGGAAGCAATGGAAAAGCTTGAGCAAGAAAAGGAGACGATGGAAAAGATCAAAGACCGGAATATCCTCGAAATCTTTTTTTCCAGCAGCACGAAAGATCTGGCAAAAGCGGGCATTGGCTTGTCGGAAGCTGTTTCCGAGTTGCGTTCTGTCGTAAATGACATGCTCCCTTTGATGAAAGGAACGAAAAAGCAAGTGGCCGAGTTGGTAAAGGACCTGTTTGATGCTGTAAAGAGTCAGTCGGATATCAATTCGGATTTCAGGAGCCAGATCATCACCCTGGCGAAACGTCATGTGGACCTTTCCATTAGGATAAGAACGTTAGAAGAAGACGTGAACAGCCTTGAAGATCGCATTATGTCAAATGAGGAAGTGGAGAAGATCATTGTCGACGTCAAAGAGGCCTTCCTGAAAAAAGGGAAAATGAATATCGACCGGTTGCTCATGATATGTCAAAGCCTCCAAAAATATCTGAACGGGGTGATTCTTTCCTGTAAAGCAAAACAGAGGATTCTTGTAGCAATAAAGGAACAAAGCAACGACAGTATAACGGAAACCGATCTCAATGCCAGACAGGCCGGTATTGCTGAATGTTTCAAGGAGTTTAGCGGCAAACGGAACCAGCGGGGCGGCATCGTGTCGCAGTTCATCTTTGATAAAATACCCTTTAATCAGGGGAAGAAGTACAAAATAAGCGATATTATCTCCGAAATAATCGATGCCGTATCCATTTCGGAAAGCGATCGTTTTGTCGAATACCGGAATCAATTGGTTCGTATGATTGATAGTTTCCTTGAGAATAAAATCGATGTCGACAACAAGTATTCTCCGGAGCTTTACGCAACAAAGGAACGTCTGAAAGAAAGTATCTTTGAAATAGCGTTGATCGGGGAATTTCAAGGAGGAAAGTCAACAACATTTAATGCTCTCTGCGGTGGTCGCGAAATATCTCCCAGAGGACGAAACGGGGGTGGAGTCAAGACGAGCGCTGCCGTCATAACGGCACAGAACATCGACGGCAACGAAACGAAAGAAGGCCTGAGGGAATGGGCGGAGATTACATGGCTGGATGAAACTGAGATCAGACGCAGAATCTTCGATGTCATAAAAGAATATGACAACGGAAAAGATCCGTGGCTGAAAAAAAAGGAAAAAGAATCCTTGCCCCATTTCGAGTCGGTGCTGAATATGGCATGGCAGAAAAATGTTTTGGGAGACGATCTTGATTTGCTTCGTATTGCTACATTGCAGTATAAGCTTTTGAAAACACGAATGCTTGAAAAATGCAGAAATAAAACCGTGGTTCGTATCGGAGAGTTCCAGAAGATGATTACGTTCCCTCCCAATTGGGAGCAACGCTGGCTTAACGGAGAGAAGGCCGATTTCATGCCGGAAGAATGCTGCTTTGCAGCAATAGACCATGTCCTTGTCCGGATCCATTCCGATTCTCTTGCCAGACTGGGATGCCGGATTACGGACTGTCCGGGTCTCTTTGTCAGCAAATGGGATACCGCACGTGCATTTGAAGTCATGGAGAAAGCGAATGCGATCTGGTATCTTCTGAATGGGCAAAAACAAATCGGAACTGCGGACACCCGGACGCTGGAGTCGATCAAAGATTTGGGATACGAGGACAAATGTTTCTTTTCGATTAACCGCAGGGACGATGCGAACATAAAAGAGATATTGTCGGCGGATATGAGCAAAGTAGAATCGTTGGGTTTATATCCGGAACAGATTTATTCTTTTGATGCCTTCCTCTCCTTCCGATGCAAACAGATAACCAATCTGGATCATTTTGTGGATGAGGATTATCGTCGTCTTGTTGAAGAGACTAACAAAGGACAATACGACAGTGTTTTGGCAGAAGAATGCAAGGCAAACGAAAGAAAATGTTTGGAAAGAATTAACAAGTTGATTTGTAAGCATTTGTGTGCTATAGACGAAGAGAGTCTGGCAGATCAGATGAAAGACTCGGAAACGATTACGCCGGATTCGGGAATCTATCAAAAACTGTTTCGACTCTCAGGAACACCGGATATTCTCAATGCAATGGAAAAAATGATCATATCCAACAAAGCCCATTCTATTCTTGTTACGAATGGAAGCCAAGTATGTGAAGAAATCCTGAGCGACTTTTCATCCAGTTTGAAGCTTCTGGAAAAATCAGCCGACATGTCTCTCGGAAAAGCCAAAGAAATGAAAGAAGACGCAGTGGCAAAACTCAAGAAATTTACTAAAGATTGGGGCACCCAATTTGATTTTTTGGGAACAGATGAAGAAGACAAAATAACTTATAATGATTTGGGGCTTGTCTCGGAATTTTTCACAACGAAAAAAGACGATATAGTCAAAGTTTTTTCACAAATAGCCATAAGAATTTGCATAGATGAATGGGAATCCCATACCATGACTATAACGGGAAAAGCAATAGATGAAATCGTGGAGGAAAAAATTAAGGCAAGATTTACAACATTCATGATGGGAAAGATTAAAGAGTATAGAAAAGAATTGCGGAATAACGAGCGTTTCTGCAAGAGCATTAAAGATCCGTTCAAATCCCGCGTAATAAAGATGCGTGAAGAATGGGACGAATTAAAGAGGGACAATGCCCTTCTAAACGGAATCGAACTCCCGCCACCGAATGTTGAATCTGATTTGAGGGGTGATGAGATTAATATAGTGATTGCAAAATTGGATTTTCTTCCGACTTACTTTCTTGAACAAATTCGAGATTTTTTCGCCTCGCTGCTCAATGGAGAAACCACAGAAGAACGAATCAAGAAATTGTTCAATGAAAAGAAACCTATACAGTTCGCTTATGATAAGACCAGGAATGACGAAACATCAAAAAACTGCATCGCGAAATATTTTGGTGCACAAAGGAGATACTATGTCAGTCTGTTAAATGATTCTTTCAACAAAATGAATAACACTCTAAGCAAAAATATAGCGGATTGGGATAAGGTATTGAGCCAAAGAAAAAAAGAAAAGGAAATGATAGCAATAAACGCTAAAAACAAGCGTGAGAACATTGTCAAACCGTATCAGGTAATAATTAAAAAGTATGAAAAGAATGTTGCGCTGTATTATGATTAACGATACAGACCGGGGTGCCGATTGTTCAACGGCGCCCCGGAAATCTCTTCTTGCCCTGGCAGGAAAGTATCAGAACGGGAAAAGCACTTTCCTGAACTGCCTTCTGGGCGGCATGTATGCTCTGGAAGGTGACGGTACCGTCACAACGAAACACATAGCAAAATACACTTACGGAGAATACAGAGAAGCAAAACTTTTCCTACCTGACGGAACGATTCAAGTGCTGTCATCTCCCATGCCTGATCAGATTCCAAAACAGGAAAAAGGTTCCACGATTCAAGTCAGCGTCTATTCTCCAGTTCTAATGAAAATGGACATTCTCGATTCGCCTGGATGCGGCGCCAGTAAAACTGACGACCGGGAAGCCAGGGAAGCGGTCACATATGCTGACATGGTGATATATGTAATCCAAAAAGAACTCGATTTTGAGGATGTTTCCTTCCTGAAGGATATCACGGAACATAACAAGTATTATACGGTCATACTGAATTGTCTCGACGAAAAAGCCCCTGATGACGCGGATGCCAAACAAATATGCAACGCGGTCATGGCGAAAATAACGACGGAGCATCTTGACAGGAACTACCTTCCTCTTTCCAAGGAAAAACAAGTTTATCCTGTAAACCTGTTGTGGGCGCAGTGCGCATTGGGATATCTGCCGGAACTTGAACATAGGAGAAAAAGGAATAAGATCAAAAACTTCATGGAACAGGATAATATTACCCCTTTATCCCTGCTCGAAAAAAGCGGATTCCTGTCATTGCGTTCCGTGCTGACGAATCTTGTGGCACTTTCCTATAACATTCCATCAGCATCCATGTTGTCCTTAGCTTCAGGGATAACCGAAGAATGGACATCCGAACTTCTTAAAACTATTAAGGGAATTTGAAATGTCGGCTAAAGCAGTTCAGGCGGTACATGGTCCAACGGTAGAAGATTATATCGATGTTGCTACTCCGGATGACATTGCGGCTCTTGAAAAAAAATTAATTGATAGCTCAATGGCTGTTTATGCCCTTGTGGAAAAAAACAGAATAAATCTGGAACAAATGATGATAGATACCATCGAAACCATCAAAAAAAGAATGAAAGAAGATATCTTCGCGACGCTGGAAGATGGCCAATGGAAAAAGACGTTCAAACAAAACGTTGAAGATGCGCTTTCTCAACTTGAAAAGAGATTTGAGGAGATGAACAAGGCGCTCAGTCGAAAAATGGCCGAGATTCCCGATAACGATGCGACAGAAAAAAGAATCATGTCAATTCTGATAGCCTACGGAGAAACCATAAAAAAGATCATAGAGGAAGAAGGCAGCCGAGTCTGCAAACAGGCCCAACAACAAAAACAGCGAAACGACCTGCTTTCCGCATTGGAACAGGAAGCTTGGACAATCACATGGGGGCATTACGATGATGGAACAAAATGAAGAAACAAAAACCGCAATTCTGGCCGGAATTCGCGATAATCTCCTGAAACCGATGGCAGAGGAGATTTGCACAAGAAACAGCGATGCGGTCAGGGGACTTCGTTCTCTTTTGATCATAATCACAGTTCTTCTCGCACTTAATTTGATGGTCTTAGTGTTTTTGTTGCTGAAGCTTCTTTCGCGTTGATGCGAATTTGACAGACTTTCTCCCATCGCACACTACATGAATTCCGTCTGGAAGCGGGCGGAGATTTCCTCGACGGTGTCGTCGAGGAGAGTGCCGGTGTTTCTGAGCAGGCTGACGATGTAGTTGTTGCCGAGCATGGCGGGGATGACCGCGATCAACGCGACCACCGTGGTCAGAAGAGCCCCGGAAACGCCCGGCGCGAGCGTCTGGACGTCCGCGCGCCCTGCCTGGGCGAGCCGGGAGAACGCGACGGTGATGCCCCATACGGTCCCGAAGAGGCCGAGAAACGGGCACACGCCGACCGCGGACGCCAGACGCATCGTGTTCTTTTCCAGGATCAGCAGCTGGTCCTCCACGGTCTGCTCCATGGTGGTGCGAAGCAGGCCGATCTCCTTTTCCGTCAATGGACGGCAGGTATTGTCCGGCAGGATCGCGTCAAACGACCTGAAACGCCGGATGGCGGCGAGATAGACCTCCCCCGCCGGAGACACGGTCTGCCGGACTTTCTTCTGCAGTTCGAAGAGGTTTTCCGCTTTTAGAAAATCCTGCAGAAAGGCCCGGCTGTTTTTCAGGGCGAGCCGCAGCGTGATGCTTTTGTCTACTACGGCATACCAGATCCACACGGAAACGCATCCGAGAAGGACGCAGATGGATTTGCCGAGCCAGTCGCTCATCGTGTAGGCGTAAAACACCTCGCCGAAACCGTTGTTCTGAAAGAACGCATATCGCATAGTATCGTCTATCCTGTTTTTTGTTCGATTTGCTTCAAGGGCAGGTCTCTCGAAATGCCTCCGTGCCCGTTTGGATGCGGACACGGAGGCGTGTTTCCAAAGACGTCTGCGTTCAATCCGTCGCGTCCGGCAGCTCATCCGCGGGCACGTGACTGGCGTCGGCCGTTTCGCCGTCGGAGCCTGTTTTTTCCCCGGCGTCTTCCGGCTCGTCGTCATCAAGATCCTCTTCGTCCAGCTCGAAACAATCGTCGAGGTGCGCGAGCGGATCAGCATCGTCGAACGGTCTGAATTCCTTCTGGCCGGCTTCCTCCATCGCCTCGCGGAAGATTCGCAGGAGAGCTCTTGAATCGTAGTCGGCATCCGGGTCGTAGAAGGCTTTCGCGACCTGTCCGACGGCATAGGTGATCGCGGCTGCGTCCCCGGGAAGCCTGCTGGTCTTGGAGTGACGCAGGATCACATCCACATCGTCTCGGACGGCGGCATGGCCGTAACAGGCGGCGATCTCGTAGATCAGGAGTTCGATATTCTCCGTGAGCTCGGCGGTGTGCATGACAAATCTTTTTCCCGGCTTGACTTCTTTTCCGCCGTCGCCCCTGAGGACGCCGATCAGCTCGCCCAGCAGATCGACTCCCTCTTCGACCAGATCGGTCAAGGGTACGTCCGTCGGCTTGCCGAGGATGTAGTTCGCGCGTCCGGCGGCCTGCCCGATGCAGTTGGCCAGGGAATCCGTCAGATTTTCCTGCCACTGGGCGAACTTGTCCCCGTAGAATTCGTCCCAGGCGGCCTCGAAGGCTTCCTTTTCCTCGTCGGAGGCATCCGCCTTCTCCAGATACTGCCATTTGGTCTTCTCGACCAGGTATCGCGTCCCGGAGGAAGCCGACATAAAGTTGAGCCCGGAGCTCGCACCCGGAGCCAGGACGACTCGCTTGCCTCCGGCCAGACACGTCAGCTCATCGACCGCCTTTCTGAAATCCATCCGATTCGAAATGATCATCGGGCTGGAGACGACGATGGCGTTGGGGACCCCGGCGGCGGAACGGATGAAGTCCTTCTCAAATTCGCTCGTGAACGTGAGATCGCCGGCGCAGTACCAGATCACGTCGATCTTCCTATCGTCAGGCAGAAGGCCGCCAGTGCGGAGTTCCGCCTCGACTCTCTTCACATAGTTGCGCATCGACAGGTCCTTGGGGAAAATCCCGTCCTCCCCGAGCTCGGTGAGATCGTTCGCTTCGATGAAGTTTGCGACGGGAGTCTCGACGAAGCGGGAGATCATGGGCGTCGGTTTCCCGTCCGACTGGCTGTCTTCAACGGTTTTTCCGGGTTCCTGTTCGGAGAGAGGAGAGTCCTCCACCGAGTTTTCCGGGATGGTGCCGGCGGGGGTAGCCTCGCCGAGCAGGTCGGAGCTGGCATAGCTGCTGGTGCCGCAGATCAGAATAGTAGGTTTCAGATTCATGGTTCGATCCTTTCTTGTGTTGTTTGAACTGTTGTCTTGATTGATGGAAACGTAATACCTGTCAACCTGTAGTCTCAGGCTTTGGCTTCCAGACGTCCACGTTCCAGGTACTCGATCTGGTCACGGCGGAGCTTGCATTTCTGGACGACGAAATCCGGGCTGACAACCCTGAGAGGGAAACAGGTCACGATGTCCGGGAACACTTCATGAGGAAGCCGGAACCAGATATAATAGAAATCTTTGTTCCGCACAATGCAGAGGAAGCGGATCTGCCGATCATCCGGTAAGCCGACAGAAACCCGCGAACGTTGGTGATACTCCCGGACAAGTTTCCTGTCGCGGTCGATGATCTCATCCGTAAGCCGTCTTGCTTTCCAGAAGGGAGTCAGCCTCGCCTGAAGCTCAAGGAATTCATAATAGAACGGCCAGATCGGCGGAGAGAGAGGGGGCAAAAGGGTACACATGGTCTTCCTTTCCTGATTGTTTGTTGGGGGGGGGAGGATTCCTCCGCACCCGTTTCGGAACAGGCACGGAGGAACGATCGTAAATCGAATTATGTTCGGAGAATGTCATGGCGATCACTTTTCAGCCCCGGAAACCTCCTCGTCCTTGATGGGCTTCCATTCGCGTTTCTTCGCCTCGCGTTCCTCCTTCAGGAACTTCTCGCGGAGTTCGGTCCTGTTCAGCTTCATGTCGGACTCGAAATACGCCTGGGCGACCTTGCCGACATGAAGCTGAACA
>Ga0265300_10004815_pt1 | contig 10591 bp, 9 predicted proteins | sample AusTroGonzalo_MG_FD_193482 | JGI IMG/M metagenome (GOLD analysis project Ga0265300, IMG submission 193482) | Bovine rumen microbial communities from tropical cattle in Woodstock, Queensland, Australia - Gonzalo_03 | ecosystem: Host-associated > Mammals > Digestive system > Stomach > Rumen ... | reverse complement strand
CGCCCGGTAGTCCGAATATCTGGAAAACAGGGCTAACTGCGGCTGCTATCCATGTGAGTATGCCTGTATATTTGAGCAGCAGCATCACAAATGATACTATGGCGGTGATCTTGAATATCCACCATATTGTCTTGAATGCTCTTGGTACTGCCTGTTTTACAACTCTTTTGAAGCGTTCCATATATGTGCTAAATGAATCAAGGCGCAAAATTAGTCAATTATCATATTCACTGATTTAATCCGGGTGATATTCACTATTTTTGTGCCGGTATGAGAAGAATCCTTGCTATAGTATGTTGTCTTGGGCTTACGATGGTTGTTGCTATGGCACAGACTCAGCGGGACAACTGGATGGCCAGTCTGCCTGATTCTATGCCTGTGTGCAAGGTATCCATTCCCGGGACGCATGATTCCGGTACGGCTGGCGTCAGATTCCCCATGCGTCATTATGCCTGCACGCAGACAATGGACCTGTCTGAGCAGTGGGATGCCGGGATTCGTTTCTTTGACCTTAGGCCCAAGTTGGAGGGTGGCAAACTTAAGATATATCATGGTCCGGCCAACTGTCACATAACGTTTGAGGAAGCATTACTCATACTTAAGGAAAAACTTGAACTTAACCCCACGGAGTTCTGCATAGTGATGACCAACAGTGCGGGCGGCGGTCAGACAGCAGTTGATATGACTATGGAACTGATCAACTCAGTGATTCCCGTCGGTATGCTGGCTGTTTTCAAGGCTGATATGACTGTTGCCGATATTCGAGGACGCATCCTGTTCATACATCGCAATACGCCCTCCCGTGGTGTTGATGCTCTAGGTGTGGTGGTTCGTGGCTGGCCCGGAAACGGAATGTCACGTAAGGCGCGTATGGTGTCATCGGACGCAAAGAGTGCAGAACTATGGGCACAGGACTACTTTACATCGGGAAACAACGATAAGGATGCTTATCTTAGCAGCAAATGGGACAATATGTACCGTGTGTTGCGTGCTTTCCGTGATGCCAATGACGGGGTATGGTGCATTAATCATGCATCGGGCTACACAGGAACAGGTATCCGCACCAATATTAAAAGATGCTCAGATTATATCAACTCCCATCTTGAGGAGTTCCTGAATGAGCAATCGGGACCTATTGGGATAATCCCCATGGATTTCCCCACTCAGGAACTGATTGACGCAATAGTAAAATTGAACCGATAAGATAGAAATATCGGTTTTGCATTACAGTTCTTTAAGCCAGATGCGGGCAACGATGGGGTAGTCGTTTTCAGTCAGGGCGCTGATTGCGTTATATGCCTGACGGAATTTTTCTTGAGCAGGTTCTTTGCCGATGCTGCCTAAAATGGACTTTAAAAGCAGTACACTTTCAGGATTTACTATGGCACAAATGCAATCCTTATATCCGGCACATACATTCTCGCCTATGGGCAGTTGCTGCCACACCTCTTTTGCTGGATATTTAAAGAAGCGTGAATTACCGGAACCCTTATCGAATATGAAATATATAAAACTCTTTCCGTCATTAAGTTGACCCGTAATAAAGCCGTCACATTCCTTTATTTCAGATAATCCATAGGTGTAATCTCCCCTTGCATCTCCTTGGGGAGAAATAGTTCCATTGTCAATCATCTCATCAATGATTTGGTCAGGCAGCTTTTGCTCCTCAGGAACGGTAATACTGATATATGGAAGACATTCCGTGCCTGTCATCTTCCAGGCAAGGTCTCTCCTGTATGAAGAGAAAATCAGGCCGTCATCCACCCATGAGTCTGTACCGCGTATTGATGTCAGGTGCTCCTTTTCTGAAAAGTAATTATCCAGGATATTTTCAGGGTTATCCTTTGAAATGACTATGAATCTTGCCTCATCTACATCATTCAGGTTATGGATAATGACATAATCACCTATGCAGTAACCGGCACGTCCGTGAAGCGTGCTGTTCAGAGTACTGATATACTGCCCTGTCTGTGCATTATAGAACAAACCCTTGTACTGCATCCTGTCATAAATGAACAGCTGGCCGTCTGATAAGGACATTGAACTTGCATCCATGAATTCATTCCTGGCGCGCCCCTTGGTTGTCTGCTTGAAGAGGCAGTTGCCCTCCATGTCAAAGCAGTAGAATCCATCGGCCAGGAGATAGATTCTCTCATTGTTTACTATGAGCTGTTTTATCTCGCCCATAACGGTGTTGTCAGGTGACTTGAGGGGTATGTAAGAGACTGAGTCAACCAGGTCGTACCAGGTTGGTTCAGTCAATTCTGTCAATGTAATGTTGTACTTGAATTCTGAAACGCCGTCAGGATTGGAATTGTTGCAACTTATGGTCAAGGTCAAAAGGCACAATAGGGCTAAATTGGAAAAGGATTTTTTCATATGGTTGAATGTGTTATTTGTTGCAAACTTACAGAAAATAGAACTATTCTATATAAGTTTGTATCATGAAATAAAGCGGAAATATGAGAAAGTTTCTGATTGTAACGTTGCTGTTGTTGCCCATGTGCATTATGGGTCGTGATATACGCAGTCTTGATGCAGGCTGGCAGTTCGTGCTGAGTGATGCGTCAATTGATGAAATATCTCATATTGATGGTTGGCGCCAAGTGAATGTGCCGCATGACTGGAGCATTGAGGGTGAGTTTGACCGCAGCAACCCGACGGGGCAGGGCGGAGCTTATCTTCCGGCCGGAATAGGATGGTACCGTAAGACCATCAAGACCGATATTGCTCCCGATGAACGTCTGTTCCTGGAGTTTGACGGTGTGATGGCGTGCAGCAGTGTCTATGTGAATGGAAAACTGGCCGGTTTCCGTCCCAATGGTTACGTGGGCTTTACATATGATATTTCAGACCTGGTCACTCCCGGCGCTGATGCTACGGTTGCAGTGCGTGTGGACAATTCCGTTCAGCCGGCATCCCGCTGGTACACCGGTAGCGGCATAAACAGACATGTTCGCCTTGTGCGCAAGAATGCATGCCATATTCCCGCTCAAGGCACGTTCATTTCATATGAAGACGGCAAGCTAAACATTAAGACAACCATATTCAATGCATCAGCCAAGGCCCGTACTATAAAACTGCAATATAGCCTGAAGGATGCCAAAGGCAAGGTTGTGGCAAAAGGAAACAGTTCTGACATTCTGGTGGAAGCCGGCGGTCAGGCTGATTTTTCCGGAGCTATTAAGGTTGAGGATCCACAACTGTGGTCAACAGACAACCCTTATTTGTATACCGTACAAGTTGAGGTATTGGAAGGTCGTAAGCAGTTGGATTCTGAGTCCGTGACGGCCGGCCTACGCACAATCCGGTTTGATAATGAAAAAGGATTCTTCCTGAACGGGCAGAATATTAAGATGTACGGAGTGTGCCTGCATTCTGATGCCGGCGGGTTGGGTACGGCCGTGCCTGCATCGGTCTGGGAATACAGGCTGAATCAACTGCGCAGTCTTGGCGTGAATGCAATCAGGATGGCGCATAATCCGGCAGACCCTGTGCTGATGGAGCTTTGTGACCGAATGGGATTCCTCTTCATGGCAGAGTCTTTTGATACATGGAACACTCCAAAGAACCATGCAGAGAAGGGCTACAACCTCTCTTTTGACGAGTGGTGGGAGCGTGATACCCGCGCTATGGTGGAGCAGGCACGTAACCATCCTTGCGTTGTGATTTACAGTGTGGGCAATGAGATACGTGACAACCTGAACAATCCTGATGGTTTTGAAAAGTACCGCAAACAACAGGACCTGATACATTCTATTGATAATACCCGTCCCGTAACTATGGCTCTTTTCCGCCCCAACTCATCGGGAGTATATAAAAACGGGTTTGCCGAGATGATGGATGTGGTGGGGCAGAACTATCGTGTGGATGAACTCAAGGCATATCACGATGCACATCCTGAGAAAGCCATCATTGGTACGGAGAATACGCATGATGTACAGTCCTGGCTCATGCTCCGTGATGACCCTTCACTTTGCGGACAGTTCCTGTGGGCAGGAATTGACTATCTGGGTGAGGCAGCCTGGCCGCAGGTTATGTGGAGTACCTCACTGCTTGATGTGACAGGCGGAGTCAAGCCTGCCGGTCTGCAGCGTGCCAGCTGGTGGCTGAGTTATCCCTATGTGGCATTTGCCCGCCATGCTGACAATAACGGTGCCGGCCCGCTCATATCTGACTGGACTCCGGCCGATATGGATACCTATGACCAGGCAGTAATAGAGGTCTACTCAAACTGTCAGGAGGTGGAACTCCTCCTGAACGGTGAATCATTGGGTCGACAGTCAATGCCCAATAACGCTCGTCCTGCATTGTTCACTGTGAACTACAATCCCGGCAAGCTGGAGATTGTGGGCTACAATAATGGTGCTGAAGCTACCCGATGCTTTGCCAGAACCTCCGGTGAGCCTGCGCGCATAGATATGGAGAGGATTGGAGGTAATCGAGGTTCAGGCTTTGACGATGTGGAGATTCTGTCATTATTCATAGCTGACAGTGAAGGCAATGTCTGTCCCAATAATGACTTCAGGATTGAGTTGAGCGTAACTGGTGCAGAACTGATTGCGGTTGACAATGCCGATGTCCTGGCACACGAGACCAGCCATAAGAGCTCAGTATTCAGTACATATCAAGGTAGGATGGTGGTTTATATCCGCCGCACATCGGATTCAGTTACTGTTACTGCTAGCGGAGATACACTTAGCGGTAAAGCTACTTTTTAAGGGCGCAAGGGGGCTCGCGCCTTTGGCGCTCGGTGGTTTTTGACTTTCTTGGCCCTGAAGGGCCTTGAAAGTCGCTAGCTGGAAACGTATTATTGTATTAGAAGCATTTTACCTTTTTTTAGTTTGGGGCGGCGACGCCCCAAACCCGTTCCGCGGGACATGGTCCCGCTCCACTCTGCCGGCCTTCCAGGCCGGGTAAAACGAAACTCTGACAACGCTTTGCTGTCAGGGTTCCGTTTTACTGGGTGCAGCTAGAAACCTTGCTGGTGTGTAGAGCTGGAAGCCTTTGTGCTCCTTGTTTTATTTGAGCTGAGCTTTTACCTCTGTTATCATATTTTTGTGAGATTCATCCTCTTCGGTAAGGGTGGAGGTTAGCTTGATTTCACTGGCCTTGTCTTTGGTTGAGAATGATCCGGTGTAAAGTAAGATGCTGTTAAAATACAGGGTAGCTTCAAAGCATATCTTGTAGTCACCTGCGGGAACATCCTTGCCGGCTGCATCCTTGAAATCCCAAGTGTAGGTCTGTTTGCCGCTCTGAGAAGGCGTTGCACCTGTTACGGCGTCAATCTGCTCATCAGTCATCTCCTCAGCCTTGGCGTTCTTGACCCATGTGGGAACACAGGTGGGGCGGAATGTGTAACCACGGCGACCTCCACGGCCTTTTGATGTGAATGATGTTACCGTAAGAGTGCGGACTACCTTGCCCTCTGAGTTTTCAATCCATACGGCCCACTGGTTGGATCCTGCACCGCTCTGTTTCTGATAGTTAAATGAAAGTTCTACGCTCTTTGCTGCTATTGGCAACACCATCATTGAGGCCAATAAGGCGATGATAATTGTTCTTGTTTTCATATAGATAAGAATAAGGTTAGTTTGAATTCTGGCGTAAAGATAGTCAAAAAGTGTATCTTTGTGCCAATCAATTACACTAATCATGACACTAAAGGATTTTCTGAACAATGGTGACAAGTTCGCCAAATACATAGGTATTCAACTCACTGAGATCAAGCCTGGTACTGCCAAGGCCACAATGACCGTAACAGAGAACCACATGAATGCAGGTAACATCTGTCAGGGTGGGGCATTGTTTACATTGGCCGATCTTGTATTTGCGGCTCTTGTCAATCAGGGTGAGAACATGGCTTTTGCCATAAATTCCACCATCTATTATCACATATCGGCCAAACTTGGTGATGTACTTACTGCCGAGGGCCATTTTACCAGCCGTCATCCCAAGATTCCGGCCGCTCAGGTCGTGGTTACTGACCAGAATGGCAACATCATTGCCACTTTCCACGCCCAAGGCTATACCAAACGTTTGCCGGCTCCGTTCTCAGGTCTGGAATAAAATATTAGGAATATGATTCTGATTGCCGCCGCAATATTGCCCGCCATATTGCTCTGGTTATATACCTGCAGGAAAGATGCCCAGCCTGAGCCTATGTCACAGATGCTTAAGGCATTTCTGTACGGCGCACTGATATGTGTGCCGGTAGTGTATGTTGAGCAGTTTATTGGTATGTTGTTGTTTGGCCCTGAAGGTACACCTTCTACTCTCACAGGTTCCACCGCCCAGGCCTTTCTTGTAGCAGCCGTGCCTGAGGAGGCGTTCAAACTGTTGGCATTGTGGCTCATACTGCGCAAGAATCCTTTCTTTGACGAACATTATGACGGAATTGTATATGCCGTTTGCGTAGGGTTGGGCTTTGCCACCATTGAAAACCTTGGCTATGTCCTGATGCATGCCGATACTTGGCTTTCAGTTGCCGTGAGCCGCGCTCTGCTTGCCGTCCCGGGACATTATGCATTCGCGGTTTTCATGGGATATTATTACTCGCTGTATCATTTTGGACAGAAATCAGCCAAGAACCTCTTGAGCATATTCTTTATACCTGTCCTGGCACACGGCTGCTATGACGCATTCGCCATGTCCGGCTCCGTTGAGCCTGTGCTCGGAGGCATAAGTTTCATCTTGCTGGTATATCTTTGCGTCAAGATGCACAAGAACGCCCGTCAGAAAATCACCATCCAGGTTGAACGTGACCGCCGCGAACGCCAGGAATAAGGCATATTCATGTTATTGTGAAAAAGTCAGGAATCTTTATTTGGGCTATGATATTACTGCTGGGCCATTTGGATTGTCTTGCTCAGCAATGGCAGCAAGTGGCTTTGGACAGACAAATAACCGGCGTGCAGCCCATGACGGGGCTTGTGCTTTGGCCCGATGAGGCCCGTAGCCGCAATGCAGAATATGGCCAGACCATACAGTTGGAGTTCTCATATTGCCTGCCTTGCAAGGTGGTGACTGGCTGTAACGATGACGGTACTATTCAATATGATTGGAGTTGGTTTGACCATTTGCTTGATGATGTTGCAGGACGTGGTCATCAGCTTGTAGCGCGTTTCCGATACGAGTATCCGTCAGGCAGAGATGTGGATGGCAACCGTGGCACAACAGCCGTACCGCAGTACATAAAACAACTACAGGACTACAAAGAGACTTACTCCGCAAATCCTGGTGGTGACGGTCCCACCTGGTATGCAGACTGGAGCAACAGTGAACTGCAAAGGTTTACGCTGCAGTTCTATACGGACTTTGCGCAGCGTTATTCGCAAGATCCCCGTCTGGCGTTTGTGGAGGTCGGCTTTGGCCACTGGTCAGAATACCATATCTATGGTACAAAATACCAATTGGGCAGTAACTTCCCCTCAATGGATTTCCAGAAGCGGTTCTTTGAACACATGGATACCGTTATGGCAGGTATCCCGTGGGCTGTTTCCATTGATGCTGCATCGGCAGACCACTCTCCTGTGGTGACCGATGAAAGCCTTATGTCGTTGCGTTTTGGCCTGTTTGATGATTCTTTCATGCACAAGAGCCACGAGATTGGCACCACCGATGGCTACAACGAGCAATGCTGGAACGCCATAGGTCGAGGCGTACGCTGGCAGACAGGCGTGTGCGGTGGTGAGATAAGCTACTATTCGCCCAATGACCAAAAGAGTTTTCTTAGTCCCGATGGCCTTTACGGTCATACCTGGGCAGAACAGGGTGCCAAATACCATATTTCTTTCATGATTGCCAACGATGCACCTCATGGTGGTGTGGCTACTCCACAGCTGTTCCGTGAAGCATCAATGGCCACAGGTTACCGCTTTATCGTAAAGCAGTGCCAGACCAACGGCAGCATAACCCGCCTGTTGGTAACCAACCAGGGCGTGGCACCGTTATACCGTGATGCGTGGTTTGCCATAGATGACATCCGTTCCGCCACCTCCCTGCGCGGCCTACTTCCTGGTCAGGAACTGTGGGTTGAAATACCCGCTGTACCCGCCGCCGATGGCCAAGACATACATATTGAATCCAACTGCATCCTTCCCAGTCAGTCCATAGAATTTGAAACTCTAATCGGACAGTGAATTTTGCCTAAAAATGATACTTCCTTTTAGGTTATATCAAACTACAGTTCTACGGCAGCAAGTTCTTCGCTCATTTTGTGGATTGTTGCCTCAATAGCGTTTTTTGTGCGTTCACTGGCATAAGCTTTGCCGGTTTTATACTGACGCATCTTGCTTTCGTTTATTCCGGCAGCTTTTGCAAACTTGCTTATATTGATCCAATTGAAATAATTGAAAAAAGACTGCAAGTCATATCTGTATTCAACTTCAACATTCTTCAAATCATCGGGCAGGCTTCCGTGTTCTTTTATATAATAATCCTGGGCTTCTTTGACGATAGAATTAAAATCCGCTTTAGCGTCTTTTACACTATCACCAAATCCTCCAAGACAGAAATTCCCAATCTTTCCATCACAAGCAATGGAGTAATAACCGTTCTCTGTCCTCTCTATTAGTGCATTTACTTTCATACTCATTTCTTTAAAACCACACATCATAAGCGTTTCTCATAGAATAATGATTAAATACCTGCTTGTCTCTTGATCGATGCTATTCTTCAAAAATACACTATTCATTCAAGATAGACAAGAATCCGGAACAAACTATATGAAAGAGGCCGGCTAAAATCGGATTTGGCCGGCCTCTTTGCGGGGTTATATGATTGTCTTATTTGAATATGAGCTGGGCAAACTGGTATAGGCTGCGGCGCCAGGTGTGCCATTCATGGGCTGTGCCCTCGGAGATGTAACCTACGGCTTTTACACCCATGCCGTTCAGTGCTTCGGCTGCTTCCATCACTCTGGGGTTCTCCTTGCTGCCTGAACTCATGAACACCAGTTTGGCGGTATTCTTGAAACCGTTTGCGCCGTTTACATCGTCGGGGCTGATGGTGCCGCCGCTGAACATACCTATGTAACCGAACTTGGTGGGGTTAGCCAGAGTGATACGGCGTGTCTGGCCGCCGCCCATGGACAGACCGGCCATACCGCGGTGAGCGGCATCGGTATAAACACGGAACTCCTTCTCTATGAATGGGATGATGTCATTCATCAGTACTACTGAGAATGCGTCGTTGCTGGCACCGCGGCCGCCCTGCTGTCCCTGCTGCTGGGGCTGGGGCTCCGGAGCGTACTTACCAACCAGGTGGATGTTCTGGCCCTGACCGTAATCCATAACGATGATGAATGGAACGGCTTTCTTTGCAGCAATCAGGTTGTCCATTATCTGGCCTGTATGACCCTGTACTGACCAACCGTACTCGTTCTCGGCATTGCCGTGCTGCAGATACAGAACCGGATACTTCTTGTTGGGGTTCTTGTCATACTCGTTGGGCAGATAGACAAAGCAGTGGCGCATGCTCTCGGTGGCCTTTGACCAGTAGTATTTTTCAACAATAGATCCCTGCGGCACATCCTTTACCTGCCAGAAATCCATGTCATCGGATGGGATCTCAATTCCGCTTCCCCATCGGCCTGCGCCAAAATAGGAGATGGTACCGGGATCGGGCATTGCGGTGCCGTCAACGATCAACTGATAGTAGTGGAAACCCACATCCTGAGGGGCCGATGTGCCGGTCCATACACCGTTTTCATCCTTGGTCATCTCATAGCGTCGGCCAATATCCAACTGGACCGATGTGGCACCGGGAGCACGTAACTGCACGCGAACTGCACCCTGCGAATTGACCATAGGATACTGACGGCCAGGCTGATTTGTGATTACTGAGGGCTTGAAATCTTCGACTGCGTCGGCAAATGACGGAACCGTTGCGTTTCTCTGCTGTTGCTGGGCTGAAACAGACAAAGCAGCCAGCATCATTGCTGAAAGAATGATTCTTTTCATACTTATGCGATATTTGGTTAATAATAGGTTGTTGAAATCTCTAAACGCAAATATATTATAAAATTAGGAATAGTTGTTTAGTAAAGGTTATTGAAAGAGTTTCTTTTTTTATGTGGGGTACAATTTGTACCCCTGTTGAACAGATTCCGTTTTATGGAAAGTTTTCTGGGGACAGATTGTCCCTATCTAAAAAGAAAAAAATTACAATGATTTGTGTGCTATTTCACTGAAAAAGTGTAATTTTGCGAGCCGATTATTATCAACCCTTGCATAAAGGGTTAGTTATTAGCGTGTTAAACCCCCGAGTACGGGTTCTGCGGTATAGCGTAACCGCAGAAAACAAGCGTTTAGGGAGTTTCCATGACGTCGGGATGACGGAAGGTTGCGAAGAAATGAATGTTTAATTATTGATTTAAAGTTTAGAATGGATACTTTAAGTTACAAGACTGTTTCGGCCAACAAGGCTACCGTTAACAAGGAATGGGTCGTGGTTGATGCCAAGGACCAGGTCCTGGGCCGCTTCGCCGTGAAGGTTGCCAAGCTGCTCCGCGGTAAGTATAAGACAAATTTCACTCCGCATGTTGATTGCGGCGACAATGTCATCGTTCTCAATGCCGACAAGGTTGTCC
>Ga0265300_10004812_pt1 | contig 10594 bp, 12 predicted proteins | sample AusTroGonzalo_MG_FD_193482 | JGI IMG/M metagenome (GOLD analysis project Ga0265300, IMG submission 193482) | Bovine rumen microbial communities from tropical cattle in Woodstock, Queensland, Australia - Gonzalo_03 | ecosystem: Host-associated > Mammals > Digestive system > Stomach > Rumen ... | reverse complement strand
ATTTTTGTTGTAAACAGTTACCTTTTGACCATACCCGTAAAGGGATATACAGAGAAGACAGCTGAACAGAATTTTTTTAACCATAGCTTATTAAATTTCAACATTGCAAAAATATAAAATTCTAACATTAGGATACAGAAAAGCCAAAAGGTTGCAGTTTGTCTTGATTTTTTTGTTTGCGTTACCTGTCACTGGTAACTCGTAGGGATGTCGCAGTGCGGCAGCCCTACCTTACGGCAATCATCACAGCCTGCTTTTCAGTGCGCAAAAACCACCCCGAGGTAGAACCGTGCACCTGAGGGCATTTCGCGAGTGGGCAGCGGGACAAGCCAGTCCGTTTTGAACGTGAGGTGGACAGCCGGAGTAAGGGCAAATTCCACTCCGATGTTGGGATTTATGCAGAAAAATGCCTCGTTGTGCACTATGACATCCGTTTCGGGGACCCAATCTTCCGACGAGCCGTCGAACATCAGCAGCGAGGAGGTTCTCCCGCCGCCGAGGGTAAGTCCAATGTAGGGTTGCCAACGTCCGAACTTCCAATAGGCGTCCGCCAGCAGACCGCCCCAGCTGGTGCGGAAGTAACTGCCGTTTTTCATCTGGCGCAGGGTGGAGACATACCCTTCGCCGCCCAAGCGGAGATGGTTGCCGAGATGGAAACGGAGCACACCACCCAGTCCGAAAGTCATCCCTTTGGCGTTGTAGTCCATAGCGTTGATATGTCCCTGCAGGTATCCTGTATGCACCATCATACCGCCGTCAAAAAGCTGTCGTTCCTGTGATTGGGCACGCGCAGAGAGCATAACGGCCATCGTGAAGAAGGCCAATAATAGTCGTAAGTGGTTCATATAATTGCAATTCCGTTGCACTTCAACAGTTAATTTTTTGTTGCGGCAAAAATAACGTTTCTTGTTTACGTGCGTCATCCTTAATAGTAGGGATTTTTATGGCTGGTATCACTAAATTGTATTCATTCTTTTTTTGTGGTTTTGTGGAATCTGCAAACGGCTTGCAAGAGATAAGTTGTATTTTAGCAATTCTCACGGAGAAACAAGTATTAAGAATGCCTTTGATGCGGGGAAAAGAATGACTAACCTATTCTGATTATAGACTTAAGATTTGAGAATCTATACCTCTTTCCGAAAACGGAACATCCCGTCACTGTCCGGACCACCACTGTCGGGGTCGTTTGGATCGGGGTGGTGGCTATTGAAATACTCCACGATGTGGAAACCGCAACGGTTGACGTAGAAGTGGATATTGCGTTTCTCGAAATAGGGAGTCACTGTCTCCCAAACCGTCACTTCGGGGTGCAGCTGCTCAATGAGGCACCAGGCGGAATAGCCGATGCCTTTGCTGTGAACCTCGGGGCTGACAAACAGCAGCTCCAATTCGCCACATTCGCCTTCCACTCTGATAACGGCACCGCCAACCTTCTCCCCATCGAGGAGAATGCGGTACGCTTCTGCGTTTTCACCGTCAATGGAGGCTTCGATGGTAGCCCGGGAAATGATTTCTCCCTCCTCTTCATAATGGTCATCTCGCAGACCAAATTCCTCCCTGGCTCCATATTTGAATGCCCTTTGGTTATCGAGGATGAACTGTTCGCGGTCGTCGGGCTGCAGTGGCGATAAGGTTACTCTGTTATTGATTTTGGCTTTCATTGAACTGTTTTTTTCTTGCTGATTCTTTCTTGGATTTTCTGGAACACGACGAACAGTGTCGGCACGGCGAGCAGCAGGCCGAGGGTGCCAAAAAGCATTCCGCCCACCACGCAGACGCCGATGGTGCGGCTGCCGTTGGCTCCCACGCCCGAGGCGAACATCAGGGGCAGCATACCGATGATCATCGTCAGCGAGGTCATCAGTATAGGACGCAGACGCACTTTGGCGCTGCTGAGCGCTGCCTCGGTGAGCGAAAGGCCTTCGTTGCGCGCCTGTGAAGCGTATTCGGTGAGCAGGATGGCCGTCTTCGACAGCAAGCCCACCAGCATCACCATCCCGATTTGCATATAGATGTTGTTCTCCACGCCGAACAGCTTGGCAAACAGCAGGCTGCCCGCTAATCCGAAGGGCACCGACAGCATCACTGCCAGCGGGATAAAGAGGCTTTCATAGAGAGCGACCATCACGAGATAGGCAAAAACGATGCATATCAAGAATATGAAGATGATTCTGCCAGAGGTCTGGCTCTCTTCGCGGGTGATGCCACCAAACTCGAGGCTGTAACCCACGGGCAGCTCCTTGGCAGCGGTCTCCTGGATGGCGCGGATAGCCTGACCCGAACTGCTGCCCTTCGCCACGCTACCCGACACATCGATGCTGCGGAACATATTGAAACTGTTCAGCGATTGCGGCATATACTCCTTGGTGAGGGTAACGAACTGGTTGATAGGCATCATTTCACCGCTTTCAGAACGAACAAAGAGATTCGCTAATGACTCGGGACGGTTGCGGTCGGAAGGCTTCAGCTGTAAATCCACCTGATACACCTTGTTGTATTTGTTGAAATTGGAGATGTAGTCGCCACCTAAATAGGCGCCCATCTCGTTGAGGACGGTGGAGGGCGAAACACCCATCTTTTTACATCTCGCCACATCCAAATCCACACGATATTGCGGATAGTTGACCTCGTAGCTTGAATATACCTCGCCGATTTCGGAACGCTCGCTCAGCTTTTCCGTAAAGCGCGTGGTAACCTCGTGCAGCGTCTTTGCGTCCTGTCCGTTGCGACCCTGAACCGAGAACTCGAAGCCTCCGTTGCCGCCATAACCCTCCACCATTCCGGGTTCGGAGACGAAACTCTGCGCCTCGTTCTCTTCTGCCAACAACTCGTTGATGCGCTCCATCACGGCGGTTGACGAATGCGCGCTCCCCTTGCGCTCCTTCCACGGTTTCAATTGTATGAAGATGTTGGCGCTGTTGCTTCCGGCTCCTACACCGACTACACCGCCTACTTCTTGCACTTCGGGCAGTTTGCGGATTTTGTCGCAGGTGCGGTTCATCAGGTCGAAAGTCTTGTTGGCGGTATAGCCAGAAGGTGCCGTAAGGTCTGCGAAGAGCGTACCCATATCTTCATTGGGAATAAAGCCTGTTGGAACAAGCTTGAAGAGGATGCCGAACAGCAGCAATGCAGCCGCCACACTGCTAATCACCCATACTTTATGTTTTAGCAGCCAACTAATCAAATTGCTGTAATGTTTTAATAATGAGAAAAATGTAACACTATACGCTTTGCTTAGATGCTTTGTAACGTTTTTCTCTTCAGAGACAGTCGGACGTAGCATTAGAGCGCAAAGTGCGGGACTCAGCGTCAGCGCGTTCAGCAGCGAGATGCCCACGGCGACAGCCATCGTCAAGCCGAACTGTTTGAAGAAGATGCCAGTAGTGCCGCCCATAAACGCTACGGGAATGAAGATGACCATAAAGACCAGCGTGGTGGTGAACAGCGTGACGGAAAGCCCGTTCATAGCGTCTTCCGTGGCTTTGCGGGCGGAGGTGCAACCCTCGTCAAATTTTGCTTTCACCGCCTCTACCACTACGATGGAGTCATCCACCACGGTACCGATGACCAACACCAGCGCGAAGAGCGTCAGCAGGTTGACCGAAAAACCCGCCACCTTCATAAAGGCGAAGGTGCCGATAAGCGACACGAGGATGCCGACGGCGGGAATCAGTGTAGCTCGTAAATCTTGCAGGAAAAACAACACTACAACCAATACCAGCACAATGGCGATGATGAGCGTCAGAATTACCTCGCGGATGGAGGCGAAGAGGAAGTCGTTGGCATTGTCGAAGGTGACGATTTTCACGTCCTTGGGCAGCGATTTCTCGGTTTCTGCCAACAGTTTGTCAATTTCGAGGTTGATTTTGGTGGCGTTCGAGCCAGCCATCTGGCTCACAGACCCCATCACGCCCGGATGCCCGTTGATGCTGTTGATGTAGTCGTAATCCGACTGCCCCAACTCCACATCCGCCACATCCTTCAGCAGTAACTCCTCACCGGTGGGCAGCGAAGCAATCACGAGGTTTTCGAACTCCGACACCTCTGTCTTTCGCCCCGTGTAGCGCAACACATACTGGAACACATTGTCGGAATTACTGCCCAACGAACCTACTGAGGCCTCGATGTTCTGTTCGGCCAATACGGCGGATATGTCGCTGGGCATCAGCTTGTGGCGGGCCATCACATCGGGCTTGAGCCAGATGCGCAGCGCGTATTGTGCGCCCCACACCTCCACTTTGCCCACACCCTTGATGCGAAGCAGGGCGGGACGCAGGTTGTTGTAGAAATAGTTGCTCAGAAAGTTCTCGTCGTAGGTGCCGTTAGGGCTTTCCAGAGCAATGATACGGAGCTGTCCGGGTTGCCGCTTCTCGGTACTCACGCCCGTCTGCAGCACCTCGGCGGGCAGCTGCGCCTGCGCCTGGATGACGCGGTTCTGCACATTCACGGCCGCCATATCGGCATTGGCGCCCTGCTCGAAATAGATGGTAATGCTGGCCGAGCCGTTGCTGGCCGACGAAGTCATATAAGTCATTCCTTCCACACCGTTGATGGCTTCCTCCAGCGGCATCACCACGCTCTTCTGAACCGTTTCAGCACTCGCACCCGGATAGCTCGCCCATACATAGATGGCGGGCGGCGCGATGTCAGGATAGCGCTCTACTGGCAACGACAGCAGCGAAATCACGCCTAACAGCACGATGATTATGCTGATGACCATTGAAAGGAGCGGGCGATTGATAAATGTCTTGATATCCATAGTAATAACCTATCAAATTTTGCGCAAAAATAAAGGTGTTCTGCCGATGGCGTTGCGGCAAAGTGAGTGAAGCGGGAATATTGGGGAGTGAAATGGAGGAAGTGATTCGATTATTATCGTTTGAGAGAAAAAATTATTCAGGCAATCCATCTCTATATTGATGTTTTTCGTACCTTTGCACCGTAGTATTAAATGAATAATAATTATGGTACCTACATTTGATAAATTTTTATTTCCTGTTCTTAACATACTAAAAGATGGAAAGGAGCATTCCCTGAGAAGCCTCATGGATGACATGGCTCGTATCTTTTCATTGTCCGACACAGAGGTGACAGAAAGAGTATCTGGCGGCTCAGAAACCAAGCTTCACAATAGAACGCAGTGGGCAACCACATACTTAAGAAAAGCAGGCTTGTTACAACGTCCGAAACGAGGCATCAACATGATCACCGCCGAGGGCATGAGTTTATTGGATTCAGGAATAACGGAGATTACCCCAAAATACCTTGGCGAAAAGTATCCGTCATTTGCCCTTTTTGCATACGGATATAAAGATAAGAAAGACAAAGAGAACGCAATTTTAGAAGAGCAAACCAAGACTCCTTCAGAAGTAATGGCTGAAACATTCGATGAAATCAATGCTACTCTTGCGGGTGATTTGCTTGACCATGTAAAAAGCCAATCTCCGAAATTTTTCGAGCAACTTGTTGTGAAACTCCTTGTTGCCATGGGCTATGGGGGCAGTCTTGATGACGCTGGTGTTGTTACGCAGATTTCGCATGATGACGGCATTGACGGAATTATAAAGGAAGACAAACTTGGTCTTGACAGCATATATATTCAGGCGAAACGTTATACAACAGGTTCTGTTCAAAAACCTGACATTCAAAAATTTATTGGAGCACTCACCGAACAAGGAGCTTCGAAAGGCGTCTTTATTACAACAACAACATTTTCTACAGGTGCTATTGAAACCAGTAAAAAGGCATCAGGAGTAAAAATCGTTCTGATTGATGGTGATATGCTCACCAAGCTTATGATAGAGAACAACATTGGTGTTAGTCTCAAACAAACTTACGAAATCAAAAGAATAGATACTGATTTCTTCAATGAAGAGTAGAGGGGCATTTAAAGTCCTAATTCGGCAGTACAAACTACCAAATTGGGAAAAAGTGAAATGGAGATGTAAAACAAAAAGTTTCCATATATGATATTTTTTGTATTTTTGCGCCATGGAAAGATCAATACTATATTACAAGAACTACTTCATAGATTTCTTCCGCTCACTTGATACCGGTGCTCAGCGAAAAATAGCGTATGTGCTTGATGTACTGAAAACTCAACAGCGCCCAGGAACAAATTTTGTTAAGCATATCAGGGAAGGGGTATTTGAACTCCGTGCTCAACACGATGGTAACATATACAGAGCTTTCTTTATTTTTGACGAAGGCAATGTGGTGATGTTATTCAATGGTTTTCAAAAGAAGACGCAGAAAACCCCTGAAAACGAGATTCAGAAGGCTATAAAATTAAAAAATGAATATTATGCAGAAAAAGAATGAAAATATTGGAAATTTTGACGAGGTTTTGAACTCGTTGTATGGAAGTCCAGGCACCCCTCAGAGGGAAGCCTTCCGTCGCGAAGCGTATGCATATTGTGTTGGTACCATCATTCATGATGCACGGAAAAGCGAAGGGTTAACACAGCAGGAACTCGCCGAGAAGGTAGGCACAAAAAAATCCTATATCTCGCGTATTGAAACAGGTACTGTGGAACCCAGTGCAGGACTCTTCCTCAATATTCTCAACATATTGGGGCTCACCATTGCCCGTCCAATATAAAAGGTAAAGGTTACAAGGAGGATAATATCCTTCACCTCACTTCCTCTCCTTCCTGCGCAAACCCCGCGCCTTTGGCAACAATCACATCCCCTTCCTTGAGACCACTCACCACCACATATTCCTTGCCGTTGTTTTGCGGTTCCACCTGCACGATGGTAGATACTGTCTTACCTCCCACGACCTTATACACATACACCTTGTCCTGAATCTCGTAGGTGGCCTCTTGCGGGATGACGATGGCGTTTTTTCTTACGGCGGGCATCACGATTTTGCCTGTGCCGCCGCTGAGCAGGATGCCGTCACTGTTGTCGAAGAGGGCGCACACCGATACCGCACCTGTCGTCTCGTCCACGATGCCGCTGATGCTCTCCACCCGTCCCGTTTGACTGTAGAATTGGCCGTTCGGAAGGAGTAACTGCACCTCAGGCATCTGTTTGACAGCCGCTTCCATTGTTTTGTGCTCGCTCAGGTAATCCATCAAGACGGTTTCGCTCATCGAGAAGTAAGCTCGGATATGGCGGTTGTCGGCCACAACGGTGATGCCTTCCTGCAGATTCGGACTCACAAAGTCGCCCCTTCTGTAGCGTATCCTTCCGACCACCCCATCCGAAGGGCTGCGCAATTCCGTATAACTGAGGTCGTTGCGTGCAGAGGTGAGGGCTGCTTGCGCTGCCGCCAAATTGGCTTTTGCCATATCAAGGTCGCTTTTCGACAAAGCCAGTTCATGGTCGGAAATCACCTTTTTGTTGTACAGTTGTTTCTTTCCGTTGTACTCCAGCTGCGCCTTCTCCAAAGCCGCCGTCATCTGCTGAACATTGGCACTGGCCGTCTCCACCGCTGCCCTATAGGTCGCTGCATCCACGCGAAATAGCAGTTGTCCCTCCTTCACCTGCTCGCCCTCCTTTACGTAGATGCCTTGCAGATAGCCCTCTATGCGTGGAATAATGCGAATGTCCTGCTGACCCTTCAGCGAAGCGGCATATTCGGTGGTCAGCTCGTGGTCGCTGGCCGTGATGGTAAGCAACTCGTAGTGTTTGGGCTCGTCGCCCTCGTTCTGCTGCCGCGATGCACACGAAAACATCACCATCGGCAGCAATATCCATATTATCCTCTTCATTTTGTACATCCTTATAAATTTGGATGCAAAAGTGAGGATTTATTTGCGAAGCAAAAACTCAAAATAGAGTGAAACGGTAAAAAACACTGATGAACCGTAATGGTCAGAAGTCTAACCAGCGTTTTACCGCCGACACCTTCTCGCGGCTCACAATAACCTCCGTATCAGGATACCCTTTGAGATGGACACGCATCTTACCGAGGAAATAGGCTGAAAGTTTCTCAACCGCCGCTGCACTGACAATATACTGCCGGTTGACGCGCATAAAACGTTCGGGGTCTAGTTGCTTCTCCAACTCATCCAGTGTCATATTCAACAGGTGCGATTTACCTCCTGTGGTATAAAGGTGAACGATGCCGTCGCTGATACCCACATGGCTCATCTCGCTCACAGGCACCACGTGAAAGGTGTCGCGGAAAGAAATGAGAAAACGCTCACGGTAACGGATGCTACCCGCCGAAGCCAGCAGCTGCCGGATGTCTTCCGTGGTGGTGGTACGTTCCACGACCACCTTATCCAACGCCTGCCGAAGTTCCTCTGCATCAATGGGCTTCAGCAGATAGTCGAGACCGTTGTATTTGAACGCCTGCAACGCGTATTGGTCGTAAGCGGTGGTGAAAATCACGGGTACCGACTGCGGAGCGGACTTCAGCCCCACGAAACTCAACCCGTCGCCCAACTGGATGTCCGACAAGATCACATCGGGAGCATTGTCAGCCTGGTGGAAGAAAGTCTCCACCTCCGCATTGCTTGCCAACACCGCCACGATTTCAGCATCGGAACGAATATCGGTCACCAACCTCACCAGTCGGTCGGCATTATTCTGCTCGTCTTCAATTATCAGTATTTTCATAAGGCTCCAAATATGAACGTTTATCTCTTACTGCTAAATACTAACTACTAACTGCTAACTCAATATTACTGGAATGGTTATGGAATAGGTGTCATCCCCATTCTCAATCTTCACTTTCTTGCGGGTAAGCAAACGGTATCGTTCCTCGATATTGTGGATGCCGATTTGGGTGGATTCGGGTACAGGTACGAGGCGTTTGTTGTTGCGCACGGTGATATTCTGTCCATCGCTGAAGATATCGATGTTCAGCGGGTGTGCGGCAGTGTGCTCGTTGTGCTTAATGGCGTTCTCCACCATCATCTGCAACACGGCTGGCGGCACACTTCCCTGTCCATTAGCCACTTCGGGGGCAATGTTCACACGTATGGTGTCGCCGAAACGCTCACCCAGCAGCTGCAGATACTGTCGCAGGTAGGTCAGTTCGTCCTGCAGGCTCACCTTGTCGTGTTCGAGGTGCATGAGGGAATAGTGATAAACTTTGGAGAGGTTCATCAGGTATTTCGAGGCCTTTTGCGGGTCCACCTCAATCAATTCGGCCAGCGTGCTGAAGTTGTTGAACACAAAATGCGGGTTGATTTGGTTCTCCAATGCCAGCAGCTTGTAGCGGTCGCGCTCTCGCTCCGCGCGGTCGTAGGAGCGCAGATAATAGATGGTGGCCATGAAGGTTACGAAGCAGCACACCGCATAGTCGAGAAGCATCTCCAGTGGATGGAAGGGCCACCCTTTGTAAAATTCCATTCTCAAATCCGGGTCGAAGAGAAACCAAACCAGATAGTAAAGCAGCCAGCTCATCAAGGAGATGACAGCCACGATTAGAATGATGTGAAAGACACGTTTTTTCTTCATCGGAACTAAGATTCAAAATCAGAGTGCAAAGATACAAGATGTTTGCGTTGGAAAAACACAAAACTTGCTGAAACGGGAATTTTTGCGGGTGAAAAGAACACCTCGGTGTAGAGATGGAGAAGCCCGAAGTGAAATGTTCGCGCAGCCACATCAACAACCAGTGCATCGGCAAGAGGTGCCCGTTTTCGCATGCTGTGTGAAATTTTGTATTTTTGCAGTTCTTAAGGAGAATTTAAAATTAAAATAGAAAAATGATGAAGAACATAATAATTATCGACGGAGGCCCGCGAAAGAACTTCAACACGGCCTCTATGCTGCAGAAGTTTGCCGAAGGTGCTATGTCTGTCGGCAATGAAATTGAAGTCAAGACCGTTCGCCTCTATGAATTGGACTATAAGGGCTGTATGTCGTGTATGGCTTGCAAAATCAAGGGCAAAGCATCGAACATCTGCAAGTTCAAGGACGCATTGACTCCCGTTCTGGAGGAGATTTCACAAGCTGACGGCTTAGCGCTTGGTTCACCGATATACTTCGGTCAAATTACGGGTCTGATGCAGGCATTTCTGGAGCGTTTGGTTTTCCCCTGGCTTTCGTATAACGACTACAGTCTGACGGCTCCCAAGAAGATTCCTGTAGTGCTGTTGGAGACCTTGAATGGAACGCCTGAGAGAAACAACAGTCAAGGCTATGGCCCGATGGAACATTGCATCACGGCTGCCCTCGGTCAGCCTGATCGCATCATTGCCTACAACACCTATCAAGTGAAGAATTACAACAATTACGAACTTGCAGGATTCTCAGAAGAGGCCAAACGAAAGTATCGTGAAGAGCATTGGCAACAGGATTTGCAAAATGCATTTGATGCTGGGAAAAGAATGGCTAGCCTGTAATCTCTGCTCCGACAAGGCCGTTTTCATCACTGGCGAGAATATCTGCATCGACGGCGGAATGACCCGCCAAATGATATACCACGGGGAGAATGGGTGTGTGCTTGAAAAAGGTAGATGAGCAATAGGGTTTCAAACACAAATAATTTGTATTACACTGATGATGAGTGCTGCAAGGATTTTCGTGCCTTTGAGGTGATGTTATGTTCGACATCCTCCCTGGTCTCAACCACCCGCAAACCTGCGAGCAGTCGTTCACGGCGGAGATGTGACAGCTGCGTTTATTCCCT
>Ga0265300_10004811_pt1 | contig 10595 bp, 12 predicted proteins | sample AusTroGonzalo_MG_FD_193482 | JGI IMG/M metagenome (GOLD analysis project Ga0265300, IMG submission 193482) | Bovine rumen microbial communities from tropical cattle in Woodstock, Queensland, Australia - Gonzalo_03 | ecosystem: Host-associated > Mammals > Digestive system > Stomach > Rumen ... | reverse complement strand
TTTTCTGGCAACTTTGCTATGGTCAGAACATCTTTTGATAATTACAAAAAGATGAATGAAAAGTACGTTGTTCGTGAGCAGAGGAGAACAAGGTATGAGCTTGAAGACGAACGTTCCAAATAACGAAAACTCCGAAAAATGTTCTGCTTGTGGTGGAAAATGCTGTAAGAATAATCCAGGTGCTTATCTTCCTGAAGATTTTACAGCAGACCAGCTCACAAAAGGTGGAATGCTCAATCTTATCAAAAACGGTAGAATATCCATAGATGGTTATGAGGATGAAGAATTCTGTTTACATCCTTTCTTAAGGCCAAGAGGATCTTTAGATGTTTGCTACGGTGGTCTCTGTGGAGGCACCTGCCTGAATCTAACTGATATAGGTTGCAGATTAGACTTCGAGGATCGTCCGTATGAGTGCAGACGTCTTGATCCGAAAGACTGCTTAAATGGAGGATATCTCCTCCATGAGCCATATACTAAAAGGGACATAGCTGATAAGTGGATAGAGTACTATGACATTATATTTGAGATAATAGATGAACTCAAATTAAATGTCGGATGTGGACGATATCTTGGTTATGCGAAAGAACCAAAAGTTTTAGCCGAAGTTAAATCATGGCTAGATAGTTATCCAGAATTAGATGTTCATGGAGTTCGTTATATGAGGAATTTTAGCCAACCAGAAATACATTCCGAAGGGCTAACTCCCTTCTTGCCGTGTGAATGGTTACAACCTTAAAGGAAGAATGGACGTCAATTAATCGACTTAAAGGCAAAGTCTTAAATTTGAACGGGCTCTCTATGGGCCCGTTCTTTTTTATCTGCTCCGAAACATTTATATAAATTTGGAAAGGAGGTCTATTATGGGAAAGAAGTATAAATGCATATACTGTAACAAGAAGTATGAACGATCCGCTCTTGTTACTCATATAAATCGTATGCATGAAGATATGATTCCTCAAGACTATACTACGGAACGTCTTGTTTTTGATATATGTAATAATAAAGATGTCGGTAATGGACACGGCTCTTGTAATATATGCAAGTCCCCGACAGAATGGGATCCTAAGTCCGGAAGATATAAAGTGTATTGCTCTGACGAATGCAAGAAAAAGATGCGAGAGAATGCACAAAAGAATATGATTAAAGTATACGGCAAAGAAACCCTATTAGATGATGTAGAGTGGCAAGAGAAACATATGCTTGCTAATCGTAGAATATCCGGTAAATATAAATTTAAAGATGGTGGATATGTATCTTATACTGGTTCATATGAACACAAACTATTGGAGTTCATGGATCAAGTTATGGATATACCATCTGAAGACATTATTGCCCCTGGTCCTACTATAGAATATAATTATAATGGTAAGAAGAAGAACTATATAACAGACTTCTACTACTTACCATATAATCTTATTATAGAAGTAAAAGACGGTGGAGATAATCCTAATAAGACTAATATGCCGGAAACAAGAGCAAAGACTGTTGCTAAAGAAGATGCTATTGTTAAGTTAGGAAAGTATAATTATCTAAGATTAACAAACAACAACTTCATCCAATTGATTGATATCTTTATCGAGTTAAAAGAACAATCAAGAAGTGATGAACCAGATAAGAAGGTGACGCATATTAACGAACACGCTGGATTTGGATGTGCTTTGCCTAGAACAGATGTAACTCCTCATGTATATTTGGTTGACTATAAACTCGGAGAAAAGCGTAGTGTTGGTGTAACCAATAACGTTATTGGAGATTACTTGATGTGTGTGGATAATAAAGCACTCGCCAAAAAGAAAATGGAAGATGTAAAAGATGCTTCTTGTAATATATTCCAATACAATGGAGATGACTCCGTGGATCTATTGAAGAAGCTATTTGAAGATTATAAATCTAAAAAGACTGTATCGGATGACTATATCTTTGAACTGTTTACTGGTCATAAGAAACTCTGTGATGAACAATTGGAGTGTTATGATTTCTTAACTCCGGTAAATATTGAAGCTAAGATAGAAAGCTTTAGATCTGCTATGGCTACATTTGAAGCTGAATATAAATATGCTTGTAACGGTGGTAAACTGGATCCATTATTTGAAGTTTTGGATGCACAAAAGCTACGATACGTCAACAATTTATTAAAAGATACTCCTATGGTTAAGGTCTTCCAAGATCTTAATGAGGAGTATTTTGCTGTAAATTTAATAACAGGAAAACGAACCGTGGGTGAGAAAGATATATGTAAAATATCTGAAGCCATGATTAATAGTATTCTTGTATAAGGAGGAATAATAATGAATATTTTTGGTAAGACAGTAATGGATACTTGTTCGATACTTAATGAATGTGGAGATATCGAAGATTCATATGTAGATTCTATCTTCAGCCAGGAGCTTTTAAATGACTTCATGGATACATTCGCTTGTCTTGATGAGATCGAAGAAGACTACTGCGTATATGCTCCTGAAGCCGCTGTAGTATTCGAGAACAACGGTACATACTATATCGAACTCGAACAGGTTGCTAAGGTTGCAGACTACAACGAAGTATCACTTGAAGAAGCTATCGATATGATCGCTGAAGCTGACGGTCTGAGCGTAGACAACATGGCTGTAGTTGTAGAATCAGATGATTTAATCAGTATGATTATCGCTGAGTCTAAATGTGCTAAGGGAAGCAAGCTTGAAGAAGCTAAGGCTAAGGGCATGAAGAAGACTACTGATGCTGTAAACAAGCTCAAGGATAAGGTTAAGGTAGTTAAGAAGCCTGCTAAGAAGGGTTCTAAGGTAGGTAAGAAAGCCAAGAAGAATAAGAAAGATGAAGATGACGATATCTAATCTTTAATGTGCAGACATAAATATACACGACTTGGAGGACTCTTTATGAGTCCTCTAACTTGTTTGTTAAACTGGTATTCTTCTTTTATATATTATCATTATGTAATAGGAGCCAAAAGGTATCTTATTCGAAGCCTTAGCCGCACATAGAAAAGGTCTATGATGCGGTGCGAAAATAGTTCGCTCTCGGGCCTAGTCAACCTGAGAAAGGCATAGCTCCAGGAGGAGCAAGTAGCATGGGTAAAGAAACAAACAATAAGTATCAGATCGAAGACAGAAGAACCAAGGACTGGGTTATTAACACCTGGAAACGCATTCAGATCTTCGATAAGAAGAATTTCCGCGCTTTCACCGATCACGATGAGAACTCTTACGCAGTTTCGATAATCGATTTTCGAATCGATGAAGGAAACGGAACCATAGTATTCAAAAACATTTCTGGCGTAAACATCCGGGAATACATTTTAGTTCACGTCCTCCTTGCTGATAAGGACGTAAAAAGATATATCAGCAAAAAATGGGATGAGTATAACAAATATGGATACTCAGTCTCATACAGAGAAGGTCAGTCAGGTCACCTATACTATCATGCAACAAGGTGGACCACCGAATTTCATGGACATAAGTATCAGCATGTATCTCGTGAAATTTTTCGATGGGAAACTAATAGCTCAGGCAAGCTAGACTATCAGAGCTCGCCACATTATCTTCCAATATGGGTTTTAATAGCTTATGATCTCGAAATGCATAAGGAGTATGTAAATGCTTTAGTAAAAAGAAATCATGAGGCTATGGAAAATCTTACAGAAGAAGAGCAGAAGGCATATGAATTCGAAAGTGCAAAGCCATATAAATGGCGCTTCGAAAAGCGCACAAAGAATTCAATAAAGAACATGTTAAGAAAGGATGAAGGCGTAAGAATTAAATACACACCAGGTTACAGACTAAGCTGTTTAGAATACGAAGAGCAGAAAAAGGATAGCAATGTCCTTTGGATGTGCGACTAATGTTTACATTCCAAAATTACAATCCAAGGCGGGTCCGTTTGGGCTCGCCTTATTTTTGTCAATTTTATTTTTTCTTATATATTATTATTTTGTAAGCACCGATTCAAACTTAGGGAGGAATTATTATGGCTGATAGACAAGACTACCAGAAAGAGTATAGAGAGAAAAATAAAGAAAGGCTTCATGAACAGCACAAAATATATCGTGAGACACATCAAGAACAAATAAAAGCTTATCGTCAGTCTCATAAAGAGCAAGCCAAAGTATATAACAAACGATATAGAGAAAAAAATCGAGACAAACTAATCGCATATAGTAGAAACTATCGGAAGATACATGAAGAGGAGCTTAAAGAAAAGAGGCTAGAATATTATCGAGATAATTATAATAGGGAAAAAGAAGCGGCTAAAATGAGGGAATGGAGACAAAAGGGCTATGATGCTACAATATATTATGCCAACAGAAATAGGAAACTTTGGACTGCGGAAGAAGTAGATAGGTTATTTGAGTTGCAAGAAATGGGACTTACCTCAACCGAAATAGCTATAACCTTAGGTAGAACAAAAGGAGCCGTTGATATTCAATTATATAAACGGAGAAGCAGCAAAAAGCACAATGAAGATGGAGCATTTCAAGAGTTACAAGATTTAATTGAACTCTATCGTATCAATTCTAATTTAGGAGAGGAATAGTTATGGCATACAAGGATAAAGAAAAGAAAAGGGAGGTAACCAGAGAGTATTATCAACAGCATAAAGACGAAATTAGTAAACGACAGGCTGAGTATTATCAGAAGAATAAAGAGCGTCTCAGCGAATATTCTCATAAATGGTATACTGAAAATAAAGATAGGGTTATCGCAAATGCTACTAAGAATCAGAAAAAAGCTAACGACAAAACAAGAGAAACAGCATATAATACACACAAGCGCTGGAGTCTCGATGAAATTGATATAGTTAGAAAACTTAAAGACGAAGGTGTAACAAATAGAGAAATAGCAGAGTTGTTAGGAAGATCTATTAAGTCTATTAACGCCGCAGTTAATAAATTGTATAAGCAGGGTATTTTTGTTAAAGAGCAGAATTCAGAAGCTATGGAAGAACTATTGGGTTTGATTGAACTCTATTACATCAATTCCAATTTAGGAGGTAATTAGCATGGGATACAAAGATAAGGAAAAAGCAAAGGAGTACCGAAAAAGACGCTATGCTATGAATAGAGAGAAGGAGAGCGAATACAGAAAGCGTTACTATGCCGAGCATAGAGAAGAAGAGAATGAATCTTCGAGGCAATACTATAAAAACAATAAAGACAAAATATCAAAACAGCATACACAATATATGCGCAAGTACTATGAAAACAATAAAGACAAAATACAAAAATATCATAGGCAATATATGCGCGATTACAATAAAAACAGTAAAGAAGTAGTTTATGCGTGTAATAAACGCTGTACTGATAGAAAGAAAAGAACTATGTGGACTGCCGAAGAAGAGGCGACATTGCTTGAACTTCAGGCAGAAGGTCTTACTATACCAGAAATAGCCGTTGCTTTAGGCCGATCGAGAGACTCAGTACAAAGCAAAATAGGCCGAGTACATAGAAAACAAAAGATGGAGTCGATAAACGAATTACAGGATTTAATAGAACTGTATCATATCAACTCTAGCTTAGGAGGAGATTAGTGTGGCATACAAAGATAAAGATAAGGAAAAAGAATACCTACGAAAGTATTATCAAACTCATAAAGATAGTATAAAAAGAAAATCGAAGGAATATTACCAAAACAATAAAGACTATATAGACGAAAAGGCAAAAGAGTATCAACGGCAGAATAAGGACTCTGTTAAAAAACGAGCAGCTGATTATTACCAAAGAAATAAAGATCAGTGCAAAGAATGGAGTCGAAACTGGTATGAAAAAAACAAAGAAAGGCATAATGAATATAATAAGCGGAACCACATGATTGCCAACAATAAGTCAAAACTAACAGCACACAATTATAACCGAACCTGGACATCTGAAGAAAAAGAAATGCTCTTAATTCTCAAAGCTGAGGGTATACCAAGTAGCCAGATAGCAATGTTGTTAGGGAGAACTATTCACTCTGTTGAGAATATGGCATACAAAATAAAAACCAAGGATGCTCTGGATAAAGATATTTCAAACAAACAAAACTCAGAAGCTATAGAAGAGCTTCTGGATTTAATTGAACTCTATCGCATCAATTCCAATTTAGGAGGGGATTAAGTATGTCTTATAAAGAAAAGGAATATAAAAAACGGTATGATCAGGATCATAAAGAGCAAATCAAAGAATACAACAAACAATATTATCAGGAGCATAAAGAGCAAATCAAATCTAGGAGAAGATTAGGTTACGAAGATAAAGAAAAGCGAAAAGAATCTCATAGACGCTGGCTTGACAAAGAAAATGAAGTTGCGAAAAAATATATAAGAAAAAGTAAAACCAGATGGACGGCCGAAGAAGATAAGGCTATAATTGATTTACGTGAAGTAGGTATTACTTGTACCAAAATAGCAATAGCATTAGGAAGATCTAGAAAGGCAGTAATGTGTAGAATTGCTAAAATGCATAAGGAGCAAAAAGCCGAAGCTAAAGACGATCTGATGTAGTTAATTTCAGTCTACCGTCTCGTTTCAAAAGAATAAATACAGGGCTCCTTATGGAGCCCTATTTTTTGTTTCAAATATATTTTTTCTTGTATATTATTATTGTGGTCAAAACATATATTATGTAATGACTATCACACGAGAAGAGCGAAAGCTCTTAAGCCCTTAATTAATGAAAGGAGGTTCTTCAAATGAAAGAACCAGAAATCAAACGCTATGATCCTAACAACAAGGATCATGTGAAACGATTAAAAGAATTCGTTTCAGAATCTAAAAAGGCTTTGCTTGATGCAGGACCAATCCCTGGAATGGGATCAAGGTTGGAAACAACATTCGTAAGCAATGATTATCCAGAGTTTACGATGAAAAGAAAGGTAACTCTCACTCAGGACTACCGTAGGGATGATTGGATTAATGTCTCGTACGACGAGATAGTTCTTGCGGTTTTAAAAGACGCTAAGAAAGATGCAGACGGATGGTTATTATCTAGCACTGTTTGGGAAATGCATGCTGATGGTGGATACTGTAATGAAACCGAAAAACATGATCCATTTGTAAACGGCACTATTTTCAATAATCACCCGAATGGACTGTCTCGTAATAAAATCAATATCTCGTTTGCGAGATTTAGATCATTCATAATGGATGAATTCAACTATCTCATTATGCCAGTTGGAAGAGGATTCGCAGACATAGATGGCAACGAAATTACCTCTAAGTATTTCGATCGTCAGTCGAATTACGTTTTAACAGATACCGGAGTAAAAGTTAAGAACACTGACGATATCAGTAAGTACGAATTTCTTATAGGCTATACGAATGCTGCCAGAGTTTATACGAATAACACCAATCGTATAATTGGTTCCGAGATTATGCACGTATATGCCGACGACAATGCATTGAAAGCATTAAAGGATGGATCAGATGGCTATATTAGCGATGAAGTCGCTTGTGTTTTAGGCCGAACTGTATTCTATATGGTATATTCAGGCGGAATAGTCGACACAACTTTCGATGAAGACGAAGCTACTGCTCAGAGAATTATAGACGATATATATAAGGCTCGTGTAAGAGATATGTCTCCTAGAATAGAAAACCCAGAACTTTCAGACTTCGAAGGTGGAATAATAGAAACTGACGGAGCATATCATATGAATCTGGGATTCCGTGGATGGAATGCTCATCTCCTTAGCACTTGCAATAATATAGATACAACTATCGGTGTTGTTGCTAATGGTGTAGAAGATGGTGCGTATTTCAGATCACATTCGCACTATACGAACGAAGGCACTGAATACTTCTTTGACGATAAATGTAGCTTCGATTCTAATGGATTAGAATGGAAGTCTAGCTGGTTAGATATTAACGTTAAAGACGAGTCAGATAATCTGTACATTAGAGATATATATGAGGATTTCCTCTATATTAATGGACAGGGTGCATATCTCGCTGGTATATGGAAAGATCATATATCCGAGAATATGTCTAAGACGTTCAAAGATGCTAATTTTTCACATACCATGCATATGTCATTCGATCTTATGAATGAAGAAGAGGACATTCAATTCGTATATAAAGATCACGATGGCAATGAGCGTGACTGTACTATACACTGCGACTTTGACTATAGTATGGGTATCGATACTGGTATCCAGAAAATAGTCGATTACGATACTGGAAAAACAGTTTGGTTCCGCAGATTCTATGGTGGATTCACTGCATTAGCAGATAAGCTTTCGGTTGAATCTGAAAAATGGTGGCCAATGAATCAACAGGATGGTGATGACGATGCTGAGTAATGAAAAGAAGGCTTTCTATATCGAGGCGTTAGATCTCGGTTTAAAGCTTTTATACACGGATATAAGTATTCTGTCAAATGATGTCTGCTTTAACGGTGAAGACATCGTTGAAACAGAAAAGTTCACTTTAATATACATGAATTTAAAGAAGTGCGGCTATATACAACAGAAAGCTCTGAACTTTATCGATATACCTACCAAAGAATTCGAAAAGTTCAGATTTCTGTCTTTGGTTTTATTCAAGAAAGATCCAGAAATATTCATGGAACCGAGCGATACAACTAAGCTACCTTATAATCCAAACAACCCAACTAAAGCATCTTATATGCTGTGTTTATTTGACCATGGCAACTTAGTGTGGTCTGCCGATTATGACGTGCTGTATCCAGACTCTAAATTCTTCTCAAACGTAGAAGACTTTATTATACAGAATAGAGGCTTCGTGGTTGGTAATTTTGCGACATTTGCAAATGAAAAGAATAATGCGTCAGGAGAATTCCGTGAGGAAGAAGATACCATCTTCGAAGATTACAGAAGTCCTGGCGAATTCTTTGAATACAATAATGCACAATTTGGCATTCAGACTAAGGTTACTACTAAATCTAAAGAAAACAGCGGGTTATGGTTTAGAGGATCGCATAGCATAAAAGTTATAAATATGTCCGTGGATGGAGTTTTAATGCCAACACTACCATTCGCAGCATGTATTATAAACTTTTCTGGCGGATTCTCATTTGCGGGTGATTTAGAAGAGCGTGCTAAATTGAAAAAGCAGCTGATGGAATCTGTAGATGCATCAGAAGCTGAGATCGATGAAATGCTTAGTATAATATGTGCGGATACAGATAAATAATTAATCGGATAAAATCTCTACAACTTTAAGGGGGTGTTATGGCACTCCCTTATTTTTTACCACGAAATACCCCACTTCAACATTTACATAAAAATTTACTTATAAGGAGGAAGTTAATATGAAGACTTATGCTGATTCATACCTTTATAATAAATTTCCAGAATATCAAAAGAATATCGTGGAATTCCTTATGAAGGGTGAACGTTTAAATATTAATAATAAAGAATTCGAAGATATCGTATTCGAATTTAAGCATCGTCAAATTGCTGACTATTTATACAAGATACTTAAATCTCCTAAGGTTGTGCTTATCGAAGCAACAAAAGCTATGCCTAGAGCATTAAAGGTTATCGCTGCTAAAGACCCTAAAGACAAACAGCAGTATAAGATTTTTGTCGATGTAACAAATCTCGTTGTAAAGAATAGTTCCACTGGTGTATATAAGTGTATGGATATAGATACTCTTATCGCGCATCTTGTAAATGCTATGGTATGTATGGCGTACACATTAAAGCCTCAGCTTCTGCTCTCACAGAATCTCCAGATTCTCGGTATGCAGAACTTTGCTTTACTTTTTACTCATGTCGCAGATTATCTTTTAAAGGTTTCTCTCGACCCTGCACTTAAGGCTAGAGTTCAGCTTATGGCTTGTATGTATTTTGCTGAAGGCATCCTTGGTGAATCTTATGATAAACTTAGATTCGCTGCAAGAAAGTTCACTGGTCTGTCTGAAAGAGAAGAGAATATTATCGAACTCTATAAAGAGGATTCTTCTTTCCTTAATATAAAGACATTCATTGACTTCGTAGGTAAAGTTCTTAAGAAAGAAAATATTACTGTTGACGTATTCGTAGATAGATGGATGATGCTGTATGGCACAACCACACCATTTGGTCTTGAATACTTCCCTGCATTCTCTGCTATTATAACGGATGCTTACGTTGGTTCATACATAAATAACCAGAAAACTATCGAAAAGATATGTGATAAGAGAATGGTTGAATATACTAAAGAAGTACTCCAGAAAGGATCTACTTTTGTTCAGTAATACGAGATTGGAGGGATAGTTATGAGCGTTCTCGATTATGAGAATGAAGCTCGAGCAAAAGGACGAGCTATTGTTGAAGACAGAATAGACTACCTTAGATCTCGTACAGAATTCGTTAATGATTCATTAGAACACGCTATTATACCTAGACTGTCAAAGTCTGGGTATATTACTCGTGTTAGACATTACATATTCAATGGTGAATTCATCCATGAAGGTGGACCTGGATATAAGATTGTATACAAAACAGATAAGATTCATTTTCTCAATGTAAGAAAGCGAGCAGTGTGCGATTCAACTATAACGTTTTGCTTATTAGATAATGAATCTCTCATTGATTTTTCAAAGAAAATGGGTATGAATCTGACATCTCTTATTCAACGTAATCCCGATATACCTGTAAATAATGCTTCATTAGAAG
>Ga0265300_10004809_pt1 | contig 10598 bp, 9 predicted proteins | sample AusTroGonzalo_MG_FD_193482 | JGI IMG/M metagenome (GOLD analysis project Ga0265300, IMG submission 193482) | Bovine rumen microbial communities from tropical cattle in Woodstock, Queensland, Australia - Gonzalo_03 | ecosystem: Host-associated > Mammals > Digestive system > Stomach > Rumen ... | reverse complement strand
CTCGTGCCGGAAGGCGGCGTCCGAGGCGGATCCGTCGGGGACGTGCAGGGCCTCCGGGGAATCCAGCGACGCCGACGGCGCCGGCACGCGCCGCAGGTTGTCGATAAAGCAGTTGTACGCGATGCGGAAGACCCAGGCCTTGAAGTTGCCGACGAAGCGGTCGGAACTCACGTAGGCCCGCACGAGCGCTTCCTGCGCCAGGTCGTCGGCCAGGGCCGCATCCCCGCACAGCGATGCCAGGAACCGCCGCAGCCGTCCCTGACACGCCCTCACTTCGGAGATGAACCGCTCCCGAGTCATCTTTTACTGATTATGCTCAGTGAGTTCTTTTTCCTCGGCCTCGAGCTCCTTGGCGAGCATCTTCTTGCCCGCGAAGTAGGAGATGAAGAGTCCGGTTCCCACGGCCAGCATGGCGGCGCCGGCGTACGGGAGGAAGGCTGCGAAGCCGAAGGTATTCACCTTAAAGACATAGAGCAGCAGGAAGGCCGTGCCCATCAGGCTGGTGATGCAGGCTCCGTTGAGCTTCTCCAGGAGCTCCTGTTTGAGCGAAGCCTTTTTCTTGGACGGCTTGAAGAATTCGGGGTCGATGGTCTGACCCGTTTCGATGGCTTTCAACATGACTTCCGCTTTGCGGTTCACTTCGTTCTGGTGAGCGCGACCGACGAGGAAGACAATCATGACCGGGAGGACGACGCAGACAGCGATCGGGACTAATACATTCATCCAATACATAGCAGGTGGTGTTTATTGTTTAACTTTTTTCATGCCCTTTGCGGGGCGGTTTCATAGCTATAACGCAGAACCGGTCCGAAAGGTTGGAAAAAGTTGAACTTTTTTTCAATTACAAGTTTACGGAACTTTTTCGTAATTTTGTGTCACTATGGCAACGAAAGCGAAGACCGTCTTCTACTGCACCTCGTGCGGGAATGAGAGTCCTAAATGGATGGGGCGCTGCCCCGCGTGCGGGGAATGGAATACGATGAAGGAGGCGCCGGCGGAGCCGAAGAAGACCGCCGGGAGCGCTTCCCGCGGGGCGGTCCGCTCCGATCGCCGGCCGCAGCAGCTGCGCGACATCGACTATTCGCAGGATGCGCGCATCTCCCTCGGCCTGGGGGAGGTGGACCGGATCCTCGGCGGTGGCATGGTGCCGGGGTCGCTGGTACTCATCGGCGGAGAGCCGGGCATCGGCAAATCCACCCTCAGCCTGCAGATTCCGCTTTCCTGCAAGGACCTGCGCACGCTCTACGTCACGGGCGAGGAAAGCGCGAAGCAGGTCGGCATGCGCGCGAAGCGCCTTGGCGGCGACGACAGCAACTGTTCCATTTTCTGTGAGACGCTGATCGAGACCGTGATCGAGGAGGCCCGGGCGATGATGCCCGACCTGATGATCGTGGACTCCGTGCAGACGATGTCTTCCGAAACCGTGGAGTCCGCCCCGGGCTCCGTCACCCAGATCAAGGAGGTGGCCGCCGCGCTGCTGCGCTTCGCCAAGGAGAGCGGCGTGCCGGTGATCCTGATCGGCCATATCACCAAGGACGGCTTCATCGCCGGTCCGAAGATTCTCGAGCACATTGTGGACGTGGTTCTGCAGTTCGAGGGCGAGAACCGCGGCTCCTACCGCATCCTGCGGAGCATCAAGAACCGCTTCGGCTCCACCTCCGAGCTCGCCGTCTTCGAGATGACGGGCACGGGTCTGCGCGAGGTCGCCAACCCGTCCGAGATGCTGATCCCGATGCACGAGCAGGGGCTCAGCGGCACGGCCATCGCCGCGATGCTGGACGGCACGCGCCCGCTACTCTTCGAGGTGCAGGCGCTCGTCAGCTCCGCCGTCTACGGCACGGCGCAGCGCTCCGCCACGGGCTTCGACGCCCGCCGCCTCAACATGCTGCTGGCGGTGCTGGAGAAGCGCGCCGGCTTCCACCTGAGCGCCAAGGACGTGTTCCTAAACATGGCCGGCGGCCTGAAGGTCAGCGACCCGGCCTGTGACCTCGCGGTCATCTGCGCGGTGCTGTCCTCGAATTTCGATTTCGCCATTCCCGCCGACGTCTGCTTCGCGGGCGAGGTGGGCCTAAGCGGCGAGATCCGCCCCGTGGGGCAGATCGACCGCCGCGTGCAGGAGGCCGCCCGGCTGGGCTTCAAGCGGATATTCGTGTCTTCGTTCTCCCAGGTGGAGGTGAAGCCGGAGGGCATCCGTGTGGTCCAGGTCGCCGATGTGCCGGCGCTCGTCAAAGTCCTTTTCAAATAAGGTATGGAGCTGTTCTACGCTGATGATATCCAGGAATCCCGCGTCCGGCTGGACGCGGAGGAGTCCGCGCATTGCGTCCGGGTGCTGCGGCACCGTCCGGGCGACGAGATTTCCGTGATCGACGGTGTCGGCACGCTGTACCGCTGCGCGCTGGAGATCGCTGACGCGAAAGGCGCCGAGGCGCGTATCCTCGAGCGCACACCCGGCTTCGGGGCGCATCCCTACCACCTGACGATGGCCGTCTGCCCGACGAAGAATATCGACCGCTACGAGTGGTTCGTGGAGAAGGCGACGGAGGTCGGCGTCGACGTGATCGCGCCGGTGATCGGCGAGCGCTCGGAGCGCAAGGTCCTGAAGACCGAGCGGCTCAAACGCCTCGCGCTCTCCGCCACCAAGCAGTCCCTCAAGGCCGCCATTCCGCAGATCACCGAGCCGCAGTCCGTTCGCGACTTCATTCTCGCCGCGCCCGCCGACGCCCTGAAACTCATCTGCTACTGCTTCGATGATGTCGAACGGATTCTTATCACTGACGTTTTGCGCTGGCAGGCAGCTGCTGCCGCAAACCTTCGCTTCGCTCATCCCTCCCAACCTGACGGTTGGGCCCCTCCCACTTACGCGGCCGTGGGTGGCCACGGGTTTGCCGGCAGCACTGCCTGCCCGGCGCAACCGTCTGTTTATGTGCTAATCGGGCCCGAAGGGGATTTCAGCCCCGAAGAGGCGGCGCTGGCTCGGGAACACGGGTGGGTGCCGGTGCAGCTGGGCCCCAGCCGCCTGCGGACCGAGACCGCCGCGGTCGTCGCCGCCACCGCCGTTTATCTGGCCGTTCTTGGAAACAGTTGATTTTCTGCCAGTTACGTTTTTACTTGCGGGCATACACCCTCAAGTAAAACAGTAAATCATTAATAATCAATAGATTGTAGAAACGGCCAAACTACGGTCGTAGGATCTCCACCTCGCCGTCCAGGCCGAGCTTGATGATCTGGGAGGAGCGGCCGCTGGCGCCGGCGCCGAAAGGTTTCGGCACCACGTAGTCCACGGCGGCTTTGATCTCCTCGGAGATCTCGGCGAAGGAGGCGGGCGTCGGCTCGCCGGAGATGTTCGCGCTCGTGCTGACGAGCGGGCGGCGCAGGCGGCGCACCAGCTCGCGGCAGAACGCGCCGGCGGTCAGGTCCGTGCGTTTGGCGGGAGATTCGCCGGTCGAGCCGGCGAATGACGGATCCGTTTCCGGAACCAGCGGGATGCGGATGCCGACGGAACCGTCGGCGGCGACCGCGTTCGGGGCCAGGTACTGCGCGCCCGGATAGATAATGGTCATCGGGGCGTCGTTGACCTCCACGAGATCGATGGCGATGGAGGGAATCTGCTTGATATACTTCGCGACCATGTCCAGGTCGCAGGCCAGCAGCACGAGCGACTTGGCCTCGGAGCGCCGCTTGATTTCGAACACGCGGGCGACGGCCTGCTCGTTGGTGGCGTCACAGCCGATGCCCCACACGGTATCGGTGGGGTAGAGGATCACGCCGCCTTTGCGCAGGACCTCGACGGCTTCCTGAAGAATGGGAGTGCTGTCCATATCAGAGTCTGTTAGGATCGAACAAGATGCCGCGCTTGCGCCACGACAGGATCATCAGCCAGCCGATGAGCATGCCGCCCAGATGGGCGAAATGCGCGATGCCGGCCGAGATGCCCGTCACACCGGTGAAGAGCTCGATGGCGGCGAAAATCACGACCATCCACTTGGCGCTGAGCGTCACGGGCGGGAAGAGCAGGGTCATCCGGGACTCCGGGAAGAGCATCGCGTAGCCCATCAGCACACCGTAGATGGCGCCGGAGGCGCCCACCGTCGGGGTGTTCTTGATGAGGGCGATGTTCTGGATCGCGGCGGAATTGCCCAGCGCGGCCCCTTCCATATAGGCCTGCATCTGGAGATATTCCACGCCGAGGTGCAGGGCCACGGCGCCCAGGCCGCAGATGAAATAGAAGAACAGGAACTTCTTGCTCCCGATGATGCGTTCCACCACGCCGCCGAAGATCATCAGCGTGTACATGTTGAAGAAGATGTGCCAGAACCCGCCGTGCATGAACATATGCGTGATCACCTGCCACCAGTGGAAGTACATGGAGGTGGGGTAGAACAGCGCGAAGGTTCCGATCATGAAGTTCTCGTTGACGAGGGAGGCCAGGAAGATGATCACGTTGATGATGATCAGGTTCTTGGTGACGGTGGGGAGTGAGGAAAGGAATGCCATTTAAAATCTTTTGTCTATGTCCCCGAGGGGGACGATGCTGACGATGCGCCGGCCGCCCGGGGTGAGTTCGGCGTTGTCGCATGCAAAAAGCGTGTCAATAAGCCGCTGCGCGTCCTGCGGGGAGGACGGCGGATCGGCGTGGGAGGCGCCCAGGGTGGCGAATTTCTCCGCCAGGCGCTGTTGGAGCATCTCCGGCAGGGCTTCGCGCTCCTCTGACAAAATGTACACAAGGTCGCTGACAAGCTGCTCGACCTTGCCGGGCTCGCAGCTATAGCCCTCGGGCACGCCGTTCACCACCACGGTGTCCGTGCCGAAGGACGCGATGTCGAAGCCCAGCTGCGCGAGCAGCGCGGCGCTGTCCTCGAAGAGGAGGCGCTGCTGCGTGCCCACCTGCACCTGCACGGGGAAGAGGGCGGTCTGCGTGACGTGCGCCTCGCGGCTCAGGGCGCGGAGCGTCTGCTCGTAGAGGATGCGCTCGCGGGCGCGGCTGATGTGGACGATCATGAGGCCGGAGGCCGCCGGCGTGAGGATGTATTTCCCCTGGAGAATGAGCAGCCGTCCCAGCGGCAGCGTCTTCTCCTCGAACAAGCGGCCGTAGTCCTCGCTCTTGTCCACGAATCGGTTATAGTTCCCGTCATTCGCCGGCTTGACCGGCGAATCTCCCGTCCCCGGGACGCTGAACGGATCATACGCCGGATCCGTCTCGATCACGGGCATCGTGACCTCTTTATATTGCTCGAAACTGCTCCCGAGCTGGGGCAGGGGCGTGGCCCCTTCGGTATTGAAATCGATGCTGGCGCCGAAACTGTTGCGCCCGAGCGTCTCCTTGACGCAGGCGTAGAGGATCTGGAAGATGACGGCATCGTCCTCGAACTTGATCTCCGTCTTGGTCGGGTGGATGTTGACGTCGATCGCGTGCGGGTCCGTCTCCAGGAAGATGAAATAGGCGGGCGTGACCCCGTCCGGAATCATTTCCTCGTAGGCCTTCATCACGGCCTTGTGGAGGTAGGCGCTGCGGAAAAAGCGTCCGTTGACGAAGAAATATTGGTTGCCCGGGGTCTTGCGGGCTGTGTCCGGGCGGCCGACGAAGCCGCTGACGCGCACCACGGAGGTGTTGGCCGACAGGTCCACGATGTCCCCGACCACATTGCTGCCGAGCAGGTCCAGGATGCGGAATTTCAGGGACTTGGCCTTCTTCAGCACGAAGAGCTCCCGGCCGTTGTGGCTCAGGGTGAAGGCGATGTCGGGGCGGGTCAGCGCCACGCGCGTGAACTCTTCGAGGATATGCTTCAACTCGACGTTGTCGCTCTTGAGGAATTTGCGGCGTGCGGGGGTGTTGTAGAAGAGGTTGCGCACGGCGAAATTGGACCCGACGGGCGCGGCCACGCTGGCGGTTTTCACTTCGCCGAAGGCGCCCACGCGCACTTCCGTCGCTGTCTCGTCCTGCGGCCGCCGCGTGCGCAGCGTCACTTCCGCCACGGCGGCGATGCTGGCCAGCGCCTCCCCGCGGAAGCCGTAGGTGAGGATCTGCTCCAGATCCTCGGCCGTGGCGATCTTGGAGGTGGCGTGCCGCTCGAAGCAGAGCACGGCGTCCACGGGGGACATGCCGCAGCCGTTGTCGATGACCTGCAGGAGCGTGCGCCCCGCGTCGGTCACAACCACGGAAATCTGTGTCGCGCCCGCGTCCACGGCATTCTCCACCAACTCCTTCACCACGGACGCCGGCCGTTGCACGACCTCGCCCGCAGCGATCATGTTGGCGATCTGCGCCGGTAGGATTTTCAGCTTGCCCATCCCGCTACAGCAGGGTGTAGAACTTCGCGATGTACAGGAGCATGCCAACGATCAGCAGCAGCGAGATGATGCCGATGATGGTCTGCGCGCGCTTCATGGGTGTGCGGGTCCGGGCACCGTCCCGGAAGGAACCGCGGATGTAGGAACCGGGCACATAGGTGCCGGCTTCCTTCTCCTTCTCCATCGTGCCGTCCACGGCGCCGAAACGGCGCTTGCGCTCTTCCTCCGCCGGATCGTAGTAGATCGGCTTGTAGTTGAAAACCCGGTGTTCGTTTTCACCGAAAAAATTAAACAGTCCCATAACTTACAAATGTAACCATTTTTCTTTAAATTTGCGGTATGAGTGACTTCAGAATCGGACAGGGATACGACGTGCACGCCCTTGCAGAAGGGCTTCCGATGTTCCTCGGCGGCGTGGAAATCCCTTCACAGACGGGCTTTGTGGCCCATTCCGACGGCGACGTGGCCATCCACGCGCTGTGCGACGCGCTGCTCGGCGCGCTGGCCCTTGGCGACATCGGCCATCTCTTCCCCGACACCGACGACCGCTGGAAAGGCGTGGACAGCACCGAACTGCTCGCCGCCGTGCTCGAACTCCCGGAGTTCCGCCGCTGGTACGTCGTCAACGTCGATATTACCATTGCCCTGCAGACCCCGAAGCTCGCTCCGCACATCCCCGCCATGCGTGAGCGCCTCTCCGAGGTGATGGGGATCAGCCCCGCCCGGGTGAGCGTCAAGGCCACCACGACCGAGCATCTGGGCTTCGTCGGACGCCGCGAAGGCTGCGAAGTCTGGGCAATTGTGCTGATTGCCAAAAAATAATTTTGCAAATTAGCAAAAGTGTTGTACATTTGCAGTCCCAAAACCGCAAGGCGGCGGGACTTATTGACAAATTGAGATGTGGTGTAATGGTAGCACTACAGATTCTGGCTCTGTCAGTGAGGGTTCGAATCCTTCCATCTCAACAAAGCTTTTTGGCCTGATGGCGGGGTAGCTCAGCTGGTTAGAGCGTCGGATTCATAATCCGGAGGTCGTGGGATCGTGACCCACTCCCGCTACCAAACCGAAACCCCGTCCGTCATTCCGGAGAGAATGACACACAATACTTCATATAGCCGCCGTCGCAATACCTTGCGATGGTTTTTTTGTGCTTTTTTGTAGCATTTTGACGGAAATTGTAGCGTTTTTACACGGACAATACTTTGACAAAAGGGTTTAACTAACTGAAATACACCAAGTTGTATTTCTATTTGCCTAATAAGCCCGTTTTTTCTACCTTTGTATGTGCCAACCGGGCATGCAGTTCCCGGCTTTGTGCGGTTTTGTAGATTTTTGACAAACATTTGTAGCCGTTTTACGCGAGTTTCCTGCGGCCGGCTTACCTTTGCAACAGAAAATTTACAAAACAAATAAAATCATCAAATCATGAAAAGCAAGAAAGGTATTATCATTCTGTCCACGGTCGTGATCGCCTGCGCCGTCGGTTTCATTGTTTCCCCCCTGGTGAACTGGTCGGTTGACGAGAGCAACGCCAGTGGCGACATCGCCAAGTCTTCCCGCTTCTCCCGCAAGACCGCGGCGGAGAGCCTTACTAATATGGAAGAGCTGCTCGTGAACGACGAGGAATACAAGAACCGTACGATTGTTGCCCATGTTGTCATGCAGACGCGTGCACGTCAGTTCAGCAACCTGGCGAACCTGTCCAACGAGGTGGCCGGTGGCATTCCGGAGTTCGCATCCGTGCTTAAAGATCTGAAAGAAGCCAGCGTAACGGCGGACAATGCTTGCCTGGCACTTTTCAAGGCCACGAACGATATCAATTCCGCGCTGGGTGGAGAAGCGTGCCCGGATCTGGCCCAGAACACGATCAATGCCTCCCTGGCCTACACGGCCCTGCAGAAGTTGAACAAACTGGCCGACCGCTTCATCGCGACGACCGACAATTACCTGAAGAAGGCAGAGGGTGACGACCGTCTGAAGCTCATCCGTGACCAGTGGGTGGAATATCAGCTGTTGACCGCTGCGCTGGACGGCGACGAGAAGAGCGCCCAGACGCTGAAAGATAAAGGGTACCTGCTGAACTCCGACCAGAGTGCCGCCGCCCTGCGGGAGTGTGATAGCTATCCTGCGTTGTGCATGGTCGCCGAGAATCAGGTCTTCATGGCCTTGCAACCGGACCAGGCGAACTATTTTGGTGAGCAATTCACTGACCTGACCATCAGCGATGTTTTCACGGCCCAGGACAACGTCTTCATCAGCGCTGTGAATCAAGAGGAATATTTCCATGACGTGATGACGGAGTTGTACTCGGAGCACGCCGGGAACGTGTTCACTGATCTTGCCGGGAACGTGTTCTCCGATCTCGCTGGGAACGTGTTCTCCGATCTCGCCGGGAACGTGTTCACGGATCTCGCTGGGAACGTGTTCTCTGATCTTGCCGGGAATGTGTTCTCCGATCTCGCTGGGAACGTGTTCTCTGAGACTGCGACGGACCTCGAAAAACTGGGAGACGTCATGCAGAATCCCGGGTTGAACCACACCAACGCGGACTTACAGTTAAATCTATAGCATGCGTATCAGAGTCGTAGTATTGTTGCTCCTTCTGTTCCCCATCGTATCCCGGGGACAGTCACAGACCTACTATCAGTTCAAGACGGATGATGTGACGCTGGTGTTCTTCAACAAGAACCTGTCCCGCTACATCCCCCACATGATACGCATGTATCAGAACGGCAAGGCGCTTCACGGCCAGGTTTGGACCAGTGATTCCCTCTATGTCCCGGAAGCGCCCCTGTTACTGCTGACAGACTGGGAAGACGACGGCAACGGCGGTGCGACGCCGTTGCCGCGTTCCCTGATTCAGATCGGCATGGCGCCGATGAACATGTCGTACTACGTCAACCCGGCGGCCGAACGGTACCGGCAGCTCTTCTGCCACGAGTACACGCACATCGTGATGACGGACAAGTACAACAAGCGGGATCTGGGATGGCGTAAATTCTTCGGCACCAAGGTGACCGTGGACAACACCCAGCCCATCACGGCCCTGTGGAGCTATCTCAGCGTGCCCCGTTGGTATTCCCCCCGTTGGTATCACGAGGGGATTGCCTGTTTCATGGAGACCTGGATGGGTGGCGGCGTCGGCCGTTCCCTGGGCGGCTATGACGAAATGTATTTCCGCAGCATCATCGACGGCGGGGAGACGCTTTTCTCGGTGGTGGGTCTGGAGACGGAAGGCTCCACGATGGACTTCCAGGTGGGCGCCAACGCCTACCTCTACGGCACCCGCTTCGTGAATTACCTGACCAGGGAATACGGCTACGACAAACTCATCCGGTTCTATAACCGCACGGCCGACAGCCGCACCTTCTTCGGCAATCAGTTCAAGCAGGTGTACGGCCAGCCGCTCCGGAAGGTCTGGAATGACTGGAAGGTGGACGAGAAGCAGCACCAGGAAGCGAACCTCGCGGCCATCCGGGAGTATCCGCTGACGGAAACCAAGCCGCTCTCGCCGGAGCCGATGGGCTCTGTGTCCCCCTTCGTCTACAACCCGGCTACGGGCAAGGCCTATGCCGCAGCCAACTCCCCGGGCAGCTTCGCGCACCTGACGGAAATCGACGTCCGGACCGGGCAGGAGCGCAGGCTCAGCGATATCTACGGCATCCAGCTCTACAATCCGGCCTTCGTGGCCCTGGACCGCAATGCCGGACGCCTCATCTACACCTTCAACAATTCCAAGATGCGCGGCCTGGCGGTGTATGATCTCCAGAAAAAGAAGGTCGTCAAGAAAAAAACCTTCCAGCGCATCAACAATATCGTGTACGACAACGCGCACGACTGCCTGTACGGCCTGTTCTCCAACGGCGGTACTCAGACCATCGTGCGCCTGGACCGCGACCTGGAGAACCCCGAGGCCATCTACGCCTTCCCCTTCGGCGTGAGCGTCTTCGACGTGGACATCAGTCACGACGGCAAATACCTTTCCATGACCCGCCAGGGCGACAACGGCGAACATACGTTGCTGCTGTTCAATACCGAAGAGCTCGCCCAGGCCATTTTCAATCCCGTCGAGCTGGTGACCTGGGAGGATTCCAACCTGGGACAGTTCCGCTTCTCGCTGGACGACCGGTACCTCATCGGAAGTTCTTACTATACCGGCGTTTCCAATCTCTGGCAGATCAACCTGGCCACCCGCGAGATGGAGATGCTGTCCAATACCGACATCGGCCTCTTCGCGCCGCTGGAGATCGAACCGGGCAAACTGCTGGCCCTCGAATTCAAGCGCGACGGCCTGCGCCCGGTCACGCTTG
>Ga0265300_10004808_pt1 | contig 10600 bp, 9 predicted proteins | sample AusTroGonzalo_MG_FD_193482 | JGI IMG/M metagenome (GOLD analysis project Ga0265300, IMG submission 193482) | Bovine rumen microbial communities from tropical cattle in Woodstock, Queensland, Australia - Gonzalo_03 | ecosystem: Host-associated > Mammals > Digestive system > Stomach > Rumen ... | reverse complement strand
CATCGAGGGTCAGCGCGTCACCATCACTTACGATGCCGACAAGACCAACCCTGAGGCCATCATCAAGAGCTTCGACAAGTTCGGTTATAAAGCCACCGAAGTCAAAACGGAGGTGCCTGCCGAGAAGAACAAGAAGTAATATCAAATAGCCCTTAGGAATTTCACGACTGCATCGCGGTCAGCTTTTGGCAGACGGTAGAACTTGAGAGTGGCGGCATAGCCGTCGCTCTTTTTCGAGTAGCCGTGCCAGAGGATGGCCTCTATCTCGTTGCGGGCGCGACAGTCGTGCAGACGGTCTTCGGCACCGGTGTTGATGAGTGAGAGTCCGCGGCCCCAGAGCGGTGTGGTACGACACCAGGAACCGTGGATGCCATTCTTCATATACAACCGGTGCTGAATCATATCAGTATAGGGCCAGATGGTCTGGTTCTGATAGTGGGGCAGCTGACGGGCCTGGGCAGTGATGATCTTTGGACTCCAGTAATCATCCTTGGTGGTCTTCCACGACGGACGGTGACAGGCTGCACAACCAATCTCATTGAACACCTGTTTACCGCGCTGTACCTCTGGGTCCTGCAAGTTACGGGCTCGGGGAATGGCCAGTCCGCGATGCCACACCTGGAAGGCCCAGAAGTTTTCATCTGACATTTCTGGCTGGAAGTTATGCCAGGCATTGTCAAACTGATTAGTCGTGGGCAACAGCAGGTTATAGACCGCCTCGCGGATACCCTCTTCCGTACCGTCGGCATAATAGGGCGATGAGGGATCTTTCTTGATAGCGGCAATCACTTTGGGATTCTCCGACATGGCTTTTGCCCAGGCTGCGGTGGTATAGAGTTTCGGACGGTCAGAACGGCTCACATTGGTGATGTTCCAGATGGCATTGGCACCGGCACCGTCCTGTAGCGAACCACGCGTCATGGCATAGGTAAACTTCTTCAGACGATTCACCTGTTCTACGCCACTCGAAGCATTGACATACCAGGCAGAAGCAGCGAAATCGTTAGCCTCCTTATCCCAGAAAGCAGGATTCAGTTCTACGTAGGGAGCCTCACGCTGATACTGTGCTTTGATGCTGTCGTCAGGAATGGCATCGAGCAGACCGGAACCGATAATGCCGATGGTGCTTTCCAGACGGAAGGCCACAGCACCGTTACCCGTCTCCCAAGGTGTGGGACTGGTGTTGAAGGCAGAGCGGTCGATACTCAATTCCGGGTATATCAGTTCATAACGCTCACCATCGGGAAACTGCGTGGCAGAGATCTCGCTATCGTCGGCCATAGCCATCAGCGGCAACCAACTCAGGTGAATGCCACTTTCATCGATGGGTGGCAGGAAAGGACTGACGGCACGTGTCTGTGGCATGCCCGTCACCTCACTGACGTATGGACCATCGTCGCTGTTCATACCATCGGCAGGATGGTAGATCACGAGCAGATAGCCATTGCCCCATTCGGCCGTATATTGTGTGACGCGTTTGCCGTGACCATAGCCAGGATGACAGTCGAGGCACGACTTACGGACATAGGCTGGTCCCAAGCCGTTGAAGGGCGCCTGAAACTCAGTGACGTTGCGCTCAAAGAACTGTTCGCCACGATTGAAGGCCTCAGTGAGCCCCATCTTCGTAACGGCAGGGGTCTCATCCTCATAACAACCTTGGGTGACGTTCATCGTGGTGCCCAACTCACCGCCAACATACCATTCTTCGGCAGTAAAGTTACCCACGGCCTTACCCATGTGTCTGGCTTCCGCCCACTCTTCATCGCTCATTTCTGTGCTATCGTCACTACACGAAGTCATGGCAGACCCCATAAAGAGGGCTGCCATGACTAAGAAATACTTGTTCTTTATCATAGTCTAACTAATTAGTTTGCTGCAATCCATGATGCTGCTTCGTTAAGTTTGTCGTCGAGGGCGTTGATGGCGTCCATTGCTGCCTTAGCATTGGCACTGTGAGACTCCACAACGAACGGTGTACCGGCCTTTGCGGTGGCCAGAGCCGAGAGAGCAGCATCGAGCTTCGCCTTCAGATCAGCAGCCATCGTGGCGTTGTATTTCTGCAGATAGGCCATGATAGAGTTGGCATTGGCAGCTGTACCCTGATTACCATAGAGGCTGTACTGGATACTGCTGATGTTATCGAAGAAATCATAGTACGAACGCTGACTGTAGGGCGACTCGATATAGTCGGGGTCGGTACCCAGATAAGCCTGTCCGATCTTCTGTCCTGCCACCTCAGCGCAGATATTGCTACAACCTGCCACGAGGATGGTCGACATCACACCACGCCAGGTCGACATCGTGCTGCCGGCCTTCGTGGCATTGAGCAGGTTCTCGCCGTAAGAGGCCTCACCACCAGCTACGGTTGTGGGAAACTCGCACTCCTCTACACGCTCCTGATGTGACTTTGGAGCCTGATCACCCAACCAGCTCACCTCCAACTGGAAACACTTGTCGCGCAGGTCGCCGGCTACGGCAGCAGCAAAGATCAGCTCCTGCTCACCCGTGATGTTACGACCTTCAAACGCCTCATCATCTTCAATACCCTTCAGGGCTGCCAGACTGCGGTTCTTACCATTGCGGAAGATGATAAACTCAATACCGTGGAAACCCAACTGCTGTTCACCCACGAGGGCACGGGCATTATCGATGCCACCCTCATCGAGGTCGTCCAGGTCTTCGATAATCTCTGCACTGCTCAGGGCCTTAGCCAGTGCGGTGCGGTCGAGGGGCCAGGTGTCGATATGGGGGTCGATGCCGAAGTCGGTAGCAGCACCATAGAGGAACGATTCGCTCTGCTCCCACGCCGAACGGGCAGCTATGAAGGTTGTGCAGAGTTTGTCGATGTCGCCCTGGGTCAGGGTGCCTGCACGGAACTTGCTCTTAGCGTCTACCAACTGGTCGAACAGGGTTGAGGTCTGTGAAGCCAGCGACTTGTAGATGGGGAAAATCACATTGTTCACATACTGATCGGTAATGGCCTGCATGGCCTGTTCCTTTTCAGAGAGTTTGTTGTCATCCTTGTTGTCATCGTCACTGCTGCATGCAGTGAAAGCCAGTCCCATCATCAGGACCGCCATTGAGAAAATAATCTTTTTCATCTTTCTATTATTATTAATATGTTAGTCTGTTACTCTGTCTTTAAACAGTTACTCTGTCTAAAGAAAGAATCCTTCATACGCCACGCCGATGTTCAGGCTCGGCTCGTTGTTATAGGGACTTTTCAGCTTCCGCAGGCTGTAGTCGGCCTTGATAGCTATCTGTGGTATGGGATAGTAATTCAGACCAAAGGCCAGCCGATGCACATTGGTATAGTCGAACATCTCCTTATTCGTAGCAGGTATATAGCTATCGTAATACTCATAGCGTCCGAAGACATACAGCTTCTGTTCTTCACGACGCATTTTCTCTATCTGTGAGAACACGTCGTAGCCTGCCTCGATACCCATGCTCACAGCATTCTTGCCGATCATCGCACTCTTCACGGGCGAGTTCGAGGCATGTGCCTTCGCATCTTTGATGGTGTTCAGCTTGTCGGTATTACCCACATAGCCGTAATCAGCCTGACCACGTACAATCCAGTTCCAACGGTTCAGCGTCAGATCTACAGAACCGATAGCCACTGTTCCTTTCACATCGTCGTAGGGTTTACCCTCGCCCTTCAGGTCGTTAGGATAGGTGTTATGTGCAGAATTGCCGTAATAGCCGCTGATGCCCATACGGAGTCCAGGCAATGCGAAATAATCCACACGGGCTGCAAAGCCATATTGGTTGGCTGGTTTGAACTCGAACGGCGATCCTGCCCCATGGTGAATCCACTTGTCGCGGTTGAAGAGCATGGCGTTCAGACCAGCCACCATCTGCAGTTCGTACTTCACTTTGCCATAACGTCCCCAGAACGAAACGCCCGTATCGTGCCACGTCGATGGCAGGATGGTGTTCTCACCCTCAGGACGATAGACGGTGAAATAGTTCAGTGGTTCATGGTGGGCATTGTTCAGGCCTACGGGTACGATGATATGACCGAACTTCAGGTTGGCAGCCTTCGAAAACCTCTTGTTGATCCACAACTGCTCCAGTTCCACCTCACCGCCTTTCTCCTGCTCACGCTCCCATTCAGCCGCCTCATCGGCTTCGTTCTCGATGGCAGAACCCGTACCGGTATGCTCAAACTCTATCTCCGTGCCTAAGGTCCAGCCCTTACCGAAGTCATAGCCCATGTAGATCACGGCATGGGGAATATCAAACTTACCATGACTGGGGTCGTCCTTATAATTCTGGGGTGAACTATACCTGTTCACGTGGTCGCTATAGAATTCTCGGCTGTATCCTACCTCGCCATAGCCTCCTACACTCAATCTATTCCCTTTCACATGCTGCATCACACTGTCACCTGCACTCACTTGGGCAATGGCAGTGAATAGTGAAAAGTGAATAGTGAATAGTATTAATAACATTTTTTTCATAACTATGAACTATGAATTATGCACTATGAACTTTTTTGCGGTTGCAAAGGTACTGCCATTCCCCTGCCTTGCCAATACCTAAAAATAATGAAATCCCAACTATTCACTCTTCGCTCTTCACTTTTCACTACAAAAATACCTAATTGTGATTATTGTGTATATCGGAAATAATGTCTACCTTTGCAGCCGGTAATCATTATTAGGTAGTTCATAGTGCATAATTCATAGTTCATAGTTATGAAAAATCAGAAGATGTATGAGGCTGACGACAAGATGATCTCGCTCATTCGCGACAATTACGATCTCTTGCAGATGCTGGGCAGTTTCGGCATCAGTCTCGGCTTTGGCGATAAGACGGTCAAGGAAACGTGCGACGACAACAATGTGGATACCTACACCTTCCTCGCGGTAGTGAATTTTACGGCCAATGACTATGGTGAGTTCGAAGACGATGAAAAGATCTCCGTACCCACCTTGCTCCACTATCTCGAAGCCTGCCACGCCTATTTTCTCGACTTTCAACTGCCCTATATCCGTCGCGAGCTGCAGGAGTCGCTCAACGAGCACGACTCCCTGGCCAAGCTGATTCTTCGCTTCTACGACGAATATGCCCACGAGATCCGTCGCCACATGAAATACGAGCAGAAGACACTTTTCCCCTACGTGCAGTCGCTCATTAACGGGCAACCCACCAACGACTATAATGTAGATACCTTCTCAAAGCATCACGGCGCCACCGACAAGAAACTGCGTGAACTGAAACTGCTCATCATCAAATATCTGCCTCAAGATGGTCTGCACAACAATCAGCTTACCGCCACCCTCCATGACATCTACGAGAACGAAGTATGGCTGCGTCAGCACGCCATGGTCGAAGACCATATCTTCGTGCCCGCCATCCGACGCCTGGAGCAACTCACCAGGCAGAACGGTGTAACGCGAAATATCTCCGACATGGTGTTCAAAAACGGCATGAACGGCGACGAGGCCCTTTCCGACCGCGAGAAAGATGTGATTATCGCTCTGGTGCAGGGCATGTCGAACAAAGAGATTGCCGACCATCTCTGCATCTCCGTCAATACCGTCATTACCCATCGTCGCAACATCGCCCGCAAACTCCAGATCCACTCGCCCGCCGGCCTCACCATCTACGCCATTGTCAACAACCTTGTGGATATCTCTTCCGTCAGACTCTAAAACGTGTCCTGATGCATTTTTATTCCGACTGGTATTGCTGAATGGCTTTTAATGTCTTCTGACGGCCGATGGCTATCAGCTTCTCCGACTTATCGAAGTCGAACCCGCCATAGCGGTTCATCTGAATATCCACAAGAATTTCAGGCTTCATCAGTTGCGCCATGAGGATGGAGTTCTGACGAATCATCAGCGAACTGGTACGAGAAAGCACCGTGTAGTAGTTGAACTCGATGTTGTCAGGTATCAGACGGTTCAGTATCTGTGCTTTTAGTGACTTGTCGCGCTTTCGGCGTTCCGTCAGCTCGTGCTGCGTTTCCCACTGGGCTGCGTAGTCGTGGCCACTCACGTCCACGCCAACAAGGATGTCGCCCTCGTGACGTGTCACACGGTTCATGGGAATAGGATTCAGCACGCCTCCGTCTATGAGAATCATTCCGTCGCGCTGTACTGGTTCGTAAAACGATGGTAGAGATATGCTGGCACGGATGGCATCGAACAGGCGGCCTTTGCGGAAAACGACTTCGCGACCAGTCTTCCAGTCGGTAGCCACAGCGCAATAGGGTATCGGCAGGTCTTCAATCAGCACGTCGGGGACGAACTCCATAATGGCCTCAATGATTCGCGTCCCCTTGACCAGATGGTTCAGGCTGAGTGAGAAGTCGGTCAATTCCAGCATCTTCTTCCTGTCGATGGTTTTCATCCAATCACGAAACTCAGCCAGTTTCCCTGATGCATAGACACCGCCGATGAGAGCTCCCATCGAGCAACCCGCAACCGAGGTGATACGGTAGCCTTGCGCTTCCAGTTCCTCAATCGCACCGATATGGGCCAATCCTCTAGCCCCTCCGCTGGATAACACCAGTGCAACGTCTCGTTTCTCTGCCTGTTCTGTCATTGATTCTTGATTTTATCGCCACAAAAGTAACAATAATTTTCATAACAGGCATGTTCTACATTTCTCCACTTATGTTCTATTTGTTGTCTTTATGCAAAATCTTCAGGTATTATTCTGACAGCATTGTTACTTCGATACAACGCTTGGCGGCTAAGAGCTGTTGGGCCATGCGCTGTACGTTGGCGGCAGTCATGTCGTTGACCATCTTGCAGTAGTCGCGGTCGAAGTCGGTATCGTCGTCGAGTTCGTGCCAGATGATGTAGCTCCAGTAGTCGTTGGTGATGGCGGCCTGGGCATACTGCTTGATCAGGTATTCTTTCACCTTCTGCATTGATGAGGCTGCGGGGCCGTTGTTGGCAATGTTCTTCAACTGCTGGTAGACAATCGGATTGAGCTCGCTGTAACGGCTTGGATCGGCATTATAGGAGATCTTCATCGTGGCGTTAGGCTTGTCATCCTTGTCGAGTTCGAAATCGACGCTGACACCATAGGTGCCGCCCTTTTCCTCACGTACGGAGTCGGTATAGGCGATGGAGAGACAACGCTTCAGGAAGTCGAGTTCGAGGTCGCTCTGTGGTGTGAAGGGTACGTCGGCTGTGAGATAGATGCTGACATTAGCCAGCGGTGTGGCCTGCGGCTTGCTGAACTTCACCACTTTTTCGCCTCCGACAATCTGAGGAACGCGGTTGTAGTTGGTCTGTTCGTGGCTGTTGGTAGCGGGCAGCGTAGCCAGATACTGACAGAGAAGCTGACGCAGCTGCTGTTCGTCGTAGTTGCCGATGATGACGGTCTTGAAGTTGGCAGCATCGCGCGGTGTTTTAAGCATTGCGCACCTCCGATGGCCTGCAAAAGCAGATTAATCAAAAGTAGGTATCAGAGTTCAATCAGCTTACCGTTCTTCTTGGCCTCCTCAATCCATTTGGGCTCGATTTCCTGCAGGAACTTCTGCTTGTTGGCATTGAGTGTATTCATGTCGAGACCGATGGCGGCCTGAGCCTTGGCCTTGGTGCTGTAGTCGGGCACGGGGATGACATCGGTATGTCCGTGCTTGGCGGCTACGCGGGCAATGAGCAAGCGTGCCTGCTGGGCGTAATCGACGGAGTGGGAGAGTAGACGAACCACCTCCTGAGGTGCATGGAACGTAGCACCGTGCGAGGCAATGGCATAGTCCCAGCGCCACTGACTCTTGCGAAGCAGGGCCTGGATAGGTGCCAGCTCAGCCTCGGTAGCACCCTTGTCGATAATGAACTTAGCCTCGAAATGGGCACGGGCCAATTCCTGCTCGGCACGGTCGCGCACCTCGTTGCACTTCTCCTGACGGTCATAGACGTTCTGGCGCAGCACCTCGGCATCCTGACGGTGACAGGTCTGACAGGTGCGGTCGATCTTGGCCAATGGTGACTGAATCTGGTGGTCGCTGAACTTCACGCCGCCTTCCTGCTTATACGGCATGTGGCAGTCGGCACACGACACACCGCGCTGGGCGTGGATGCCATGCTGCGACATCTCCCAACCTGGATGCTGAGCTTTCAGAATCTTGGTCTTCGACAGCGGATGGATATAGTCGTAGAAGCCGATCTCGTCGTAATAAGCTTCGGCAGCCTCGCAGGTCAGGCCCTTGTCGTGCGGGAATACCAGATAGTTGGCCTTACCAGGATTCTTCTCATCGTTGGGCTTAATGAAGTAGTACTCCACGTGGCACTGGGCGCACACCAGCGAGCGCATCTCCTGATGGGTAGCATCTTTCACGTTCAGACCGCGACGGGCAAAGGCCTCGTAGAGCGCAGGACGGGCAGGGCGCAAATCCATCGTGCGGGCATCGTGACAGTCGGAGCATCCGATGGTGTTCACCTCCTCGGCACCCAGCTCACTCCATTTCTTGGCATAGAAGTTGGCGGGATTCATGACTGAATTCGTTCCGCTGAGTTCACGCATCATGCGAGGCACATCAGGACCCTTACACGTCCAACAGGTAGCTGGCTGCATATCGCCAGCAATGGAGTCAGGCGTAATCTGGATGCCAGGATTGCCTGTGCGCAGAATCTTACGCATATCCTCTAAGGCGTGCTTGTGGCCGCGAGGGGTGTTGTAGTGGCGCGAGAAGGCATAACCTGCCCACAGCACCACCATCTCAGGACGCTGTTCGAGCACATCGACTTCCTGCGACGAGTTGTACTTCGACTTGAACGTGGTGTCCTCCGTCATCGCCCATGTCTCGTACTCACGGGGATAGTCGGCCTTGAACTTCTCGTTCTGGGCCACGATCGAGTCCTCAAACACCGTGCGCTTGTTGTTAAACACGCTGGCCACCTCGGCTCTGCGCTCCATCAGCGACGACACGAGCAGTCCCAACAAGAACACTACTACCATCGAGCCTCCAAAGAGTACCCAACCCTGCCATTTCTTTAATGTCTTAGCCATATCTTTTTTATTTACGATTTACGAATTTACGATTTACGATTTGTTACCACAGCGGTAGCAAATTTTACACTATTCACTATTCACTTTTCACTTAAAAGGTTTTGCAGCCATTCAGGCACAGGCGATGGCGGGAGCGGGGTTACGCCTTCGGCATTCGGCGTTGCCATCAGCGAGTTCATGCCGCCGTGGGGCACGTTGCGATGACAGTCCCAGCACACCTTGCCGCCCTGAGCCTGCTGCTGCATATAGCCCATGCGGCCCGTCTTCACGAACTCCGTATTCAGCTGCGTGTGACAGCGGATGCAATTGTCCATCACCACCTGACCCGTCAGCCTCTCGGCCTTGATGGCCTGATGCTCCATGCGGCCCACGAAATAGGCAGTATGCTTCATTCCGTCCAGCGCCTTGAAACCATAGTAATAGGCCAGGTTCTGATGAGGAACATGACAGTCGTTGCAGGTGGCACCATTCTTCTGATCATCGATACGTCCGTGCGACGAGTGGCTCCATGTAGCATAATATGGTGTCATGATGTGGCAGTTGACACAGGCCGACGGGTCATCGCCCACAAAATAAGTATGCGCCCTGAGCAGATACATAAACAATCCGCCGAGGCCGCATACGACACCTGCAATCACCAGCAAACCTACCTTTTGCCGATAGGAAAGTAGTCCTGTCAGCTTACGAATTGACGCTTTCGTTTTTTCTACAACGCTCATTTCTGTAGGTTTTAGTTTGCAAATATAATCATAAATGGGGATAGAAACCGGTAACAAATGTGCCCTTCCGCGTAAAAGTTTGTTAATATTAAGGATTATTAGCCGTTTTCTTTGTATTTCGCTCGATTTGCACTATCTTTGCACGTACTATGGATATAGAGACTCTTGAAGGCATTCGCAAGTGCCCGCTTTTTAAAGGACTTACCGATAACGAGATCATTGATCTGATGCACGTCATTCGTTATCGTGTGATACGTTTGTATAAAGGCGACTTTCTTTTTGTTGCCAGTGAGGAATGTTTTCATGCGAATATCTTGATAGATGGTGAGGTTGTCGCATATCTTGAAGGTGCTTCCGACCGCTATATCCGTATGTCAACCTTTCATGCCGGCAACATGTTCGCCCCGGCATTCCTCTTCGCACAAGACCGCAGATATCCCGTAACGGTACAGGCAACGACAATCACGAAGGTGTTACGCATTCAGTCGGTAGATTTTGAGCGGTTGCTCGAACTTGATTCACGCCTGGCAAAGAATTTTACCGTTATTCTTTCAAATCTGATTGCCGGTCTTACCAAAAAGGTGGAAATGCTCCTGTTGAGTGTCCGCGACAAGATTATGTTCTTCCTGAAAGAGGAGCAACATCGCCAGCAGTCCAACACAATTAAGCTTTCCATGTCGCGACAGGAACTGGCTGATTATTTCGGCATTCAGAAGTATTCCCTGCAACGTGCTCTCAACGAACTTCAGGAGAGCGGTGCCATACGCATCGACGGCAAGACAATAGAGATCCTAATCGGGTGCAAAGGTACGGCAAATAATTAATTTGACTTAGGATAGATTATGAAAAGATTTACTTTATTCTTGATGCTTTTCCTGCCTATGGCAACAATGGCGCAAAAG
>Ga0265300_10004805_pt1 | contig 10607 bp, 8 predicted proteins | sample AusTroGonzalo_MG_FD_193482 | JGI IMG/M metagenome (GOLD analysis project Ga0265300, IMG submission 193482) | Bovine rumen microbial communities from tropical cattle in Woodstock, Queensland, Australia - Gonzalo_03 | ecosystem: Host-associated > Mammals > Digestive system > Stomach > Rumen ... | reverse complement strand
ATGAAAGACAAAGGTTAATCATCTCTGCTGTATCTGAGAACCCACACATAACACAATCCGAACTTGCCAAGATTCTAAACATTACAGTAGTTCATATTAATAAAAATATGAAGAAACTACAAGAACATGGCATTATTCGTCGTGTTGGTCCCGATAAGGGCGGCCATTGGGAAGTCATTGAACCAAAAGAAAAAGGAGGTGAGTGATGAAAAAAAGACCTATAATGACAACTCCCAAAGGGTGGAAATCAAAAACGGTGGACCAAGTGTTTGATTTCTATCCTACAGCAACATATTCTCGTGATAAGCAAGTATCTCAGAATACAGATACATCTATAAAGTATATCCATTATGGTGACATTCATACTAAATATAATATACTTTTGGATGCATCAGATCCATTGATTCCACATATTGATGGGGAATTGAAGAAAGATTTTGAACTTGTAAAAGATGGCGATTTGATAATTGCAGACACTAGCGAGGATTATGATGGAGTTGGGAAATGCGTCGAAGTAGTTAATGTTGGTGATAACCAGATTATTTCTGGGCTACATACTTTGATGTTACGCCCCAAAGGAGATGATTTTATTGACGGCTTTAAAGGTTATTTCTTTTCTGGGGAACAAGTTAGAAATAGTCTATTGAGAATTGTTACGGGTATTAAGGTATATAGTATTACCAAAACAACTTTATCTAAAGTCAATTTACAAATTCCCAGTCATCAAGAACAAAAAGCCTTTGTTTCAATTCTCTCAAAAGTAGATGAAGCAATAGCATCGGTACAAAATAGCATTGCTTCTGCGGAACGCCTGAAAAAGATTCTGATGCAAAACCTTCTCACTGGCAAAATGAAACCAGACGGAACATTAAGGACACCCCATGAATTCTATGTTGATGAAAAGTTCGGCAAAGTTCCTGTTGGATGGGAAGTTAAGAGAATCAAGGACTTTGGAGAAGTACAAACAGGTAAAACTCCTCCGACTGATGAACCTGAAGTGTTTTCAGACAAAGAAAATGGTTTCATGTTCATAACTCCTGGAGATTTAGACGTAGCGAAATATATAGAGGAAACTGAAAGATATGTTTCAGAGAAAGGTATAAGATATAGTTATGTCCTTCCCAAGGGTACTGTTTGTGAAGTCTGCATTGGCTCCACGATAGGTAAAATTGGCATTACGACTGCAACATGTTGCTCAAATCAACAAATAACATCTGTCATCGTGAACAATGAGCATGATGCAGAATACTTGTACTATGCTATGTTGTCAAGAAGAGAGCATTTCAAAAGTGTTGCAGGCATCAATGCTACACCACAAATCAACAAAAGTGGATATTCCAAATACAGAGTGCTATGTCCCAAAGACAAATTGGAACAAATAGCAATCGCAAAAAGAATCAGTTCGGTAGATAAAAGCATTCATGAACATGAAAAAAAGATAAAATCCTTGGAGCGATTAAAAAAATCTCTAATGCAGAATCTGTTAACAGGGAAAATAATAATGAAATAAAAGAGCATATTTTATGATAAGAGAAGAAGCCATACAAAAAGAACTTGATGTTCTAAAGCGTTTTACTAATTCCAATTTGAAAGAATTTTTTGAAATCCTTCCAAATGTTAGATGGAAGAGTGCTCATGTATATACCGAATTCGATATTGCATTGTTCCAGAAAGAGTTACTATATGCGATAATAGAAGTAAAACTTAATTTGGGAATGTCAAAATCAATGCATCTGGTAAAGCGACAGATTGCAAATGCCATGCAATTAACCCATTGTAGATTTGGTATTATTACGGATAATAACAAATTTTATATTGCTGACTCTGCAATATCTTATGAACACTTTGCTGAAATGAGTTTTGATCAGATAGTTCAGTGTCTAATTAAACCTAATGCGATTTCACAATCAAAAGAGAAAAATGATGATACAAGAGAAAAACTAAGAGAAGTTCTTAATACATGTTTTGAAGAAGGTGACATCAAATTAATTAGTGACGATATTTATTATGATGACAATCAAGGTTTTCTTTCTTTTGTAAACACAGAAAAGGAAAAGAAATTCTTTCAAATGATACTTGGTTCTTTAGAAGTAGACAAACCTGTTTATCGATATACATCATTAGAAACTTTATTTGTAATGTTGAATAAAGGATTATATAGGATGAGTGGAATTGTTGGTATGAATGATAAGTCTGAAATAGATTATTTTGATAAAGAATGCCCTATCGATAATTCTGGTTCTTCAATACGAGAATTGAATGAGACCTATTTATCTTCATGTAGTTTTCTGAAAGACGATTTGACTATGTGGAGATTATATGGTGATGATGCCAAGGGGGTCTGCCTTGAATTTGAAATTGTGGCGACAGAAAAAAGGTATGGTAGTTTTATTTTGGCTCCAGTTAATTATGCAGAAAAACGTGGAAAACATAAAGTGTTGGAAATGCTAAAAGAACTATCAGACTTAAATATTAGATTTGCAGAACTTAATAAATGGAAGCATTTTTTCAAGCCATTTGATTATAAAGTTGAGGAAGAAATTAGACTGATGTTTATTGATAATTGTAGGTACGATAATGGTGTTGAAAACCGAGACTGGGTAAAAACATCAAGCCATTCTATTTTGAATCCTGTTGTTGATTTCAAATTGAATACGTCTAAATTTCCACTACAATTGAGAAGTATTATTTTGGGGCCAAAAATGCCAGAGATAGAGGTTAATCTGAGTCAGATGGAAGAATTGATATCGCAAAAAGGATATTCGATAAAAGTTGATAGGTCGGAAATAGACAACTATAGATAGAGATATTATCATTTCAATATAGAAATTGCTTCAAAACAAAAGAAGGTAATTGTTTTAGAACGACTAAAAAACTTAGATGCAAGATTTATTAACAGAAAAAGTAATTATATAATTCCCAATATATCAGTGAACATGGAAAGTAGAGTTTATTACGGTGAATATTCGCTCAAACATTGGATTGATCTGATGTTAAAACGCAACATTGTATTGCCTGAATATCAAAGAAGTTTTGTTTGGAATGATAAGGATATAAAACGACTTATTGCCTCTTTAAAAAGTGGGCAATTTGTTCAACCTGTTACTATTGCAAATTACACCGATGGTAATAAAAAAGAAAATATAATTCTAGATGGACAACAACGTTTAACTTCACTGCTCTTAACCCTTTTGGGATATATCCCAGACAAAAGTAAATTTGCAGAAATAGACGAAATTGCATCTGGAGACGATAGCATAGAAGACCCAATAGACTTAGCACAAAAGTCGATAGGATGGACCTTTGAAAGGCTTCTTAAGGATGAAAACTATTTGAATACTCCGACAGCTATTAAAGATAGAATTAGCAAAGATGAAAAATATGTAAAACTATATATTGATATTGAGGGAGAACTTGATGACTTTCTGAATAATACCTTCTTGGGCTTTTCATATATAGTTCCAAAAGAGAACACGAATTCAGAGGAAACGCAGCACTTCTTTTCAACCCTATTTAGGAACATGAATTATTTGGGGACAAAACTGTCTCCACTGGAAAGTCGTCGTTCTTTGTATTTTATGGGTGCTGGGTTTAACAAATTCTTTGAGGGGGTTACAAAAGATGACAAAGATATGCTTTGTGGTATAAAATTGTTAGAAGACTTGCAATCTCGCAAAATAGATATTGTTAGATATCTATCAATATTATCCCAGTATGTTGCAAAAGAAAACAATGTCAACAAAGTGCTTGTAGGTTATTCTGCTTATAGTTCTCGTGAAAACTATTATGTAGACTATGTATCTTTTATTGTTGGGTTAGAACAAGAAAACCGTATTGACAAATTTGACGGTTTTGATTTTAAGATGGTATTTTCAAAAGAATCATGGTTGGATCGATTTGAAAGAATTAGAAATGCTGTTGATGGTATAAAAAATAAAATGGAGTTAGACGAAAAGAGAATGGCATTCAAAGGGTGGATAGATGCAGACTATTGGCTTTTTGGATTACTGTATTGGATGCTATTTGAAGGAAAAACCATCAATTTTGAAGATAGTTTAATAAAAGAAGTCTCTGAAAAGATAAAGAAAAAGAAGAGAGACGGATATTATTCCAAAAACCCTAACCGCCTTGGTAATTTGAGGGAAAGAATCAATGCATCAATAAATATATACAAAAAATATGCTAAAAAATAATCACAAAGAATTTATACTTGCCCCTATTAAAAAAATCATAGAAGAAACCGTTACGGCATGTATAGGTGTTGGGGAGGGAATAGAAACTCAATCTTTGAGTGAATATGTTCTGCAAACCACTTTTCTAAAAATGACAGGTGCATCTGAACAGAAACTAAAATGCATCTGTTGGGACATTGCTACCAATGACTATGATTATAGGTACATATATTTGAAAAAGAATTATGGAGAATGTTCGAGATATGAAGACAAAAACAGTATTTACAAAGATTTGACTAATGCTATAAAAAAAATAAATGAATATTATAGTTTTACTATGCTATTCAATGATATTGATATTACAGGAAGGATAGAGGAACATATAGATAATAATATTAAAAAGGCGATTAGGAATCAAGAAAAGAAGAAAAAAAGAACTCTTTCTGACGATGAAAAAAGTAAAATGTCAAAGGGAATGCATGATTACTACATCAAAAAAGGTCTTTGCGATGAAGAAAAAGAGATTCTGAAAAAAGATGGATTATTAGATACAATTCAGAGACGAATCGATGACATTATAGATCATTCTCTTTTAGTAATATGGAGGCAGCACGATTATATAAACTACAAAAACAAATGGAATCATATTATGTGTTCTCAATTTGCAACTAACGAACTTTTTGATAAGAATATGCAAATCCACTATGATAAAATTGTGTATAAACACAGAAATAGATGTGCACATAATTTAACATCATATCAAAATAACTTACCTACATTAAAAACAATAATGGAGGAAGATTTTGATACTGAAAACTATTTTTTCCGATTTGCAATATTAATACTTATTGATGAAATCTTCATGAGATTATATAAAAAATACATTATAAATCTCGAAAATGCAATAATATAAAGAATATGTCAAAACTACACGAAAACATACCTGTAGAGAAGAAGGTGACGGAATGGCTCTCGAAGATGGGCTGGACGTTGCAAACGGTGGATGACTTAAAGCCATATAACCGTTTACAGATGAATGCGGTAATAGAGCCTATTCTGGTGGAGAAGGTGATGGCGCTGAATGCGATTAAGAAGCAAGAAGCGGAGGCGGCTGTCACACTTCTGCTGAATAACCTGCGGAATCAAATACCCATTGAGGGAAACGAGAATTTCCTGAGTCAGTTGGTAGATGGTGTGACACTGACCATTGGCAAAGAAGACAAGACTATTCGTTTTATTGACTTTGAAGACATCTGGCAGAATAGTTTCATCGTGACCAATCAGTATAGTGTTCAGCAGGTTCGTGTAGATATTTGTCTGTTGGTGAATGGTATTCCATTGGTGCCCATAGAGGCAAAGCAATGTGCAAGGCGAGGTACGAACTGGTTAGAAGGTGTACGCCAGTTCCAGACTTACGACCGTAGGAGCGACAAACTATTTATGGCGCATCTGTTTGGTGTAGCCTGCAATGGGCGGCTGTGTAAATACGGTATCCCTGGAGCCTCATCATCGTATTTCAATGAATGGAAGGACTCTGTGATTGCCAATAAATACCCCAATCCGATACTTGATTCTGAGAATGATCTGTGTAGGACATATAAAGACGAAGAAGACGGACTGATGCACTTCGATGTAGAACGGTTGCCCAATGGGGAAATATTGGAACAAATGAAGTTCGGAATCATTGGATTGCTACAGCCAGAACGGGTATTAGACATTCTGCAACACTTTATCGTGTTTGAACGGGATAACGGAAAGATTATCAAGAAGGTGGCACGTTATCAGCAATTACGTGCTGCCAATAAGATAGTGGAGCGTGTGACTTATTCGGACAAAGGGCAAGGTGTTATCTGGCATACGCAAGGCTCTGGCAAGTCGTTGACAATGCTCTATACTGCCTATAAACTTCGCAAGGCAGAGGAACTGAACGATCCTACTATCTTTATTGTTGTTGACCGTAAGGATTTGAAAGACCAGATAGGTGATACCTTCTTGGATTGCGTCTTCCCCAATGCCAGACTGGTGATGAGTGTAGGCGACCTGAAATCTATCATCAAGAATAAGCCTGCGGGTGTCTTTATCACGACCATTCAGAAGTTCAATGAATTGGGGAGTATCATCGATGAGCGCGACAATGTAATTGTGCTGATTGACGAGGCCCATCGCACAGAATACGGAGACTACCAGATGGAACTAAGAGCCGTATTGCCCAATGCCAAGCGTTTCGCCTTTACAGGTACGCCTATTCCTAAGACCCATCGGGAGTTCGGCATTAAGGGTGAGGATGGCAAGATAGAGTACTATTTGGACAAGTACAGCGTTATTGATGCCATCAACGATGGTGCTACAAGGCCCATCAAATATACACTCGGTCCTTCGCAATGGTTCTTGGATAAGGAGAATCTGAAGAAAGGCTATGAGGAAATCACAGCAGAACTGGAAGAGAGCGAGAAACGGCAAGTGGAGAAAGTCGTGCAGCCTTGGAAAACTCTGATGAAGAAGCAAGAGCGTATTGAAGTGCTGGCCGAGGATATTGCCAAAGACTTCAAGGAACGTCTGGAGCCTCAGGGCTTCAAGGCTCAGGTAGTGGCTATCGACAAAGAAGCTTGCGTGCTTTATTATAAAGAATTGTTGAAATACTTCGACAAGTCAGAACTGCGGATTATCTTCTCGACAGGTCAATATGAAACGGGCGAGCGTTATGATATGTTCTCACCGTTCTATCTGACAGACAAGGAGCGAAAGCAACTGATAGAGAACTTCAAGAAACGCATTACCCCAGAAGAACAGGCAAAAGGCAACAATCTGAAAATCTTCATTGTCTGCAATATGTTGCTGACAGGCTTTGATGCGCCTATCGAACAGACGATGTATTTGGATAGTCCGTTGAGAGACCATAATCTGTTGCAGGCTGTAGCAAGGACTAATCGTCCATACGATTACGGAGAAGGCGAAACAAAACTTTCTAAGGAGTTTGGTAGGATTGTGGATTATGTAGGTGTGTTCCAGAATTATAAGGAAGCACTTAACTATGATCCTGAAGATATTGGAGAGTTTGAAGATGTGGATGCATTGCTTCAAACCTTCCCAGAAGTGCTTGACGCGGCTTTTGAGTATTTCAATGAAATTAAACTGGAAGACACTTATGAGTGCTCAATTGCCATCATCCGCAAGTTACATGAGATAGAAGACCAAACGGTATTTGAAAATCGTTTCCATCGCACAGTGCAATTATGGGAGGCTATCAGTCCTAATCCTGGACTTCGACCTTATCGAACAAAGTATCAATGGTTGGTTACTATTTACGAACTCTATATGGAAGAATTCAAACGTGCCGACTTCGATGTGAAATTTTATGCTGCACAGACCCGAAAGCTGTTAAAGGAAAGCACGATGCTACTTGACTTCAGGGGACATCTGCCTGAAATCGCTATTGATGCCGACTATCTCACCAAGTTGCAGGAAACCAAACTGTCGCCTAGTGATAAGGCAGAAAAGATCATCCGTGATATTGAAACGATGATTCGCACGAATCAGAATAATAGCGCTATCTATATTGAATTCCAAGAGCGACTGGATGTACTCATTCGTATGAAGAATGCAAATACCATTGAGATAGAAGGTCTATTGAAGAAACTGAGCGAACTCTATACGGAAGTGGATGAGGCGATAGAGATTCCTAAGAAGATGGGATTTGACAATAAGGGCACATTTGAGATATACCAGCATATCAAAAATGAAATAGAGAATTTCAACGAAGAATTGGTAAGGGAGTTTGCGGAGGAACTGACGCGTAGAATCCTGTCAAAGATTTATATTGGCTGGCAGGAAACACGAGAATATCAACGTATAAGAACAGATTGTGTCGAACTTTTGGCAGCCAATCCCAAATACGAATTGTTAAATCTAGATGTTGATGGAGAACTTGGTGACAAGTTAATGAAGTCAATCTGTGATAACTTTAGTTTGAACTGATGACACTGCCAGAGAACTATACAGTCATTCATAGGGATGTGAAACATGCCCGTCTTCGAGTAACAGAAGATGGTACGGTGCTGTTGTTTGTACCCAACAAATTCACGGACGAGGAAGTCGCTAAAGTGATTGAGATGAAGGCGCAGTGGATAGCATCAAAGCAACAATATTTCAAGCAGAAGGGGAAAATTCTGCTGAAACGGAACGAATTGTTGCTATTAGGTAATCGTTATGCTTATTTCTATTCTACTCGATATAAAAATAAGGTAGTAGTTAACCATGAAAGTCGGACGATTCAGGCAAGGCGCGATTTGCTAGATATCGCCATCCAAGAGAATTGGCTGAAAAGCATTGCCAGCAAATATATTCACGAAAGAGTCAACGAACTTTCGACAGCCTTGTTATTGCCATACAACAAACTCTACATTAGAAGTCAGAAAAGGAAATGGGGAAATTGTTCGGCAGATAAGAATATCTCTATTAATTGGCGTATCATCAAGGCGCCTGCTTTCGTGATTGACTATGTGATCACTCACGAACTATGCCACACAATTATCATGAAGCATACGGTGAAGTTTGAAACTCTTCTCAACTCTCACTGCCCTGATTACAAACAGGCAAGGATTTGGTTGGAGATGTATGGGAATTGTCTGTTTTCAGATACATAGTTTTCTATCATTATACGGTACAGATGGGGCTTTCGTTTGGATAATTTTCAGACGTCCGAGCTTTGTTACAAGCTCTAACACTAACTCTAACACTAACTCTGACACTAAGCAATATTTGTCAGATGAACAGAAGGAAGTATTGGCATATTGTATTATAGCAAGAAGTAGTTGAATATTTCTGTGGCGGAGTTGTATGGAAAACATTCCTCTAAGCCATCAAAAGTTAAGGATAAAAGCCAATAAAAATGTCATAAAATTTGTATAATTAAGAATTAACCACTACTTTTGTACATCTAAATCTATTCACCTTTTGAATCATTACAGTTTGAGCCTTAGGCTGTCTGAAGAATTGACAACAGGTTGGAGAATAGAAAGCATAAAAGATAAATAGATAAAAGCATGATTATGAGGAAGATGACAAAACTATGGATGCTTGCCGCCATCCTTACAATCAGCGGCATGACGATGGTGTCCTGCTTTTCGGACATGAAGAAGAGTGCGGCGGTCAGCGCAACTGAAGATGCCAGCCAATTTGTGACTATTACCGATGTTGTGCCTGACGTGATTCTGGAGATTCGCTACTTCGGCACGTATAACTTTGTGGGAACGCGCATCGACGGTTACCTGGAGCCGACGGCACTTTTGACCAAGCAGGCTGCTGATAGTCTGAAGGCCGTGAGCGACGACGTTATCAGGCAGGGATATCGCCTAAAGATTTATGATGCCTACCGTCCACAGGAAGGTGTGGACCACTTCGTGCGCTGGGCAGAGGACATCACCGACACGCTGATGAAACCTTACTTCTATCCCGATCTCGACAAGAGCGTGCTCTTTCCTCAGGAATACATCTGCCTGAAGAGTGGCCATACGCGCGGCTCAACCGTTGATCTGACATTGTTCGACATGACGACGGAGAAGGAGGTGGATATGGGCGGTACCTTCGATTGGTTCGGTCCCGAGAGTCATCCTGACTTTTGTGGTAATCCCGAGACGGGTGAATATACAGGCGATAATTCGAAGAGTCCTGCCAATCCGAAGCGCAGCATCACCGCCGAGCAGTTCCAGAACCGCATGATCCTGCGTCAAGCGATGCTCCGTCACGGCTTCAAGCCTTTTGACACTGAGTGGTGGCACTTTACATTGAAGAACGAACCATTCCCCGAAACTTATTTCACCTTTCCCGTGAAACAAATCTCCATACTATAAAGTGGCATAATCTCGATATTTTGTATAGATTGCGCCAATGTGGACCAGCCAGGGCTTGACCCTGGAACCTCCAGATTAATATTCCATCGACAAAAGTCCGACTATAATCCCTGCATAAATTCTACAAATGACCGAATAAAATCGTCACAAATCACCGAATACAAATATGCCAAATGACCAAGCGAAAGAAAGCCAAACAACCAAATTACGCATAAAATCGACCGAAAAACAGTCCTTTTTTATAGTTTTTCAACAAGAAACTTGCAGAAAATCTCAAAAAGGTGTATCTTTGTATCGTAAAAAATCTCAAAAAGGTGTAAAATATAACAGATAGGAAATCTCAAAAAAGTGTAAAACGCATTGTTGTGAAGCGTAAAATATATCAGCAACTCCTTGATTGGAAGGAGAAAAGGAATGGTGAAGTGGCACTACTCGTAGAGGGAGCGCGACGCATCGGAAAGAGCTATATCGTAGAGGAGTTCGCCAAGAATGAGTATGAGTCATATATCCTCATCGATTTCAACAAGGCTCCCCAGATGGTCAGAGACTGGTTTGACCTTTATCTGGAAGACCTTGACACGCTTTT
>Ga0265300_10004801_pt1 | contig 10610 bp, 7 predicted proteins | sample AusTroGonzalo_MG_FD_193482 | JGI IMG/M metagenome (GOLD analysis project Ga0265300, IMG submission 193482) | Bovine rumen microbial communities from tropical cattle in Woodstock, Queensland, Australia - Gonzalo_03 | ecosystem: Host-associated > Mammals > Digestive system > Stomach > Rumen ... | reverse complement strand
TGGCAAGGTCATCGGCACCATCAGCCGTTTCGTCATCATCCCGACCTTCAACTGGCTGCGCCAGTTCATCAGTAGCTACGGCCTGATCATCCTGATCCTGACCATCATGATCAAGCTCGTGATCTCACCGCTCACCTGGAAGTCCTATATGTCGTCCGCCAAGATGCGGGTGCTCAAACCCGAGATCGACAAGATCAACGAGAAGTATCCCCGTCAGGAAGACGCCATGAAGAAGCAGCAGGCCACCATGGATCTCTACAAGCGGGCCGGGGTCAACATGTGGGGCGGATGCCTCCCGATCCTGCTCCAGTTCCCGATCCTGTGGGCCATGTTCCGCTTCTTCCCGGCATCCATCGAGCTGCGCCAGCAGAGCTTCCTCTGGTGCCACGACCTGAGCGCCTACGACTCGATCCTCGACCTGGGATTCAAGATTCCGCTCTACGGTGACCACGTTTCGCTCTTCGCCCTGCTGATGGGCGTGTCGATGTGGGGCTACTCCAAGATGACGATGTCGCAGCAGCCCAGCACCCAGACCATGCCCGGCATGGAATTCATGCAGGTGTGGCTGATGCCGATCATGATGGTTTTCATCTGCAACAACCTGTCGGCCGGTCTGAGCTACTACTACCTGCTCTCGAACCTCATCACCATCGGGCAGAACTGGGCCATCCGCAAATGGTTCGTCGACGAAGACAAGATCTACGAAAACCTGAAGAAGAAGGCCAATTCGAAAGAACCTGTCAAGAAGTCGAAGTTCCAGCAGCGGCTTGATGCTGCCTACAAGGCACAACAGGAACAAATGCGTCAGCAGAACAAGAACAGATAAATCATGAGCATCGCTTCTGCCATCGCGCAAATGAAACACGAACTGCCATCTACCGTCCGGTTGGTGGCAGTTTCCAAATTCAAGCCCGTCACGGACATCCTGCAGGCCTACGAGGCCGGCCAACGGGCCTTCGGTGAAAACCGGCCGCAGGAACTCGCAGTCAAGGCCCAAAGCCTCCCTGCCGACATCCAGTGGCATTTCATCGGGCACCTGCAGACCAACAAGATCAAGCTCATCCTCCCCTGTGTCACCCTGATCCACTCGGTGGATTCGGAACACCTGCTTGCAGAAATCGATAAAGCCGCCCGCGCCCTGGGGAAGACGGTCGATATTCTGCTGGAAGTCCACATCGCCCGGGAGACCAGCAAACAGGGCTTCCTCCCCGAAGAAGCCGAGGCCCTCGCCCGGCACATCGGCGACTATCCCAACGTCCGCCTGCGCGGCGTGATGGGTATGGCCACCTTTACCGACGACATGGACGAGGTCCGGCGGGAATTCCGCACCCTCAAGGCCCTGTCGCTGCGTCTCTCCGACATTCCGTTCTGCGACCAGGTTTCCATGGGCATGAGCGAAGACTGGCGCATCGCTGTCGAGGAAGGCACGACTCTTGTACGCATCGGCTCGTTCATTTTTGGAAAAAGAATTTAAAGCGACATGAAAAGAATCCTGCTTCTGGCGCTCGTCGTCCTCTCGGCGGTTGCCTGCAAAAAAATCACTCCGGAAACCCGCATAGCACAGATAGGCACTTTCTTCGACGGAAAAGAAGACAGCTACAGCGCCAGGCTCCAGCAATATACAAGCGACAAACAAATCGACTACCTCACCCTGCAGCTCATGGGTGAACTCGGGGCCAAAGACCTGTGGACGGTCGAAGACGAGGGTCTGACTTCGCTTGTCGCCGAATTCCCCGGCAAGGCGAAAGCGCCCCAGATTTCGATGATTTCCGCCCCGCTCGACGATCCGACGGCCTGCGCCCTGATCCTGGAAGTCCTGGAAGCCTACAAAAAAATCAAGATCCAGCACGAAAATACCATCCGGGCCGTCTTCTACGCGCCTGCGCCCGACTCTACCAGGCCGAGCGGCCTGGCCGCCATCAACCAGGATTTGCACGAGTCCGGCGAATTCAATTCGTTTGACATCGAGCTGTCGACACGCGGCGACCTGCCGCTGCATACCTTCATCCTGAATGATAATCCCGCTATCGTCGAAAAGATGATCGAGGTGATTCCGGGCTATCTGGCTCCGCTGGGCGACTATCAGGTGGTCCGGGATGTCAAACCGGATCCGGCCTGGCCGCTGAAGGGTTCCATCTACCGCTATCACGTCAATCCGGCGGAACTCCAGAAAGAAGCCGCCGCCGTCACCGCCTTCGCCTTCTTATTGAACTGACGCCCCGTAACGACGATAAAAGCGCCATCAGGCGCTAGCGGAGACCGGGCGGGGTAAGCCTGAGTAATAGCAAGGTCGGAGCGGCGGGGTTCGGGGCAGAGCCCCGTAACTCAGAATGGGTATCCGATGCCGAAGTGGAAGGCGTAATTGCCGTCAAACCAGTCATTGATACCCATCCATTCCTGCACACTCGGATCATAGACCTTCAAGCCCAGGTCAAAACGGATGAGCACCATGCCGAAATCCAGGCGTGCGCCCAGTCCGACATCGATCGCCGTACTGCGGAACAGATTCTTGAACGAGAAGAGGCTCCGGGGATCGCGTGACTGGCCGTCGATGTCGTCTTTGCCAATATTCCACACGTTGCCGATATCAGCAAAGACCGCTCCCTCCAGTTTCCAGAACATCGGGAAACGCATCTCCACGTTGGTTTCCAGATGCATGTCGCCAGACTGGTTGGCGATAGCGAAGCTCGTGTCGCGCGGCGCCATGCCCGGACCTACGGCCCGCGCCCGCCAGCCGCGCATGCTGCTCGCACCGCCCGCATAGAAGAGTTTCTCGAAAGGCAGGGACACGGAGTTGCCATAGGCGAAACCCGCGCCTGCCAGCGCACGGACCGCCAGCGCATACTGGTCTACGTCGCCAATGCGGAAAGTGCCTACTGCCTGCATTTCAGCCCGGACATACTGCGAATACGGGATTCCCGCAATCAGGTCTTCGCCATGCTCCCCTTTCTTGAACATGCCCGTCTTGCCCAGCAGGCTCATCACGTTGCCCGACATGTCGTACTGGAAGCGGGTGTAGAAATAGGTCACTTTCGGATTGACGCTGGTGTTGGTGGAGAAATAGAAAGTGCCGCCTCCGCCCAGGTCGAGGTGGCTGCGGAAGGAATTCTTCAGATACGGGTCCTTGATGCCGGCGATGAACGTGGAGTCGATGCGCGTGGCGTTGACGGCACTCAGCTGCACCGGATAGAACTGGTAGTAGAATTTCTTGGCAATGTTCCAGGTGAAGCCATAGTTGCCGGTCACGATATTGCGGGTATATTCAGGGCGGTTCTGGTAGTTGTACGCGAAGTTGATGTCCATCTGCGGCAGGTTGACGAAAGGCATGCGCATGATGAAATCGGGATACCAGGGAATCTTCAGGCCGGTGGTGACACCCAGTTCGGTCGCCCGCGTGGGCGAAGTGAACATGAACTGGAAGTTGCCGCGAAAGCCCAGGGTAAACACTTCCCCACCCCCGAACAGATTCTTGTGGCTATAGGAGAGGGCCGGAGTAATGCCAAACAGTCCCGTGGAGTTGAAGGAACCTTCGAGGTTGAGCTTGATGGCCTGCAGGCGGGCCTGTTGCAGGAGGATGCGGCAGTCCACGGCGGAGGAATCGTAGTCTGACTCGCGAAGCATCATGTTGACGCTGCTGAAGAGCGGGATGCTGGCGTAGCGGTCATATTCGCGGTTGATCTTTTCTTCGCTATAGAGTTCGCCGGGCCGCAGCTGGTTGAGGTTCTGCAGGAATTTGGGCCGCACACGCATGCCGGGCTGCGGCATCAGGGCCACGTTGCCGATGGTATACTGCCGGTGCTCCTTGGCGGCGTCCTCGCTCTCGTTGCGGGTATAGTTCTCGAGCTTGACGATCAGGTCGGCCTCGTCGCGATGGGTGGACGTATCAGCATAGAAGAAGAAATAGTTCTTCGAGAAACCCCAGTAGCCGTTGTTCCGGAAATGGCTTGACAGGCGTTCGCTTTCTTTTTCCAGATTCTCCTCAGACAGGTAATCGCCGGGGACCACGGTAAAGTGGGAGGAGTCAGCGGCCATCAGTCCGGCCAGCGTGGTGTCTTTCACCAGATAGTCGATGGACCGGATGGGAAACTGTTTTCCCAGTGTCACGTCATATTCCACCCGCACGGTTTTATTTTTCACCTGGGGATGGGCCTCGACCGTGGAATTGTAATAGCCCTGGTAGGTCAGGTGGTCGACGATGCTCTTGATGGACTGGTTCACCATGTCGTCCTCATAGACCACGGGGGCCTGGCCGATCTTCTGGCAGAAGCGGTCCCAGCCTCCGCCCTTTCCGTTCTGCCAGTTGTAGATATACAGGCCCGGATGCCACTTGCCGAAAACGTAGTGGTTGGATTTCTGCTTGATATACGGGGCCAGCGCGGAGGGGTTGTAGGTTGTGCCGTCGGTCGTGCCGTTGGTGATGACGATGCGGTTCTCGGAAAGGCGCAGTTCGTCTTCCGCGAGCGTCCGGGTCGTGGAGCAGCCGGCCATCAGGCCGCCCGCAACCAGCGCCAGCAGCGACAAGCATCCGATCAACAGCGCAGTTTTCCTCATATCATGCAAATATACGAAAAAAACAATGATTGATAATCTGCGGCTGTTTTCGATCGGGGCCGTGGCAGTAAACCATCTGATTACCAGCTGATTACATGAAATCGATTGCGCACTTTGACGCAACCGAAAATCGTTAATTCGCTGATACCCACGCAGATAAGTGCCACACAGTTCGTCAGCGTCGGCGGAATTCGGCGACGGTGATGGCGGTGGCGACGGCGACGTTGAGGGATTCGCTGGTGTGGGCGTCGGGCGGGAAGGGCGGGATGTAGAGGCGGCGGGAGACGGTCGCGGCGACGGCGGGCGAAATGCCGTTGGCCTCCGATCCCATCACGATAATGCCGCCTTTGGTCAATGGTGTCTGATAGATATTGTCGCCATCAAGAAATGTCCCGTAGACATCCCCCGTCATGCCGGGCTTGACCCGGCATCTGAGATATCCGGCGAGATCGACATACTGCACCCGCACGCGGAAGATGGCCCCCATCGTGGCCTGGACGACCTTCGGGTTATAGATTTCGACCGTATCTTTTGAGGCGAGGATTGTATGGATGCCGAACCAATCGGCGATACGCAGGATGGTGCCCAGGTTGCCGGGGTCGCGGATGCCGTCGAGGGCCAGGACGAGTTCGTCGGGCTGGATACTGGCCGGGACGGGGTCCGGCTGCCGGACGATGGCGAGGGCGGGCGACGGGTGGGTCAGCTGGCTGATGCGGGCCATGGCCTCTTCGCCGATGTCTTCGACGCGATAGTGGGCGATGACGTCGAAGCCGGATTGCAGGGCCTCGGCCACGAGCTTTTCGCCTTCGACGACGAACAGACGGCGCTCATCGCGGAACTTCTTCTGCCCCAGCGCCTTAATGTCTTTGATTTCGTTTTTCGACAGCATTCAGCAACCCCCTTCCGCTGCAATGTACACGCCAGTAAATCAACAACTTACACAATGACCTCCCCTCTCAGAACAGAGGGAGGATATTTCACAATCGACTGATTATCAACTGCGTACATTGCAGCGCAATAGATTCAAATGGGTATTCAAGCGGGCAAAAAAGCCCACTTTCATCACCGGTTCAGATACATGTCGTCGTAGTACTTCTGGTAGTCGCCGGAGGTGACGTTGTCCATCCAGGCCTGGTTGTCGAGATACCAGCGGACGGTCTTCTCGATGCCTTCCTCAAACTGCAGCGACGGCTCCCAGCCGAGTTCTTTCTGGAGCTTCGTGGAGTCGATGGCGTAACGCAGGTCGTGGCCGGCGCGGTCGGTGACGTAGGTAATCAGATGGTCGCTCGTGCCTTCAGGCTTGCCCAGCAGGCGGTCGACCGTCTTGATGAGCACTTTGATCAGGTCGATGTTCTTCCACTCGTTGAAACCGCCGATGTTGTAAGTCTCGGCGTCCTTTCCTTTGTGGAAGATCAGGTCGATGGCGCGGGCGTGGTCTTCGACGAAGAGCCAGTCGCGAACATTCTCGCCCTTGCCATAGACCGGCAGGGGCTTTTCGTGACGGATATTGTTGATGAACAGCGGGATCAGTTTTTCTGGGAACTGATACGGGCCGTAGTTGTTCGAGCAGTTGGTCACCACGACGGGCAGGCCGTAGGTGTCGTGGTAGGCGCGGACGAAATGGTCGCTCGATGCCTTGGCGGCGCTGTACGGGCTGTGCGGCTGGTATTTGAGGTCTTCGGTGAAAAAGGCCGTTCCGTATGCGAGATGGTGTTTTCCGGAAGAGGCCTTCGTGGTGAACGGTGGCTCCACGCCAGCCGGATCGGTGATCTCCAGAGCGCCGTAAACCTCGTCGGTGGAGATGTGGTAGAAGCGCTTGCCCTCGTACTTCTCCGGCAGGGCTTCCCAGGCGAGCTTCGCAGCCTGGAGCAGCGTCAGCGTACCCATCACATTGGTCTTGGCAAAGGTAAACGGATCTTTGATCGAACGGTCCACATGGCTTTCGGCAGCCAAGTGGATGACACCGTCCACTTTCTCGTCCTGCATCAGTTTCAACACGCCCTCGAAGTCACAGATGTCCATCCTGACGAACTTGTAGTTGGGTTTGTCTTCGATATCCTTGAGGTTCGCCAGATTGCCCGCATACGTAAGTTTGTCGAGGTTGATGATCCTGTATTCGGGATATTTGTTTACGAAAAGCCGGACGACATGCGAGCCGATAAATCCCGCGCCGCCTGTAATAAGAATGGTACGCTTCATATTGACTGGGTTTAACCTAACAAAGGTAATAATAATCGCGGAGAGTTGCAATTGTCCTATGGACAAATGCGATTCTCTGCGATAAAACACGTATCTTTGTGGAAACTCCTGTTTCAATGAAGCGTTTCTTCTTTTTCTTTGCAGCGGTGCTGCTGACCCTTTCCCCTATGAGGGCACAAGTGCGTTTTGATGCGGATTTCGAATCGGGGTCGCTCGGAAATGTGGCGCTGCTCGATTCTGCTTGGGTCGTGGTGTCGCCAGGCGATACGGTGCTGCATCTTTCTTACCTGCTTTCAGGCCATTACGATCCGGCCAATCCGATTGATACGGCGCTGGCCGCCAGTGCAAACTGGTATTATTTCCGGATGACGGGTGTCGGAGGGAAGCAGATCTACCTGACAACGCCTGACTATGGCGTGGCAGGGACATCTTACTCTTATGACGGAGAGAACTGGGCGCATTTTCCCGTGACGGAATCGGAGCGGCATTTTCTCGACAAGCGCTTTACCCGGGATACGGTTTACATCGCCCTGTACAACCCCTATACATACAGCTATCTGCAGGAGCGCCTCAAGACCTGGTGCGCGCGGCCGGACGTGACGCTCGATACCATCGGCTACAGCCACGAGGGGCGACCACTGCAACTGCTGCATATCACCGATCCGTCGGTGCCGGAGAGCCGGAAGGCACGCATCTGGGTACACGGCCGTATCCATCCTTCCGAGACGCCAGCTTCGTATCTGGTTGACGGACTGGTAGAATATCTGACCAGCGAAACGCCGGAAGGCCGTTCGCTCCGACAGCAGGTCGATGCCTGGGTGCTGCCCTTCGCCAATCCAGACGGAGTGGCGAATGGTCTGTCCCGTACCAATGCCCTGGGCGTGAACCAAGAAATCAATTTCGGCCGCAGCGCCGACAGCACCGTCGTGGAAGTGCAGGCCATCAAGCGCATGTTCGAGCAGCTGACCACGGAGCGTCCTTTCGATTTTATGCTTAACAGCCACTCGCAGCATACGGAATCTGCGACTTTCTGGATGCACAAGGGCTCTTCCAGCTCGCCCGCTTACTTCCGCAAGCTCTGGACTTTTACCGGGCTGACCAGCAGCATGAATCCCTGCATCCGGCCCCTGGATATGAATTTCTCGAATATGGCATCCCGCTACGCGGAAGGCTGGTTCTGGGACCATTTCGGAGAGCAACGGTGGCTCTGACCATCGAAACGCCATACAGCTGCTATTCCTTTGACCGGGACGGCCTCTGGACCGACGACGACAACCTCCGTGAATTCGGGAAACGGACGATGCAGGCCATGGCCGAATTTCTGGGACTGTCGCTGCCTGGGCGCTACCTGATCGAGACCCCGGAACGAATGAAGGCGGGCTGGGAAATCTGCCGTGACGACGCCCGCTCGTATCTGGGTGACGGGGCCTGGCAGGCAACACGCGAAGGCGCCAGCGTCACCTACAAGCTGGATAATCTGCCCGCCGGCAGCTACGAAGTGTACCGTTTCGCGGCCGGCGACTGCATCGAGCCTGTAGGCATCGAATTGAAAGATCCAAAGACCGGGGAGTGGCTTGATCCCGGCGTCCATGGCTGGGTCCTGCAGGATACTGTCGACCAGCCCCGCACGGGCCGTTTCCGCTACACCTTGAAAGCTTCCGCTCCTGGCGACATGGCCGACGCCATCCTGCTGGTCAAGATAAAATGATGCCCAACCACTTTTGCCACGAGAACACCAAGGGGATGCAAATAATTCGACGATTATTTGCAAGAATTTTGGCGATTTGCTCTCTCAAATGAAGGTTGGAGGAGGTAGCGGCCGCGGTTGCGTTCAGAGCGGGCCTGAGTGGCGAGTTGGCCGATGGGAGATTCGGGGCTGCGGCCGACGTCGATGATGAGGCCGTGCCACGTATCCGGGAAGGTCGTCAGCATGGGGACGTCGCCATTGCTGTCACCTGCCACCAGCACCGGACCGGCAAAGCCATAGGCCGGTGCCATGTATGCCAGGATGCAGTCCACCTTCCCCTCCTTGTTGGGCTGCTTGTACGCTGGATCAAACTCCGGGATGATGGTTTCGCCCGGGACGAAACGCAGGCCGAACACTCTTTCCGCGGGCATGCCGAATCCCAATATCGGATCGCAGGCCAGCACTTCCACAATCAATTCCAAGGATGCGGAGCAGACGTAGGCGTCGATTCCAGCAGTTTCCAGACACCGGTACAAATCTTTCATTTCCGGCGAGACCCAGATGCCGCGCTCGACATCCCCTCCCCATAGGCCGTCGGGGGACAGCCACTGCTCCACGGCAAGCTTGTCCTTGCCCAAATGCTCATTGATAGCATCTTGAATCAATTCTTTTGCTTCAGCTTCAGTGTAACCCGCCAGCAGCGCAGGTTGCCAAAGATATGCTACCCAGCTACCGTATTGCTCGTCCATAGCCGAATATAGGGAATGCATGCGGGCGCGGAAATCAAGATACGTATCAGATGCACGGACAGACGCAATGCTTTCGCCAGCTTCAAGCCTGTCTTTCAGGACCCGGTACTCCGCCGAGAGAACCTTCCCCATCGCCGCATAGCTCAGCCCGGTTCCAGGCATTTCGTCTTCCGGCGACGGGATGCCGTCCAGAAAGTTATGGTCCGGAGCATCGGCATATCGAAGATGTTCGATCTGGTACACCCAGAGCGCCTGTGAGATATCATGGACGATGCTCGTCTTGTCGAAATCGAACACGGCATACGAGCCTTTCCCCGTCCTGATCATCATTTTGACAAGAGACTCCCGCACTTCCGGGGCCCAATTTCCCTCCGTCAGGAAATCTACCGTCGGGTCCCAAATACACGAAACCGCCGACAGCAGACAGACTATGTAAACAAACGCTTTTTTCATCGGGCTATCATTTCTTCTTGGACAAACTTACGAAAAAATGCGATTTTTTATGTAAGTTTGTAGAAATACATTTTTCCGATGAAAAAAATACTGGTTTCTTTGGCGATTCTGCTGGTGTCTGCGGGGATGTGCGTGACGACGCTGCGGGCACAGGATGTTCATTTGTATCTGACGGAGCATGAGCTTCCCAACCTGGTCAACTGCCTGCCGCCGCCGCCCGATACGGTCGGCGAGGCGTTTACGCACGATATCATGCGTTACATGTGGGGCAAGGCGCAGCGGCTTGACCCTGAGCGGCTTGCAGTGGCGATGCGTGATGCGGTCTGGGATCTCGACACACTCTGCGCCATCTACAGCGTGCCTTTCGGCCTGAAGATCGACAAGGAAACGACGCCCGAAATCTATCGGCTGTTCATCAACGGCATCTCGACCATCGAGCAGATCCGCGTCCGGCCCAAGGCGCATTATTTCCGGATGCGGCCTTACGCCCGCTTCCACGAGAGTTCCATCTTCCCGCAGGATGACGAATGGCTTTCAACGGACGGATCTTATCCTTCCGGCCACACCATCCGCGCCTGGAGCGCCGCCCTCCTGCTTGCGGAAGTGAACCCGGCCGCCGCAGAGGCGCTTTTCCACCGGGCCGTTGAAAGCGGAGAAAGCCGCGTCATCGCCGGCTGCCACTGGCAGAGCGACATCGATGCCAGCGCCTCCGCCGCTTGCATCGGCTACTCCGCCCTCCAGTCCAACCCTGAATACAGGGCCCAGGCCGAGCGCGCACGCGAAGAGTTCAGAAGGGTGTCTGGCCTCCCCGAACTCAAACCGGAATTCATCTGCGACTTTGCCGACTGGACGCCCGAAAATGAGGTAGTGACCGGATCAACGCAGGGTTTCGCCATGTACGACAAATATGCCTTCGTGCTGCACGACAAAGGCCGCCTCTGCATCTTCGACATGAAAAAGAAGAAGATGGT
>Ga0265300_10004793_pt1 | contig 10619 bp, 19 predicted proteins | sample AusTroGonzalo_MG_FD_193482 | JGI IMG/M metagenome (GOLD analysis project Ga0265300, IMG submission 193482) | Bovine rumen microbial communities from tropical cattle in Woodstock, Queensland, Australia - Gonzalo_03 | ecosystem: Host-associated > Mammals > Digestive system > Stomach > Rumen ... | reverse complement strand
ATTCCACCTCCTGCCCTTTTTCGGCGCTAACGGTCAGAGGAACTGACACCAGCTGAAGTCCCTCACAATTACTTCGGCTTTTACCCGATAGCAGGGTTCAATTCCCTGCAGCGCCAGAGGCCTTTTCAGGCCCATGAAGACTCTCTCCAAGGGAAGGATGGTGAACGTATCCACCGGAGATACGTAAGCGAAAGCGAGTAGGCAGAGGTCTCCTAAAGGGTAATCATCACTCTGTTCTGCGGTTAGTCGGCTTTAAGGCTTTTTGGAAAAGCTCCTCGGTTGCCGCCGAGGTGAGGGGTTCGAAACCCCGGCTGGCTTTACGGCTTTCTGAACGCGTCGGCAGGAAGCTTAGAAATAAGGGCGCACGAGAAACGTTTTACGTTTTTACGTTATTACCAATTTACGGAGGTAGCTAATATGGCTACAAAGAAGACACCTGCAAAGCAGGAAACAGCTGGAGTACCAGCTACACAGGGTGCTGACCTCAATGCTATGATTGCACAGGCAGCACAGGCAGAAGCAACAATCCGCGCTGAAAGCGGTTCTAACTTGCTGTGGCTCAAAATCCTTGACCCATCAGCAAACGAACTTGTTGAAGGTGATGTTGCTTATATCAAGGGTGCTAAGGCACGCGATTTCGTTATCGCTTCGTCTAAGACACGCCTCGGTCAGACTTTGGACGCCACAATCGTTGGTATGTTCAAGGTATTTGCAGAAGTTAAACCTGCTGCAAGCAAGGCAGAAATGCCTAAGACTGTAGGTTACTGGCATCCGGCCGATGCTATGCAGGTTCCACTCGAAGGAAACTTCGACAGACCACTTGCAAACGGTAACGTACTGCAGCCTGTGCACTGGGTATTCTTGTACCTGCACGACCACCCTGAGCTCGAGGGAGTAGTTCTTTCTTTCCGTTCAACAGGAAACAAGTACTACAATGAACTCGAGAAACTTGTAAAGGCCAACAGTAAGATTGCTCCTGAGCTTCGTATCACAATCGGCACACAGGCCGTAAAGAACGAGACTTACAACAAGACTTACTACTACCCTAAGTTCGACCTTCAGGAACAGCGCAACTGCGCTTACTCTCCTGAGACAGGACTTCAGTCAGTAAAAGGTGGCCTTACAAAGGACGAGCTGATGGATGTAATGCAGCGCTACACAGAAATGTACAAGGCTTTCACCGAGTACACAATGGTAGCTAAGCGTCAGAACATCGCAGGGCTTATCCCGGGTGCTCAGAGCCGTACTGTAGCAGAAATTGCTGAGGACGAAGACTCTGAGGGAGAGGCAGTCCGCTTCTAAAAACAAAGCCTCCTAGCGACGGCGGCTAGGAGCAAAAGGCAGGAGTAAGGTTTAGTAAGATTTACTTTCTCCTGCCTTCTTTTTCGGGAGTAACGGGCAGAGGAACTGCCAAGGGTTTGAAGTATTTTCCCTTCATCGGTAGCAGGGTTCAATTCCCTGCACTCCCATAATACTAAGGAGGACGGTATGTTTTATAAAGTAATAGCAGGCGGCAAAGCCTACTACTCAAAAGATATCATTAAGCAGTATTATCATTGTGGCGACGACTTGCAGCCAAGAATTATGAACGGCACACTCACAGCCGGTGTAATCTTGGACAGGATTGTTTATGCTCCTGCGTCAGCAAAAGAAGCTGAGAACATGGACAAGATTTACAGTCCTGTTGTGCAGGATTTAGACAAGCTGATTAAAGAGTTTGTTAAGATTGGCAGCGGCGCAAACAATTTGACCTGCGTGGGCTTTGACCCTAAAGAGCCGAGTTATGAGTATGGTTCGTTTTCATTCATAAAGTTTACTGCTGTAGCAAGTAAATCTAAATACCGAGACCAGCCACATCTTCCTATACTCGAAGTATGCGGAACAAAATACGTGGCTCTCAAATGTATAAAGAGAGGCGAGTTTTACTATATCGGCTAGGAGGGGAATATGGACTCAGAAAAACTGCTCAGGGATTTCTATGCCATTTTCCACGGAAGCCGGGCGAAGTACGTTATTCACCAGCCGCCTTTTACGCAGGAAAGCTCAGGTAAGAATAAAGCAAAGCGTGTGTTTTACGCTCTGCTTAATCCTAAAGATAAAGAGAATAAAATTAAAAAACCTGTCTCTATTGAAGACTATCGTATGCACCTCAACGGTGAGCAGGGTTGTGCTATAGAGCCTTTGTGTAACGTCACAGACGACGAAGGAAATATCATAGCACGCAACATGTGTTACTACGGAGTTATTGATATTGATGTTTATGGTCAGCCGGGACAGTTCCTGCACCTTATTCGTCGTATGTACGCTGTAGGGTGGAAGTTTACTGCCTGTCAGTCAAAGAGCTCAGGTCTTCATATCTACTTCATGTTCAAACAGGCAGAGGACGCAGGAAAAGTAATCGAGCTGCTTCAGAAGATTATCACAGTCTACGGACTTGATATGCTCTACTGTGACGACAAGCACAAGAGTAAGGTTGAGTACTTTCCTATGCACGCCACAGAAGTTCCGGGCGAGGACGGTAAATGTGTCTTCCTGCCTTACTTCAATGCTGCCTCAGGCAAGGCTATGAACAGAATGATTTCTGTTGATGGCAAGTTCCTTGGTATTGAGCAGGCACTTGAGACAATTAAAGCTAACTATACAACAGTTGCTGAAATGGAAGAGACACTTGCAAAGCTTCCTTATTCGGATGCTCCGTTCTGTATTCAAATGATGGCCCTCACAGGCGCTCTCAATGCAAACGCAGGAAGAAACAAGTTTTTATTCCATGCCTGTGTATACTTCAAGAAGAAATATGGAAAGGAATATGACTACCTTCCTGAACTTCTTGACCTTGATAACTGTATGGAAGCTCCTCTTCAGTATGAGGACATGCAGGGAATTGAAAGTACTTATGCTTCTGCCAATGGCAAGGAGTGGAACTACTCCTGCAAGCATGACCCTATGTGCTCTTACTGTAATCGCAGAGAGTGCGCTAAACGTCAGTATACTGCGTGTCAGAAGAGTAATCCGCAGCAGAATGAAAACACAGGAGCTGATGTGATGGGGCCGATATCTAAGGTATTAGCTCGCATCCCTTACTATCTGTGGGAAATTGCCGCACCGGGTAAAGAGCCTAAACTTGTACGTTTTGAGGACGCCTCAGAGCTTCGCAATCAGCTTGTAGTACAGACAAAGTGTATTGACCAGCTAGGGTGGATGCCTCAGCAGGTAAAGAACAACATTTGGATTGACATACTGAACCATTGTATGGAAGGGATGAGTGAGCGTGAGATTGAAGTATCAGCTGAAAGTGATACAACCGAGCTCAATGAGCTTCATTCCCTGCTTGTGAAGTATTTGACTCACCGTCAGGTTACGAACGGTGCTTCATATATGATTAATGCCGGTCAGGTTTATAAGGAAGACAACAAGTACTACTTTTCAACCGACGGTGTAAAAGACTATCTTCGTATCGAGCGTTTCTCACTCGGTCGAACAAACCTTCGTGAAGAGCTTATGCACTTTGGATGTACTGAAGGAAGTGTAAGCTACAACACGAAGTCAGGAAAGAAAGTTACTATCAAGTGCTGGGTCAAGGATGTTGACGAAGAACTTGAAAAGCGCTTTGAGTACTACGACGACATGTACGAGCAGGATGCTTTCCGCGCCGCAGCTATTCAGCTTCAGAGCAAGAAAGAAGATACTGAAGACGACAGCGCAGAGTACAGCGAAGCAGGAGACGAAGACAGCCGTTTCTAGGAGGTAGAAATGAGCAGGAAGTGGAAGAAACTGTGGGCTGATGCTATTGCTACAGTATTAATCAGCCTGTTCTGCACAGCAGTGGGGTTAGGGCTTTTATACATTGTGTGTGGACTTATCTCCCTGCTTTATAGAGTTCTCATAGGAGGTTAAATATGAGAGTGGTGGATTACAAACAGACAAAAAGTAAGTATGATGCAGTGAGCTTTATAAACACAATGCCGGATGAGTGTATCTATGAAATTACTGTACACGGTAAGGAGTTTGACCCTGCAAAATGCAGACCCTTAAAGGTTTACATCAATGACCAGCTTGTGTATTCATTACACCCTGCTGAAGGTAACTATTGGAGCAAAAGATTAGGTGATTTTTACCTGTCAAAAACCGAAGGTTGGCAACTCTGTAAGTTTCTTGAAAGCTACGCTGAAGGTGGTATTACACCTCATTGGTGGCCTTACGCAGAACGTAATATCCAGCGACATGAAGACCCGCTCAAAGAGCTTCATGTAGCTATGCTGCAGGGAAATAACATAAGCATAAGGTTTGTGGAGTAGGTCTTATGGTGGTGAGATTTAATACAGACGATGTAACAATTCATTTAGCCTCAGCAGGGGCCGGGAAAACGACTACTGCCATGAAGGTTATCACAGACGCATTAAGGTCTTACAGACCTGACGAGATTGCTTTTGTTACCTACACCCGAAAGGGTGTTGAGACAGGTATAGCAAGAGCTTTAGCTGTAAACAAAGACCTGACGCCTGATGACCTTATGCACTTTAAGACACTCCATGCGCTCTGCTTCCGTGAGGCTCACTTAGCTAGAAAGAACATCATTACAAACTCAGATATAGCTCAGTTCAACTCGGAGCTGGGTTTCTCCCTGACTATGAACGATGCCTTCGGTCATGTAACTGAGGACGACAGACTTCTTCAGCGCTACGACGCTGAGCGCTCAGGCAGCAAGCGTGGTGTATTTGTAGACGGGAACTATGACCGCTTCAGATACGACCGCCTTGTAAACGCTTATAAAGCCTTCAAAGAGGGCCATGACCTTGTAGACTTCTATGACTGTCTTTTGAAATATATGGAAAACGGAGAACCGCTTCAGGGCGTAAAGATTGCCCTCATTGACGAGTGCCAAGACCTGACACCGTTACAGTGGCAGGTATGTATGAAAGCTTTCTCAGAAGCAGAGAAAGTAATCTGCTTAGGTGACGACTTTCAGTGCTTGTACACTTACAATGGCGCCGCGCCTGAGCTCTTGGTCGAAATGGCCGGGCACTATAAGACTGTGAAGCACGAGATTTCGTACAGACTCCCGAGAAAGGTTTATGAGTTCTCTAAGGGAATTACAGACCTCATTCAGGAAAAAGTTGAGAAAGACTATAGGCCTGCGGATGACCGTGAGGGCTTTGTAACAACTCTTCCTGACCGTAACGTTTTAGCTCGCACTATCCGTGACGACCTCAAGTCAAACGGACTCAAGCCGGGCCGCTGGTATCTTCTGTTCCGTACAAACTGTTTCATCGGTGAAATGGCTTCAGTGCTTGAACAGTTCATAGTTCCGTATCACACAAGCAAAGGCTTTTGTATCTGTGAGCGGGATTTAAATAAGATTGAGCGCTACTATAACTACCGAAAGGTAGGATACGGAAACGAGAGTGCCAAGCAGAAGTTTATGGAAGAGTATAAGATTGCGGATATAAACGACAGCTTTATGCACTCAGAACTTATTCCGGGAAAAGAAAGATACTTCTATCAGGACTTGGTAGACACTTGGGGCCTTGAGACCTTAAAGAGTATGTCAAGGATGACAGAGCCTTTCTGTCTGCTTTCTACTGTACATAAAGTAAAGGGTGGTGAGGCAGACTATACGGCGATGTTTATGGACTGTACTAGGGTTGTCAGTGAGAACATTACGCTCAACGCTGACGAAGAGCTTCGAGTCCTGTATGTTGGCTGCACGAGAAGCAGAGAAGGGCTGTACCTTATCCCTGCCTCGGGCAAGTATTCCCTGTCTAAACTTATTGATATTGTGAAGGAGCTGAACGATGATTAAAGCTATAATTTACAGACAATCAATCAGGGATTGTGAACTTCGTCACAGAAAGCTCCGCCTGAGCAGAAAAGAATGTATCTTTCTGTATGGACAGCTTTTCTGTGAACACTTTAGAGAAAAGGTTCAAGGCAGATGGAAGCAGGTTATGGTCGATGAAACAATCAAGCTTGACGGACTGACCAAGAAAGATTTTGAAAAGCTTTATAAGATGTAGGAGGTTTTATGAGCCAAAGCGGTTGTTTTAAGGAAGAGACCTGTAGCAGGTGTCCTAACTTTATGACAGTTCCTGCCTGCTACAAATGTCGTGTATACACCGGAGACCCTTGTGCACCTGACTTCAGCGGAAAGGGCATTGAGGTAACAAAGAGTTGGAAAGACTATGAGAAGGCTTGTGATTTTATAGCCCAAAACTTTATCAGAATGGAGTAGTGTATGAGTAGATATGGACAAGTAACTTGGCATATAGAACTTACGCCTGAGGAAGTTGAAGTTTTAGACATTATGACAACCACAACGCTTGCACAGAGTATATGCGTAGGAGAAAAGCTGATACCGGCGCAGCAGAGCCTGTATAAGAAGATTAAAGATATGATAGCAGTGTCTAAAAAATATCCAGGTTGTCAGGAAGGCGATTGGGCAGTCAGAGATAAGGAGCCACTATGACAGAAGTAGATAAACTGATGGAGCTTGCAAATGATTTTATGGAAGCACATAAGACCGACTCGGCCGTGCTTGTGGTTTCACAAGAGACTTTTGCAAAGATTATGCACCACCTCAAGAATGTGAAGGTTGACAAGAACTATGCAAGTGGAAAGCTTGGGGTACATACAGTACAAAGTGACGGCTTTGTCAAAGACGATAGCGTTGTGTTGTGGTGGCCGCCTGAGAAAGTAGACTTTAAGCCGGGATGTTTTCTTCCTGACTTTGTAGACCCTGAGGTTGAAAAAATGCGGAAGCATATAGATAATGCTAAGAAAGAGGAACTGCGTAAGCAAGTAGATAATGACAAAAAGGAGTAACTATGAAGTTTGAAAAAACAAGTGTCTTTAATTTTGATGGAGCTTTCAGAGGTATGCGTAACCCGATGAACTCTTGGGATAAGAGTGACAGCTATTGGAAGCAGACAACTAAGTTTGAAGACGGCTATCGTATGTTCGAGTACAGAGTAGGACACAGCGACCTTGAGCTTGCTCAGAAGCTTATCAAAGCAGGAAGTGAGCACCGTAAGTTTATGCGACAGATTTTTGTCTCTGTAGACATTACAGCTCCGCTTTATTGGTGGAAAGAGTTTGACACCTATAAGGTAGGTACTGTGGCAAACAGCACAAGCACAATGCACAAGCTTGCTTCAACTCCGATTACAGAAGACTGCTTTGAAATGGACGACTTTGAAGACTTGGATGATATAGGCTATATGCTCAATACGCCGATGTCTACAGGGTTTTATTGGTATCATACAGTAAAATATATGGAACTCCTGAGACAAAAATACAATGAAACAAAGGACATCCGCTATTGGAAAGAGCTTATAAGGCTTCTTCCTGAGTCTTGGCTACAGAAGCGCACAGTTACCTTTGACTATGAAAACCTTCTTGCTATCTGTTCAAGAGGACAGAGAAGATTTCACAAACTCACTGAATGGAGCACAGCATTTATTGACTGGGCTAGGACACTTCCTTATGCTCAGGAACTAATATTCATTGATGAGGCAGAAAATGAGAACAGTAACTAGAGACTGGCTTGAGCATGGAGAAGACCACGGTTTCTATCTGATTGGTGATAAAGACCGCGAGGACTTTTACCCTGCTATCATTGGTCTTGCAAAAGACAAAAGCCATGTGGCTTATAGCTTCGAGCGCCTTTGTGAGTGCTTTATGAAGCAGAATAACTGGACTTGGGAAGAAGCTTCTGAGTGGGTTATTTATGACGTTGAGCGGGCGCTTCCGTACTACGGTGAGCGTGCACCTGTAATACTTCCGAATAACTTTATCTCAAGCAGAAATAAAATATACGAACCTATAAAGGTCGAAGGAGCTAGAAATGGCAAAATGTAAAGTCTGTGGAATACAGATACCACGGGGAAGAATTGTCTGTGACACATGCACTGAGGAACTGAGGATGCAGGCGCCTACAGCTGACAAGATAAAGCCTTGGGAAATGGCTCAAGCTTCGGTGATGAAGGGTCTTATGGATGACCCGTTTGGGGACGCAACACCTACACAGCGTAAAATCCGTGAAATCACAGAAGCTATGAAGGATTTGCTTCTGTACAAGAACAATAAGTACGGGGACAGTGCAATCAGTCCTAAAAAGATTTTCTATAAAGGCGACAGCACAAACTCTATCCTTATCCGTCTTGACGATAAGCTTGGACGAGTTATGTCGAATACAGAGGATAAACCCCGCGTTAATGATGTCTGTGACATTATTGGCTACTGTACTCTCCTGCTTATCAGCATGGGAGTTACAGCAGAAGATATTACAAAGTTTAAGGACTAAGGAGGTCTATATGGATTTTAGCTGGGCTTTAAGACAGTTGAAGGAAGGCAAAAAAGTTTGCCGTTTAGGGTGGAACGGTAAGGGTATCTATATCGAGTTGCAGCGACCTGACGAGCACTCAAAAATGACACAGCCTTACATTTACATTGTAACTACAGGGCTTCAGTCAGATAACCCTAACGCACCGCGTGGCATTGTTCCGTGGCTTGCTTCTCAGACAGATATGCTTGCAGAAGATTGGATAGTATACTAGGAGAACAAAATGCTTGGACTAAATGAATATCAGAAAAAAGCACACGAGACTGCAAACTATCCTGAAGGCTGCGTAGGTGGCATAAATGCCAACCACACATCTTGGCTCTACCCTGCTCTTGGCTTGGCAGAGGAAGCAGGAGAAGTAGCCGGAAAGTTTGCTAAGGCTATTCGTGACAGTGCCGGGAAGGTAGACGAAGAACGCAAAACTGCTATCGTCAAAGAGCTCGGAGACGTTATGTGGTTTGTAGCTGAGCTTGCTACTTGCCTTGACGTTGACCTAGATGTAGTTGCCGAAATGAACTTGCAGAAACTTGCTTCACGCGCAGCTAGAGGAAAGATACATGGCGACGGCGACGACAGATAAGGCTAAGAAAGTTCGCTCAGGTATTCCCTGTGACGAAAAGGGTCTTTTAGAGTTTGAAAAGACTTGGAAAGACATGGAAGACTGTTTTGAGCGACTTTATGGTAGCAAGAAAAAGCATTAGGTAGTATAATAAAGAATAACTACCTATAGGAGGATATTATGGGTGCAGTATTAACTGATGATGTTCCAGTAGCAAACCTTATCGAGCCTTCAGGATACAATGTTCCTGCTGACTTGCTTGGAAAGACTTGGGGCGATGTTAAGGCTTCAGGAGACGTTACTCTCATTGAGCTTTCAGCTACAGAGAATAAAGTCTACACACCTGACACAGGTAAAGCTTATAAAAAGGTAACAGTAAATGTTTCTGCTAAGCTTTCCGCTTGGAAAAACGATACAGCTATCGTTTATACCAAAACCGCAGAGCCTACAACTTCTGATAAGGCTCTTGTTCCTGCCTCTACCGGCCTGAGTGAAGCAGTAATCGCAGCAGTTGCTGACGCATTTGCTTCAATCACAATCGGTGAAACAACCTACACACGTTACTCTGACGGAGACGTCACAGTACTCTAAGCTGTTAAAAGTGCATATCTTTTTATGCACTTTTAATTAAAAACAAATAATTTTTATTGACAATTATTATTGGTAGCTATATAATGATTGTAGACTTCATGTGAAGGAGGACGAGAATGAACTTTTTCAAGCAGAAATGGGTAAAGGTTACAGCATGGGTTGTACTCTTTGCTGACCTTGTGGTGCTCTTCTTAGGCGGAGTAACACAGAAAGAAGTTTCTGATGCAGTTGCCTTAGGCTTCATCGCAATCGGCGCAGTTGCTGCTATCGTAGCATTTATCGCTGAGCGTGCAAAAGCTAAAGAGCTTCCACAGAAATAACCTGTTGTCCTCTCCTGCTTCACTCACGGGAGAGGACTTTAATTTAAGGTGGGATGTATGAGATATTTGGGAACACTGATAGTTCTGTGTGCTTTATCTTTCGCTGTGCTGATAGGACTGAACATTATGAACGCTCAGGAAAGAAGAGAAGACATGGAACTGCATAAGACAGTAGAAGCTCAGTTGGATAAAGAGATTGAGGAGCTTCGGAAAGAGATACGGCTGATTAAGACAGATATTCAGCTGCTTGAACAAGGAGATAACAGGTGATTTTAATAAAGCTTTTTCTAGGGATTTTGATTGTGACTACATACGCTTTTGCGTTTTATGTACTGTATAAAATGATTAAAAGTACGTTTGAGGATGATATGGCAAATGGAAAACAGCTCAGTCAGGAAGGCGCTGAAGAAATATTAGATATTATCGACGACTATATAAGTCTGAAAGAGGCGTGCACAAAAGAGGAAATGGGGTACACTAAAGAGGAGGTAGAAGCTCTAGGAGCTTCAGTAACTCAGAGACCTTTAGGAGCTATTGTTATTAAAGGGCTCAGCAAAAGCCTTGACGGTGAATGGCTGCCCCTTGACGGCAGAAAGATAAGCAAGACTAAATACAAAGGCTTTTATGAAATGTTTGGTGCTAGGGCGTTATGCCTTCCTGATTTGAATGCAGGGGTTGACCCTGACGACGAAATGAATACTTGGGTAGTGAGGGTAAAATGATTAGCAGCATTATATTACTTATACTACAGTACGCAGGGACTATAAATCCGAGTGTAGACTTAAGCTTTTGGAAAATATATATTCCAGTG
>Ga0265300_10004792_pt1 | contig 10621 bp, 10 predicted proteins | sample AusTroGonzalo_MG_FD_193482 | JGI IMG/M metagenome (GOLD analysis project Ga0265300, IMG submission 193482) | Bovine rumen microbial communities from tropical cattle in Woodstock, Queensland, Australia - Gonzalo_03 | ecosystem: Host-associated > Mammals > Digestive system > Stomach > Rumen ... | reverse complement strand
CGGGAAGAGCGTGTACGGTTTCTTTACGTAGCCCGCGGGCCGCGTCACGATGACGACCTGCTTTGCAAATCCCTTCTTCGCCATGATTTCGAACGGGATGCTGTCGGCAATGTCGCCGTCCAGGAATTTCATGCCGTCGAGTTGCACGATATGGCTCAGCAGTGCAGGCGAAGACGATGCGCGAATTTTTTCCATGTCTTCGTGCTTGTCGAGATCGCGGGCCAGCAAGTAGGAGGCTTCCCCCGTTTCCAGGTTCGAAGCGGCAGCGTAGAAATCGGACTGCGCCGCATTCTCGCGGAACTTCTCGAAATCGAACGGATCGACCTTGCGCGGGATTTCATTGTAGCAGTACTCCACCTCGAAAAAATCGCCGGTACGGATGAGGTTCCCGAAACTCATGTAGCGCTTGTTCGCCGAATGGATGGTATCGAGACGCTTGTTCCTTTCGCGCTGTTCCGAAAGATAGTTGCAAAGGTGCGTCGCACCGGCAGAAGTCCCTGCATAACCGCCGAACTTGAGGCCGTTATCGTGCATCACGTCGAGTACGCCCGACAGGTAGGCGCCACGCATTCCGCCGCCTTCCAGCACGAGGGCTGCATTCTTGTACATCGTCATCGGGCATTCTCCATGAGCCACTGGTAATCTTTCGGGTGCGACACGAACTTTTCGGGGTGCATCTTGAGTTTAGCGAAAAATTCATCGCGGGTCATCCACTGGAAGGCATCGACTTCACCGGGTTGCGGGACCAAGGAGTTCGCTTCCTCGTCGCTGAGCGTAGTCCTGTAAACGTCGTAGTATTCATTGTCCAGGTAGCTGCCGCCGTTCAACACACTCTCGTGTTTTGCCTCGAATAAATATTCGAGGTCGCGCGGACTCTTGTGCACGCCCAGTTCCTCACGCAGTTCGCGCACGGCGGCGTTCACGCTAGTATCGCCCGCAGAAATATGCCCCGCGCAGCTCGTATCCAAGAGACCCGGGTTACTTTCTTTCACGCGGGCCCGCAACTGGAACAGAACTTTCCCTTCGGGATTGAACGCCCAGATGTGAACCGTGCGGTGCCACAGGCCCTCCGCATGCACGCGGGTGCGCCCGCAGGAATAACCGGCGGGAGTTCCGTCAGGGTTCAGGATGTCAATCTGCTCTTCGGTCATATAGGATAAGATAATAAAAAATCTATTATTCCCCCTAGAGGTTCCACGATGTACGACGAAAATGCAATCAGGGCGCTCCTGCTCAAAGGTCAATCGGAAGGCGTATTCCACAAGGCTGTTGCCGGGTTCATTCTGCCCGACGGTTCCACGCGCCTGGTCGCCCTCGACACTCCCGAAAACACCGTGTTCGACATCGCGAGCTTAACAAAAGTCTGCCCCACCTCGACACTTGCCCTCAGTTACATACTCGAAGGCAAGTTGAATCTCGGCGACCGCGTGATAGACTTTATCCCGGAACTACAGACAAACTATCGCGAAGACGTACGCGTGATCCACCTGCTTACGCACAGCCTGGATTACCGCGTGCCCATGAAGACCTTGCGCACGCTCCCGCCCGAGGGAATCTTGAACGCGCTGTTCACCTACCAGTTCGAAAAGGCGCCAGGCGCGGATTTCAACTACGGGAACCCGGCGAGCGTCTTGCTCGGGATAATACTCCAGCGCATTGCGGGCAAGGACCTGCAGCAGCAGGGCCGCGAGCGGTTCTTCGAGCCGCTCGGCATGACGCGCAGCGGCTGGGACCCGCTGACCCGCGAGTGGAACCGCATTCCGGTAGAAGAAATTGCCCCGACAGAGATTTGCAGTTTCCGCGGGAGGGAAATACGTGGGGAGATCCACGACGAGAGTGCGTGGGTACTGCGCAAGCTTTACCCGGTAGGGAGCGCCGGCATGTTCAGCTGCGTGCCCGACCTGCTCAAGTTCGTGAAGATGGTTTTGAATGACGGTCTCGGCGAAAACGCGGGTGGCGAGTCGCTTCGCGTCGCACCCGCGGGTATCCTCAATATGGTGAGCAACAACGCATTTGATAAAACCGTTGGCGCCTGCACAGCCCTTGGCTGGGAACTTGCCCAGAGCAAGTTCATGGGGTCGCGCGTGTCGCCCCGCACCTTCGGCAAGACTGGCTTTACCGGGGCGAGCATCGTCGCCGACGCCATCGCAGGCGCTGCAGTGGTACTGCTCAGCGACTTCACGTACCCGCACCGCGAACCGAACGCAGACCGCATCCACGCCTTCCGCGCCGCACTCGCCGACGCATTCTTCGGCGCGCTATAAACAAGAAATCCCGGCACAAGGCCGGGATGACAATGCAGGTTGCGCAGTCGCGACCCGCCATTAAGCAACTACCTTCCGGCAGCCCTCTTCTGCATTTCCTTGCGCTGTGCTTCGGCGAAGAGTCGGGCCATTTCCATACGGTTGTTTTCCTGTTCCTTCTTCTTCGTTTCTTCCTTGCAGTTCACGCACTTGGTGGCAGTGGGCACGGCCATGAGGCGGGCCTTCGGGATAAGTTTCTTGCACACCTTGCAGATGCCAAACGTACCATCATGAATGCGCTTCAGAGCTTCTTCCAGGTACACGAGGTACTTGCCTTCGCGGGCGGCAAGCGAGAAAGTCGTTTCGAGAGTGTTGTAGTCCGTCGCGGAATCGGCGCTGTCCGAATCGCTGCCGTCGCCCGCCTGGTTCTTCTGGCCCTGGAAAGCGTTCGCCCTTTCAGAATCGCTCTGAGCCGTCACCAGCTGGCGACGTTTCTCGATGAGCATCTCCTCGAAGAACTTCAGGTCGGCATCACTCATTTTAGCGGGTTTCTTTTCACTCATGGCACGCTCCTTTCGTAGAGTCCGTTAAACACATTATATGCGGAAAATATCTTTTTTTTTACAAAGTGGAACATTTTTTTTTAAAAAATATCCACATTTAGTTTTAAACCGCTCTTTTTTATATCGGAAGTCAACTTGCCTATGTCAACCGAGAGCCGGTCGATTTCCTTGACAAGCTTGCCCCGCCCCGAAGCGACCAGCCCGACCGTATTGTCACTCTTGTCGAGCTTTTCGGCCACCTTGTCGCATTCGGTCTTGATTTCCTTCACCTGGGCAAGCAGGCTGTCTATGCGGTCGAGCATGGCGGAACCCTTCTCGACAGACATTGCCCCCCTAGAAGATGCGTCGTCAATTTCTGCACGAACCTTCTGGAGTGTCCCTTCAGCCTTGTCCAACACGGCGAGCGCCTCGTCGCGGGTGTCGTTGACAAGCGCCTCCCCGACGTTCACGAGTTTCCCGCCCTTCTTGATGATGCGCTCTATCTTCTTGCCCGAGCTGCCGATGGTCAGCGAGTCCTTGAGCGCCACAATCTGCTGCTGCATGGTGTCGAGGTCGGCAATCGCCTTCAGGAACACCTCTCCCACGCCCGCAATGCCATCATCATAGGCACCGTAGACCGTATCGCCGTCCACAATCCAATCCTGGTCGTCGGCCGTCAGGATGTTCATCTCGCGTTCGCCCATGAGGCCCGCGTTGATGAGCCTGAACTCGGAATGCCTCGAGATCTTCGCATCGGCAAGTACTTCCACCTTCACGAAGACGGCGTCGTCGGTCAGTTCCACCTTGAGGATCTGCCCCTTTGCGATACCGCGAACCACCACGCGGTTCCCCGGCGAGAGCGTACCGATTTCCTGGTAGCTCACCACGAAGCTGTAGCGCTTGTGGTAGGGGCTCGACGGATGGAACAGGTACCAGGCCATGCCGCAACCGACCACCAATATCATAAGCACGATAAAGGGAAACAGGTTGTTCTTTATGGTCTTCGTAAACTGGTTCATCGGCGGGAAAGATAGAATTTATACGGCTATTCGTAGAGCGACCAGTGCTCGATATCCATTTCTTGCAGGCTATCGCTGTATTCGCCCTTCGCCTTCGCCTTGATTTTCTTCATCAGGTCCTCGTTGAAGTCACGGGCCACGTCCTGGCCGTTCATCTTCATGAGCGAATTCATGGCGATGACCTCCGAAATCACGGTGAGGTTCTTGCCCGGCGCCACGGGGAGCACAATCTTCGGGATATGTACTCCCATCACGACCTCCTCCTGCTCGTTGAGGCCCGTGCGTTCGTACCGCACGTCGCGCTGCCACGGCTGGAGTTCCACGATGACTTCGATCTTTTTCACCTTGCGGATGGCATGGATGCCGAACATGGAGCGGATGTCGAGAATGCCCACCCCGCGGATTTCCATGTGATGGCGGATAAGCGGGTCGGGGCGCCCGATAATGGCGTTCCCCACGTGGCTAATGTGTACAACGTCGTCTGCAACCATGCGGTGCCCGCTTTCCACAAGCTCAAGCACACATTCGGACTTGCCCACGTTGCTGTCGCCAATGAACAGCATGCCTATGCCGTACACGTCCACGAGACTCCCGTGGATAATGGAGTGCGGCGCGAAGAATTCTTCGAGAATCCTCTGGGCGACCTTGTTGAACTCGTAGGTATGGAGCGTCGTCGAGAACAGCGGGATGTGCAGCTTGGTACACATCTCCTTGAGTTCGGCATGCGGCATCTGCGCGTGGGTCACCACCCACATCGGGGCGCGGAACACGGAGAGGTTCTCGAACACATGTCTGCGACCCTCGGGCCCGAGGCTTTCGAGGTAGTTCCATTCCGTATGGCCCACCACCTGGATTTGCTTGGAGCTGTAGACCTTCGTGTAGCCCGTCATGGCTAGGCCCGGACGGTGAATGCCGCTCTCGGCGATATTCGTGTCGAGGTCCGCTTCGGACGTATGCAGGGCGAGCTGCAGGTCCTTGCCAAAATGTGCAAAAAAGTCCCGCACCGAGAGTTTTTCCCGGTGCAGGATCTTGATATCTTTCAACCTGGATTCAGACACGGCTTAGGTCAGGTTGGAAACAGGTTGTGCGCGGTGGTCGTTCTGCTTTTCGTTCGCCTTCTTGAGCTGAACCTTCACGCGCTCGAGGGCCACGTCGACCGCCTTGCCCATGTTGTCTTCGTCGGCGGAACCGACAACCACGGAACCAGTGATGTTCACGGTGATTTCGCAGTGGCGCTGGTGTTCGACTTCGTGGTCAAGGATTACGGAAGCATTCGTGATGTTAGGGTAGAACTTGGCCAATTTGTCCATTTCTTCCTGGATGCGGTCCTGGAGACCGGCAGACGCGTTGAAGTGGCGAGCAGAAAACTGAATATCCATTATGATACCTCCGTAGAATAAAGATGGTATGTTTTGCGGGCGTTTCGCCTCGCATTATGAGTATATACATCTTTTTTCGTGAAAAAAACAAGTAAATGAAAGTTTTTTTACGAAAAATTAATCCGAATTGGAATAAAAACGGCCGAAACAGGCCATTTATATGTAAAAAACGGCTTTTTGGACAATTTAGAGAAGCTTCCGCTGGCGGGCGGGGAGAATCTTAAGGCGTTCCTCGCGATACTTGGCCACGGTGCGGCGGGCCACCTGGATGCCCTGCTTGGCCAAAGCGTCGGCGATGGCCTGGTCCGAAAGGGGCTTTTTCTTGTCCTCGCCGTCCACGAGGTCCTTGATGGCCTCGAGAATCTGCGCGGAACCCACGATATCGTCGTCAACCGCCTCATCGACGTTCACGGCGGGGCCTGTCGGGGCATCTACCGCGGCAGGCTGCACTCCCGCGCGCTTGCCCTGCTGGCGCACGCCCGAGGTAAAGAAATCCTTGAGCTCGAAAACCCCGAAGGGCGTCTCCACGTACTTGCCGTTGGTCACGCGGCTTATGGTCGAGAGGTCGCGGTTCACCTCGGTCGCGATATCCTGCAGAATCATGGGCTTGAGGAAGGCGGGGCCGTTCCTGAAAAACGCGGGCTGGCGCTTCACGATGGCCTTCATCACGAGTTCCATGGTCGAGAACCTGCTGTTCGCCGCACTGATGAACTCCTCGGCCTTGCGCTTGTTGTTCAAAATATAATCGCGCGTGTCCTTGTCGAGCTTGGAACCGTCGGTCAGCATGTCGGCATACAGCTTGTTCACGTGCAGGCGCTTCACCTTGCGCCAGGATTCCTGCGTGCATTCCACCTCGAACTTGGAGCCCTTGCGTTCCACCCGCAGGTCAACCTGCTTTATCTGCGTGGGGGCGTTCGATATGAGCCTGCCCGGGTGCGGCGTGAGTTTCGAGATGCTCGTGACCGCCTGCTGCACTGATTCCACCGGAACGGAAAGCGCCTTCGCAATCTTCGCGAAACGCAGGTCCATCAAATCGTCGAAGTATTCCTGGAGAATCTTGAGCGTGAGCGGCGGGAAGTTCTCCATCGACATCGCCTGGATGATGAAACATTCCTGGATGCCACGGGCGCCTATCCCGCGCGGAGTAAAGCCGTGCAATACGTGGAACGCCTCCGCCACAGGAACGCTCGCGTTCTCGAGCGAAACCTCGTCGCGAATCACTCGCTCTATCTCGACGATAAACGCATCCTCGCTGGGGTCGGCGGCCATCTTCATCATCGCATCGTCGGGCGCACCCTGCAAAAAGCCGTTCTCGTCGAGACTGTCAATGAGGTACTGCACCAGCGAGCGGAAATGTTCCTCGGTGCAGCCCGCCTGCTGTATCTGTTCCAGCAAGAGCGAAGTGCCGTTCCAGTCGCGCAGCTGGTCGCGCAGGTTGTCCTGCAGGCTCTTGTCGCGGTCCTTCTGCGGGCGGTCCCACTCGTCACCCGCATCCTTGGAAGGCGCATTCAAGTCCTTGAAGGGAGCGTCCTCGTCAAGCGAACCGTCGGTAAGCCTGCGTTCCATGTCGGAGTCGAAGGTGTTGTCCAGAATGTCGTAATCGTGGTCGGCGGTATCTTCGAGCGTTCCGCTCTCGAAATCCATCTCGCGAATCTGATCCTCGTCATCGCTTACGTTGTCCGCACTCTCCTCAGTATCCGTATCCTCGGGCACCTCGTCGTCCATTTCCAAGAGCGGGTTCGCCGAAAGTTCCTCGTTTATGGCGACTTCCAGTTCTTGCGAAGTCTTCTGCAAAATAGCAGCCGCCTGGAGCATCTGCGGCGAGATGTTCTGCTCGAGTCGCTGAGACTGTCCTATTTGCATGCCCAAGTTCATAGAGGCTCCTAATCCAGGCGGAAACTGTCACCCAGGTATATGCGGCGTGCTTCAGGGTCGTTCGCGAGGTATTCGGAAGAACCCTCGGTCAGCACTTGGCTCTTGTACATGATGTAAGCGCGGTCGGTAATAGAGAGCGTCTCGCGCACGTTATGGTCGGTAATGAGGATTCCCATGCCGCGATCCTTGAGGCCTGAGATAATGGACTGAATGTCGGCAACGGCAATCGGGTCGATACCCGCGAATGGTTCGTCGAGCAAGAGGAAAGAAGGGTCGCTCGCGAGCGCACGCGCAATTTCAAGGCGGCGGCGTTCGCCACCCGAACAACTCATGGACTTTGTCTTGCGGATATGCGTAATCTTGAATTCCTCGAGCAACTGCTCCAAGCGCATCTTGCGCTCGCGGCGCTTGAGCCCCTGCGTTTCGAGGATAGCCATTATGTTGTCTTCAACGGAGAGCTTGCGGAATATGGATGCCTCCTGCGGGAGGTAGCCCACACCGAGGCGGGCGCGCTTGTACATGGGCTTGTCCGTCATCTCGATATCGTCGAGGAAAATGTGGCCCGCATCGGGGCGCACCATGCCCACAATCATGTAGAAGGAGGTTGTCTTGCCGGCGCCATTGGGCCCGAGGAGCCCGACGATTTCGCCCTGCGACACGCTGATGGACACGTCGCTCACCACCTGGCGACCGCCATACACCTTGCGTAACTTATCTGTACGAATCGTGCTTACCAGACTCTTCATGGAGATTCCTCCTTTTTCTTGGTTTCCTTCGCGCGCTTCAACACGTTCTTCATGGGCTTGAGGCGCGGTTCCCCCGACTTACGTATCGGGGAAGGCTTTGCCGTAGAATCGCTCGCAATATTATCGCCAGCACCCTGCAGTTTTGTCAAGCCGGTCGTGTCGGGAATGCCTGCCGCCGCAAGGGAATCCCTGCGGGCCTTTTCCTTGGCGGCCTTGTTGCGCTGTTCCTTTTCCAGGTCCACGTAGCGCCCGCTCGCGATGGTGCTGCGGCCCAGCAATCGCAATGTCTTTACCGCATTCTTGAGCGGGTCGAATATGATGTTGATGGTATCGCCTGCGGCCTCGTTCTTGCCCGACACGGTGCGGTCCTTCTTCACGTAAAAATACGTGCTCTGCGCCTTGCCCGAAACAATAGCGTGGTCCATCTTCCCCCTCTTGAAAAAGAGGTCGAGCCGTTCGCCGTCCATCAAGTTCCTGTAATCGGGCAGGTCCGTCTCGTAGAAGAATCCCTTCGCGTTCAGGTTCACGTACAGGCGCTCAATCTTGCTGTCCTTGAACTCGCAAAAGAGCGTATCGCCAAAGGCTTCCGTCACGTTGCCGGGGGCGTTCTTCTTCGGGTCTTCCTTCGAGATGCCGTGCGCGTTCCGGATTACGAGCGCCGAGGTGAGGGTCTTTTTGGCTTCGTCAATCGTGAGGTATATGGAATCGCCCGTGAGGTGGTAGTTCTTCATGTCGAATGTCGGGTGGCCCTTCAGCGCAAGCCAACTGTTGCCGCGGTCAAAATAGCCCGTGTCACAAGTGACCATCATGTCGTTCTGCGTAACCTTCACATCCTTGTACGCCTCGGCAAAGGACACCTTCTTGTTGTAGATGATGCGCTGTGCCTCGATGGTGAGCGTGTCTATGCCGCCATCCCTGCGCTTCTCGTATTGGTAGAGTTTGGGCTTCTGAGGCATCGTGAGGATTTCGTTCTCGCGGTCGTATTCCAGGTAATCGCCCGTAAAGCGGTACGAGTTCGCGGAATCGCCAGCAACCACATCGCCTGTCGCGGTGGCGATGCTCTGCTTTTTGCGGTACATGCCGCTCTTCGCCTGGATGAATCCCGAGGGGTGCGTGAACAAAAAGCCGCCGTCGCAGTTCACGAGTTCGGCATCCTTGTTCCAGGTGGCGCGCTGCGTGCGGAACTGGATGCTATCGTGCACAAAGAACACGCGGCCCTGCAACAGCAGGGTGCCCCGCTTGCGGGCGACAGCGAGGCTGTCCGCGTGCTTCATTATGAGCGGGGACGACTGCGCGAACGTTTCTGCCGGGAGCAAGAATGCAAGTGCCAGCAGGATCGCGAGCAAATTCAGGCGGGCGCGACCGCGACGTTTTAAACAACGTTGTCTATACCCGTGCATCATTCGCGCCTCTTTGCCCGCTGGCGTGAATCTTCGGGCGACTTGTCAGGCTGCGTTCCTTCCGGGGCATCTTCCTCCCCGTTAAACGCCTTCCTGATGACGCTATGGCGGACCATCGACTTGAGCGAAGGCGCCTTCTTGCCGGAGACGCCCTCCTTGGCGGGAGCATCCCCTGCGGGCTCGTCCCTAGCGGCATCTTTAGGCGGCGCGGGTCTTGCAGCGGGCTGTACATTTTTTGGAGGCGCGGCCGGGGCAGTCTTCGCAGGAGGCGCGTTCTTTACAGGCGGCGCAGTTTGAGCGGGCGGAGGCGTCGGGGCCGGGTGAGCCACCGCAGGCGCCGCCGTGGTATCGGGCTTCTTCTCGAGTTCTTCCGCCTGCTTCTTGTCCTCTTCCTTCATGCGCTTCGCCGCATCCTGGAAAATACCCGTCACGTTCGAGAGAATGCGCCAGTTGTCCATGCGCGCATCGCTCTCGAATCCCTTGCCCTGCAGCACGTCGCCGTCTTCGGAAACAACGCGCACGTAGCTGTCGGTATGCACCTTGTCGTCGCGCTTGTTCCACATGAGCGAATCCGCACGGACCGACGCCCCCTTCGGGGTCAGCGCGTACACATGCCCGTAGGCATACACATAAGTGAACTGCATGTCCATGCGGCCCGAGTCCGCACGCAGGAACGCGACGCGCTCGCCCACGGAATCGTAGATATCCACCAGCACCGGACGCATGAACACGACTTCCTTGTCGGACCAGCGTTCCAGATACGCGGTCTTGAGCTTCCACGAAAGCACGTCCTTGTCGTAGCAGTCCAGGAGAGTAGTGTCGGTAAACAGCATCTGCGGGCGCTCCACGTGGATCCAGGGCTTTTCTTCCTCGATTTCCTCGCAGCCCATGAGCAGGGCAACGCACAGCGCCACAGGCACGACGGCAAAACGCGGTCTGGGCATACACCGAGAACCGCGGTAGAGCGCACTTTTCAGTACGCGCAGCATATCCTGCAAAAACCGTGCCATAACTACAAATTACAAATAAAAAGACCCGTTAATCGGGCCTTTAACGTATTTTCACGTTTAAAAAAGGCAACCCCGGCGTGGTGGCCGGGGTGACTTTGTAAGCAATCTAGCCTTCGCGGCCAAGCATGAACGCCTTCTTGTTCCCTTCGTGGAACTTTTCGGCGAAGAGCTTGTTCAGCGCGACTTCCCACTGCTCGACGGTGAAGTCGAAGTGCTTGCTCAACTTGCCGAGCATCGCGACGTTCAGGGCCTTCACATTTTCGAGTTTGGTGACGTCGATGTCGGCCGGAGTGAGGAGCACGCCGCCCTGCTTGAGGAACGCCTCGTTCACCACGACCTGCGTCTCGTCGAATACCACCAGGTAGTCGGCCTCGCCCGTCGGGATCATCGGGGACTGCACTTCTTCG
>Ga0265300_10004791_pt1 | contig 10624 bp, 16 predicted proteins | sample AusTroGonzalo_MG_FD_193482 | JGI IMG/M metagenome (GOLD analysis project Ga0265300, IMG submission 193482) | Bovine rumen microbial communities from tropical cattle in Woodstock, Queensland, Australia - Gonzalo_03 | ecosystem: Host-associated > Mammals > Digestive system > Stomach > Rumen ... | reverse complement strand
GGTGGTTGAGCTGACTCTGGATGAAAATATCGGTAAGAACCTGAAGAAGGAGATTGCCAAGATGTACGACCTCGGCTTTGAGGGCGATCCCGAAGTCATCATGGACAAGACCACTGAGGTTGACCTTGAGTTCATCAAGCTCATCCCTGGCACTACCGACTCCAACCGCACCGTCGTACAGGATGGTCGTTGCGTAGGCTATCGCAACCACATCAGCCCGTACATCGACTACTCGATTGCCTCCAATGGCGTTGCCACCAAGGACAAGGTTGGCGACACTCCTGTACGCTACATCGGTATCGGTCACTTCGGCTACCTGAACGAGCAGGTCTATGCTGATGGCATTGAGTTCAATATTGACGGAACAAGCTCCGCCAACTTTGACCGCAACGTCATCGCTATGGGCATGAGCCTTGACTACTCTCTCGTTGAGCTGTCAAGCAAGGTCAACGGCAACACCTCCGGCAAGCCCCAGGCGTTTAAGTTGATCAAGTTGATCGAGCCCGCATCTACAAGCGACATCTAAACTCTCTCGCTCTCAACTTCTGGGAATAGTTCCTCCGGCTGGCTGCTCCGATGCGCAGCAAAGGCTGTCGGCCAGCCGGTTCCCCAGAGGGAGAGGAATCTGAAAATTAGTAATTAACGAGTAAAAGCAAACGTAATGGGACTGCTGACAGATTCATTCTTCATCCGAGCCATCAAGTCGAATAGCGACCTATTGGCGATGCTGCCTGCGGGTGACATCTACAACAACGTGGCTGATCCTGACTACGATATGGAAAACGTGGAACTGCCATACATCGTAGTTAACAATGACGGTGGCAGCGAGGGCGACATGACCAAAGATTCATGGAGTGAAAGCCCGGAAGACAAGGTGAACATCAGCATCCTGATGGTGTGTCGCAGCCGACAGGAGTTGGCCGACATGACGCTGGCCGTCCGCAAGACTATCAGCGACTTTATGAAGGCCACTTGGCAGCGCATCGAGGAAGGCACTCCAGAGGAAGGTGACAACATTGCACCGACTGGCTATCAGTTCAGCTTCAGCGACATCGCCTACGTCATCGAGAAGCCCGCACACCGTCAGATGTTCTACTACGATTGCACGACTCCTAACGAAATCTATATTGACGATGAGCAAGACTAAGGACATTCCCGCCATCGAGGTGGGCAAGCCTATCAAGATAGAGGGCGCAAGCCGTCAGGAATGTGTTGACCAGATTGCAGCACTCTGCAAACAGGCCGACGGACTGACGCGCGAGGGTGGCTTCATAGAGTATGGCAAAACCGCCGAGGGCGAGGATAAGTTCTGGGCGGTCATCAAGTTTGTTAAACAATAAAACTCCAAGGATATGGCATTAACGAAAGTAATGGGTGAGCACTTCCGCGCATTCGTCGGTGGCTCAGCCGTACCTGAAGCCACGAACTGCCAGGTGACCATCCAAGGCAACGTCGAGGATGCGTCAACGAAGGACTCTGTTGGTGGCTGGAACGAGGAGCAGATGACCTCGAAGCAGTGGAGCGTGCAAGTCGATGATGTCGATGCGTCACTCGCCAGCCTTCGTGCGCTCGTCACACGCTTCAACTCTGACTCGAAGACCACCGTGGGATGGGATCAGACAGGAGGCGCACAGAACCGTGTCGCCCAACAGGCTGCTTTCGCCCGTAGCGGTCAGGCTATTCTGAACGACCTGAGCATTCAGGCCGGTAATCGTCAAATCATCCAGGTGAGCTGTCAGTATCAGGGCAGCGGTGAGCTGGCTTAATTTCTGAAAGACTATGGATAAAGGACAACATCTAAGACTTGTACTCATGGAGGGTGCAACACCGTCCGCAAAGGTGATAGCCCTCGCCACAGAAATGACCCTCCATCTGTCGGCTCAGACGGAGGATTCGACGACAAAGGACACGACCTACACCAACGGCGACTGGAACGAGTATGAGGTTACTCAGCGTAGTGGCGACATTCAGTTTGGTGCGCTCATCGGTGTAGGGACTGATGCAAGCGGAAAGTCGTTTGCAGATATGATCAGCCAGGTGAGTGATACCATCGTCAACTGGAAGGTCGTGATGACAAGCGGTGCCAACAACCGTGTGGTAGGCAAGGAGGTATGTCACGGACAAGGCAAACTGACCAACCTTCAGGCTTCTGCACAGAACCGCCAGAATGCCACCTACAGTGGTACGCTGAACATCTACGGCCCTGTGGCAGTAGGTAATGACTAAGAAATCTTTTTTCTTCGCGCAAGGCTGCGTCGCCACCATGCTTTCTTTCCATAGCATTCGGCGGCGCGGCTTTTAAAATAATAAACTATAAACAAAACAAAGGAACTATGACCCCACAGAAGGAAATCGCAATCAACGGCCAGCAGGTCATGATGATCTACTGCACGGCCACGGAGAACGGCTTCGAGGAAATCAGCCGGAAAAGTATCAACGTGTTTTTGCCTACATTCGGCACAGACGAAGAAGGCAAAACTATCATCAAGGAGGCGGCACCGTGTACCATCGGCGACTGGGTGACGCTGGCGATGGCGGCTATCGTCGCAGCCTACACGAAGGACGGCAGGGAGGTGCCCGTTTCATCGGAATATATGCTATACGAATCCACGCCACAAGAGCGCAACGACCTGATTACATCCATCGTGGAACTTCGAAACGAGTGGTACGGCGTGCCAAAGGTAGTAGAAGAGCAGCTGAAGCAGGAGGCAGAGCAGGCCGGTGCCAACGACGGGAAGGCTGAGCCAAAAAACGCCTGACCGCTCACGAACGCTATGCGAAGTTCGTGGGCGAGATAGGAACACCGCGAAGGGAATACCTCTATGAGCTACGTTACATCGACCTACTGATGATTGAACGCGGCTACGACCGCCGACACCGGCACCCCTGGTCTATCGCCCGTTGGATGACATACAACATCATGACTGCTCAATGCGGCAGCAAGGCCATGCGAGAGGCGGGCATCAACTCCATCGAAGACCTGCTCAAATTTCCTTGGGACAGCGAGCCGGTAGCACCCATCTCAGATGAAGACCGCGACGAGCTGCTGGCAGAGATGGATGCCATCAACGCCCAGTTCGCAGCACAGAATAAAGAATAATTCTTTTCATTGTTTTAAGTTTTTTGAGTATTTGATGAAGGGGAGGGGACAAAATGTCACCCTCCTTTGCCATTCTTTTTCTTCATCTTTGCAGCCACCATGTCGAAGTCTTCATGCACGCTTTCGGCCAACACCTTTGCATAGCGCATCGTCTGCCGGATGTTCTTATGTCCGAGCATCCTTTGCAAGTTCTCTACCTTCACACCTTGCCTGAGCATATATGTGGCGAAGGTATGTCGCGCCAGGTGCGTGTGCATCTTTGTTGGAATATCGGCCATCGTACCGATGACCTTCAACAGATGGTTATAATCAGCGTTATCAATCTTCGGCACTTGCCAGCCGTACTTCTCAAGCACCGCCACCGCCGGAGGCAACAGACTGCTCACATACGCTACACCCGTTTTGATCCTCTCGCCTGTGTTGATCCATTTCCCTTTCACCTTTTTATATTGGCTGAAATCAAAAGCCTGCGTATCGGAGTAGGATAGACCCGTAAACATCTGAAAGACAAATAAGTCTCTGGCGGTCTCAATCTGTGTGTTCTTTGGCACTTTCAGATTTTCAATAGCCTTCATTTCGTCTTCTGTCAGATATTCGATACTCTCGCTTTCGCCACGTCTGAACTTCAGGCGGTCATAGGGATTGCGGTCGATTTTGTCAAACATCACAGCCCGATTTAGGATGGCCTTCAAGCATTTATGGTATTTATACACGGCTGCATCGGTTATCGCTTCGCCATTGCTCAGTTTGCGTTTATGCAACCATGCGTCGAACTCGCTGATATTTTCCGTTGTCAAATCACCCCATTTTTTAATTTTGCCATATTCAGTAAGACGGGTATGAAGCGTTACATAGTGTTTGATTGTGCCAGCCGACAGATTCAGGATTTCCGTCTGATGATCCAACCAATCTAAGAACGACGGCTCATTGCTCATGGTGTCCTTCACCGACCACACCTTATTTTTGAGATTTTCTGTGTTAATGGCCAAATTAGCCTCGATGCAGCGGTTCACCTCCGAATCAATGATTTGGCAGATGATGGCGATACGTTCATTCAGGCTCTGAGCATCTGGGCGATTAATAATCATCCCTGCCCGCCATTCTCTTTCACGTATGCGCACGCCTGTACTAATATAATATGCTCTCCTATCGGAAATGACACGCACCTCAATCGTGCCAGTGCCATCCTTTTTGGCTTGTTTCTTTCTGTCGAATATTAACTTTGTAGTTATCATACTGTTGTTTTACTTTGTTGTTTTACTGAAATGTTTTACCTTGTTTTACCTCGGCTGGGCAAATTTTGGTAAAACATTCCGTTATATTTCGTAATGATTCGTAACATTTTGTAATTTCTCATACCTCTTAAAACCTCTCGAAACACCTTTAAACAAAGGGAGGTGCCCTTATTTCAGGCACCCCGCGTGATTTTGTTAAGTGATCCGTTTGGGGCTTTTTGCTAAATAGGTGAAACACTAATATATATAGGGTTAACACAATGGTATTAGTTGGTGCGAGGTAAAACAATAGTAAAACATCACACCAAATCAAGGTTATAATATATATGAATACACACATACGCATGAAAGACACGGAATCTGTTACTTTTTCTTTTTGAAGGCTTCATTTGCCTGTTTGACGATTTCTTCCGTTACACCAGGGCGACCGCCTCGAATCAAGCCTTGTGGAACTAAGGCGTAAAGCTGATCCACAGATTTCTTTTTGCTCTTTCCGTCGTGGCCGATTACGTCGTGGATGACAAACTGGATTGAGCCGTCATCATTGACCGTCATCGGGAAGGCTGGCTTCTGCGGTGTGCTGTATTGGCTTATTATCATCGACATCTGATTCTTCATTGTATCGATGCCGTTTATGGCCTCTTTCAGTTCTTTCCTCGTTTCCCGAAGTTCAGTAATCAGGTGTTCGTTTTGATTGCGTGATATTTTGAGTTCAGCAGCCAAGGTGTCATTAAATTCTTTCGATTTGTGGAGTTCTTGAAGAAAAGACTCATTTTTGTCTTTTGAGTCTCTGAGTTCCGCAATCAGTTGCTCACACTGCCGCTCCAGCAGTTCGTTGCGTGTCTGCATTCGCACGGCTTCTTCAAATAGCTTTTGAACATAGTCAGGAACTGCTGGTTGTATCGGTTCAGCGACCTTTCGTTTTTGTTCTTCGGCAAACATCTTTGCCTCTTCTGCCTCTTTCAAGGTCATGTAGATATTTTCACCACGGAAGTATGCAGGATTGAAAATGCCTGGGAATCCTTCAATGAACTTTCTTATCGTTTTGTCAGACACAATCTTTTTATCATTGCGGACATTCGATAATGCCGCTTCGGTGATTCCAGTCCGAGCAGACACACCTTTTTGGTCTTCCACGACCTTCTGTTCAATGAGATAATCTATCGCATTGATAAAAAGTCGGTTTTTGAGCACTTTAGGGTGCAAATTATCCTCAATTATCTCCATTTATATTAAAATTACTTAATAATTAGCCGAAATTATTCCGAATTATTCTTCGTTTCAATTTAAGTTTGTATATTTGCACCCAAGAAAGTAACTAACTAACGAGGGGCATGAAAATAGCCGTCTGACGTGAGACACGTCTTAGCAAAAAGGGTTTAGAGTGCAAATATACGGCTTTTTCGCCCTCGTTGTTACAAACTAACAAAAAGTTTAAGTAAAATTAAAGTTTATGGTAATCGAGAAAATGACAAAGGACATCCTGAAGAAGTTCGCGCCAGGCGAGCAGAAGGTCTTCACTCTTCCCAACTTCGAGAAGGCGCAGAGTGCAGCGACTCAGGCTTACAAGGCTAAGAACTTCACCGAGACTTACGGATGGAAATTCAGTGCCCGCATCGGAGATCCGATGGAAGGCACCATGCAGCGTAGTGTCACCATCACCAGACTTTCATAAGATGGATAAGCAGACGAAGACTGAGATAAAGGTCGTGATTCGTGAGGCTATTCAGGAGGCGATGGAGGTCTATGAAGAGCGGTGGCTGACTGATGTGCAAATCGGTGAGTACATCGGCGTGATGACGAAACGATGGCTGCAAGATCATGGCGAAATGCTGCCGAGAACTCCTATATGTTGGAAGGACAAGAAAGGCATCATGCACACGTCTTCGTATCTCTATCCGCTGCATCGCATCCAGGCGATGATGGCCGACGGACGAATTAAGGAATTAAGAAAAGTAAGCTGATATATTTAGGGTTATACTCATGAATTATTTTTGGAATTGACTTTTACAAACCTTTGCCGTGGCAGCGGCCACAGGTGTTAGACAACGACGAATTATTAATTTTGTTAGAAAGGATCGCCTGCCATCCGTGAGGCTCGCAGGTTTTTAAAAAAGCCAAAATACAACGAAACAATTAACGACATCAGGATAAAAGACATATTGGAGGGTTGGCTGAGTGGCCGAAAGCACCTCACTGCTAACGAGGCATACGGAAACGTATCGGGAGTTCGAATCTCTCACCCTCCGCATCAATGAAAGGAGAAACGTTCTTTGACATAGTGGACACTGGTGATACACCAGGATAAAGATAAAAGATGTGAGGGGAACCCACGCGATGGTTAGTAGACAACCGAAAGCCATTGGCACGCGCAAAAGCCGTGAGGCAGACGACGGGCAGGCCCCAGAAGGAGAAGGAACTACCGGGCAGGACAAAAGACGGAGCCAATCGGCCTTATAGATACGTCTATATCCACTGACGGCGCGGCAAGCCCCTCCAGGACATGCACGACATTAATGCGGCCACCATCAGGTGAGTGTACCCAAGCCACTAACGCAGAGGGGTGTCTATTAGGTTTAACAATCAAAAAGTAAAAGTCATGGAGAATCAAACAAACATTCAGCGTGACATCGACCGCGAGGAAATCAAGCGAATTTGGCAGCAACTTGCCATTGGTACGGCCATCGCATTGGTCGGACTGGTATTCATGGGTATCGGCGAGGCGATATGCAGATGGATTGAGGGGCTATGAACGACCAATATACGAACCGTGGCACCATCATGAAATTGGTATTGGCAAACGGCGACCACTTACAGAACATTGGCACAATTATGCACATAGAAGCCGACTCTGTGAGCGATGTGACAGTCATTTCAAGCGGCACTATCATGCATGCGGAAGGATGCCGTATGTATAAGATGAGTACCATGAGTGAACCGCCAGACCCAGCAAAGACGATTATCAAGGTCGTGCCACGACAAGAAGACTTGGAATGCATCAGCAAACTATCTACCGAGAATGCTCAACTCAAAGCGCAGATTGAGACGCTTCGCAAAAGCAGACAGCCGAAGGATGAAGACATCTACTGGGGCCGCAAGCGTATCAAGGAACAGAAGTGGGAGATTGACCGTCTGAAAGTCCTTGTCGGCACCCTGAAGGCTGAAACGAAGCAAAAGGATGAGACCATCGGACGGCTGATGAATGAGGTGGCCGGTCTGCGCAATAAAGACATCATCCGACGACTTGACTCCGAGAATGAAAGTCTGAAAGACCGCATCGCCTACGCCGAGAACAAGGTGAACGAATTGCGTTGCAAGGTGGCAGACCTTCAGGATCAGTTGGCTGGCACCGACCGCCCGCAGTTGCTAAAGACGATCGATGACTTGAAGGACAAGCTAACGTGCGCACAGAACCGCGAGACTGTGATGAAATTCAAAGCGCGTGATGCTGAACTTCGAGCCATGAGAGCGACGCAGCAGGTGTGGGATGAATACAAGCCCACCAAGGAACAGGTCAAGACCTACTATAAGACCATCAGGAACTTGATGGACTGCGAAACAGATTTCTAAAAACAAAACAACAATGACAGAGCAAGAATTTCAAAAACAAGTGTGGCGACCGTATGACCAGATTACAACCGCCGGAGGCGTGAAGGGCAAGGTGCTCAACGTGTGCTTCACCACGAAGAGTGTTCGGGCATTCATCAGCGGTGCGCCTGAGTGGGTGAAATGTGATCTCATCGAGACCCACACGACGGGCAAAGGCGGTGATGCTGACGATTCCACCATCATTGAGGAACTTCATAACAAGGTATTAAAACAGGCAGACGAGATTGAACGTCTGCGTGCCGAGCGTGAACTGCTGAAGGATAAAATCAGCAAGAACTATCTCGGCGACCTGTTGCGGGCCGTGAACATGGTGAAAGAAGGCATCACCGAAAAGAAAAGCAAAATTGCAAAAATCGACAACGGTCTGACTTTGCTTCAGGACGCTCTCGAAAAGATGGAAAAATCAGACAATTAAATAATAAGATTATGGAATTTGAAGGACGTATTAGAAACGTGATGCCTGCCAGGACAGGCACGTCGCAGCGTGGAGAGTGGAAGGCTTTGCCCTTCGTGTTTGAGTATAAGGAGTTGCCGACTGACCCGTATTACGACAGCGTGCTTCTGGAGACGTTTGACACGAACATCATCAATGGTATTGAGTCGTGTTGTCAGAAGGATGCGGAAGGCCATCTAATGATGAACAACAACGAGCTGATGCTGACGCGAGACATCTACGTGCGTATCGGTTTCCGGCATAAAGCGAAGGTCTATGTGCCGAAGGACACCACACAGCCTGCACGATTTATCAACGAGATTCGTATCAACAGCATTCAGGCGATTCATGCACCGCAGCAGACTCCTGCCATCGGACAGCAACAGCCACAAGCACAGCCCGCACAGAAACCGGCACAACAGCCACAGGGTAACGTGCTGGGTGGGCCGCAGACACCGCCTTACAATCCGTATGCACCGCAACCGCAGGCATCAGCACCATTCCCGCCAGCAGTTGACCAGTATGGTAATCCTATAACCGATGGAGGGCAGGGCGATGACTTACCCTTCTGACGAATATTTCTGCGAGTGGTGGCCTACGGGCATCACTCGCTAAACCATTTAATTAAGGAACTATATCTATGGCAAAGAAAGCAAAAGCAAAGGGCGACGTGAGCGAACAGCTCACAGACCCGTCAGAGTTAAATATCCTTGGTCACGGCGTTGGCTTGCGTGAGAAGAATCCGCTGCCGTTTATCCAGGTAGTGCAACATCCAAATGGCTACGGCCTCGCCTTCGATGGCATGAATCAGCCGCAGGGCTATATGTATTTCTCAGTCGATGACCTGCTGAAAGGTTTCATGGTACACATCGGTCTCGAAATCACTGAGCAGCTGAACATGGAAACCATCGACGATTTCTTAGAGGCAGTTATCAACTACAAGAGCAATGAGAAGTGCATCAAGGAGATTGAACGGCTGAAGCAGGAACTTGTGAGCGTGAAAGGCTCACGGAATGCTATGGCCCGCAAACTGATGGCAGAGCGTGCAAGGTTCTGCGCACTGGTGAAGAGCATCAGCCAGTTGTCTTTGGAGTTCCGTGGCCGCAAGGAGGATGAGACACGCATCCTGAAAGCCATCAAGAACTACACCCAGACACGTCCTTACACCGAAAAGGAACTTGGCATCGATGGCACCATCACCGTCGAAACCGAAGAGGAGGATGAAGAATGAACGACGATAACAGACCGCGTGACGAGTTGGATGATGTCATTGACCGCTGCGGAATGATCGACAAGACTGGCAAGAGCCGCGAGGAGTTGCACAGGATGGTGCAGAAGGCTACGATATGCCTGAATATGGCCTACTGTCTGGCCGATGTCTGCGAGACGCTGGTGATGGACGCTGAATGTATTTTAAGGCCGTTTGGAGCCACGTTTGAGCGTGAGGATAAATTACGATTCAAGCAGCTGACGAAAACCCTTCAGGACGTACAGAAATGCACGAAGCGCACGACGCTGCCACTCTACACGCATCAGGATGCCGACGATTTCTCAGAGGATTGTGACTGGTGGTATAACATGATCCGTCTGTTGGCCGACCGCACGGGCGACGATGAACTGAAGACATTGCAAGTCATCAATTGGCTCACGCACATGCCGACACAACTCAGCATGTTCGATGTAAAGAAACGGGATTTTAAGCGAATCCGACTATAACAAGGAATTATGACAGAAGAACAAAACAACGGAATACCCCTGCCGACTGATGAAGACGTGAAGCTAATCGCTGGGCGACAACTCGACGAAGACTTCAAGTCGTTCATGACTCAGGATGAGTGGCAACGGATGGATACAAAGCCTTATGAGCTTGACTTTTCGGAAGCCTATAAGCCTCCGAGATTCACGCTATCGTGGAACGGTGTGCCGTTTGCACCACTCGGTGGTATTCACAATATCACAGGGCAGGCTGGTAACGGCAAAACAATGACCATTGCGCAGTTCATGGCGGCGATACTTTGCGGAGAGTTCGGAGGTCTGCGCTATGAACTCAGAGAGGAGAAGCCAAACCCGTCTGTGCTGTATATCGACACCGAGATGGAGAAGGACAACACTATCGCCGTAAAGAACCGTGTGCTGACAATGGCTGGCCGCAAAGTGAATCAGGAATATGACGATTTCAAAATTATCATGCTCCGTGACGTGGCCGACATACCACAGGTAGATGACAAGGGTAATCCAGTGCTCGAC
>Ga0265300_10004789_pt1 | contig 10628 bp, 9 predicted proteins | sample AusTroGonzalo_MG_FD_193482 | JGI IMG/M metagenome (GOLD analysis project Ga0265300, IMG submission 193482) | Bovine rumen microbial communities from tropical cattle in Woodstock, Queensland, Australia - Gonzalo_03 | ecosystem: Host-associated > Mammals > Digestive system > Stomach > Rumen ... | reverse complement strand
AACCGGTCTCGGCAGCGGCAATCCGCAGATTGCCTCGCTCGGAGTGCGGCAGGATATCGAGGCTTTGGACAAGTAGCAGCGTGACAATGGAGCAACTGAAAACATAAAGGCACGATACAATGACATTCGGAGAACTTGTTGACGGGATAGGCGCGAAGATCGGCGTCGGCATCGAGAATGCAGGCGGTGCAGCCGCCCTTCAGATCGACGGCGAGACGATCATCGTGCAGCATGCGGACGACGATCTTGTGCTTCTGCGCGCTGATTTGGGCGAAATACCGCCCGACCGGCGCGATGCTTTGGCCTCCGCCGCGCTCGAGGGCAACTTTCTGTACAGGGGCACCGGCGGCGCGACGCTCGCCGTCAATCCCGCGGATTCGCACCTGCACCTGCAGAAATACAACTGGCTGGGCCGTCTTGACGCGGACAAGGCGCTCGACATGCTTTCGCGCTTCGCCGATACCATCGCTTTCTGGAAACGGATTGTCCACGAGGTCCCTGCTGCCCGCGACGACATCACGTTCCAGTCGCAAGGGTTTATCTCGGAATCGTTCATCCAGGTGTAACCTTTGGCGACTTGCGGTGTATTCAGATTGACAGCAGAAATGTCAAAACGCCTAAAAAGGAGATAGGAACATGCCCTTGCCCGACATAAGCCTCGCGCAGTTCAACAGAATCGCAACCGGCGACTACAACGCCGGCCAGATTGACTTCAAGACGAAGGATGACGGCACGACCGAGCTCGTCAAGATAAACAACCACGTCTGGCAGAAGTCCAAGAACAACGTCGAGCTTTCGCCCGAGCGCATTCTGGAGGTCAAGGAGGCGTTTCTGAATGCGCTCCAGAAGGGGGGCGTCAGCGCAGAGGCGATAAACGAGATCCGCGACAGGCTCGGCCTGTCGCCGGAGTTGGACGTCTCGGCCGACGCCACGCAGCGCCTCGGGATAATAAAGGCCCGGTTCACCCCGCTGACGCGCGCGCAGGTGCGGTCTATCCTCGACGAATACGCCAACAGCGGTCTCGGGTTTACGCAGGAGTCGCGCGCAGCCGTCTCGCGTAACGATTTGAGGGAGGTCGCCAATACCGCGAACATGAGCACCAGTCGCTCCAAGACCCGCGACCTCGTGAACGGCGAATCGCTGAACATTTACGACAAGCTGGGGACTGCCGCCGCGAAATTCACGATGACGGACGCGATAAGCCTTCTTTCGACGTCGCGTTCGCTGGCGGACTTCGAAGCCAGCCGGAACAAGCGCTGCAAGACCGGGAATGCCGTGAACGAGCGGATGAAACTCCATACGGCCATGGTCAACTCGTTCCAGGGCCTCGTGGCGCAGGCGCTCAAGCTGCTGCCGGCGAGCGTCCGCGAAACGCCCGAATTCAGGCTCGCGGGCGAGACGGTGAAGCTCGTCAAGGACGGCAACGGCAACATTTCCGCCATGATCGGCAAGGGGCAGCTCGCGACGAAGGTTGACCTGAAGATGGATGCGGACACGTTCGCCAAGCGACTTCTGGGTCGCGTAGTGACCGATGCGAAGACGCTAGGCTCCTCGGCCTCGAAGGACATCCTCGGGATGGTGTACGACCGCGATCTCGAAGTCGGCCTCATGGCGACCGAGAAAAAGAGCCTCACGCGCCAGTTCGCCTGCCTCATACTCGAGCAGAACATTGAAGACGCCGCAAACCTCGTGCGCGAGGACTATAATACTGGCATACTCGTGGAGCTCGCCGAGCGCGCGCTCGACGGCAAGGACGTCGGCAATACGAAGGCGAAGCTCGACGCTTTCCACGCGAAGCTCGTGAGCGACAACGCGGACCTGCCCCCCGAGATGAAGGAGATGCTCGGCAAGGTCGCGAACATCCCGCTCGCGAAGGGCAGCGACCCCGAAGGCGAGTTCATCGTCAAGTCTTCGATCGCGGGCGACATCAACAAGGTCGTCAACGCCATGCCGCAGCCCATCCAGGCCGAGCCGCCCAAGTCGCTGAACGACATCGGCGGGCTCGCCGCCGTCAAGGACTTCGTCGCGAATCTCGTCTTCTCCGACAGCACGATGGTCGGCGACGCGATGGTCAACAAGGCCGGCGAGGCGATGCGCCGCATGCTCTCGGACCCGAAGAACATCGTCGCCTTCGCCGAGATCATCAAGAACCCCGCCCTCATCGACCAGGCGTGCGCGCCGCAGATCGCAGACATCGTGAAGGACGGTCTCGGCAAGATGGTGGACATACTCGACGCCGAGTTCAAGCACACCCACGACGGGAAGGAGCTCGCCGTAGCCGCTACGGAGAACGACTTCGTGGAGCAGTTCGCGCAGTTCATCGGCGATCCCGCCAAGCTGCTCGGGTCTGAGCTTGCGAAGTTCGACAACATCATCCTCGCGATGGCGACCAAGGGCTGCGAAAAGCTGCAGGACTTCGTCAACACCGTGTTCAACGTCGATGCCGGGAATAAAAACGTCCAGGGAAGCCTCGTCAACGACCCCTACGCCAACATGTCGGCCAAGGACATCAAGGCGCAGCTCGACGCCAAGGGCCTCAATCAGATACTCGACTCGGCCTCCAACGCCGACTCGCCCGGACAGGTCGGGTTCTTCCGCCAGGTCATTTCGACCTACTTCACGTCGCTCGGCAAGGCCGACAAGCGCTCGTGCTTCGCCGCCGCGATGAAATACGCGCAGACGTTCGACTTCGCGGGACTCGAAGGGGACAAGCTCGTCGCGGCCCAGAAGAACGCCGTCAACAAGTTCACCGGCGCGATCCTGAAGGGCACGAGCCCGCTCCTCCAGAAGATGATGCAGGGCCTGCCGAAGGAGATCATGGGCGACTATGCTGACGCGCTCGACGACATGAAATCGTCTCTTGCGCCGATACCGCGCAAGATCGTGCAGGCCCACTTCATGAAGATGATCGAAGAGTCGAAGGGCAAGGGCGACGGAAAGGAGATCGAGTCCATCGAGCTCAAGAAGTCCCTCGGCGCGGCGTCGGTCGGCGAGGCGTTTCTCTGCAGCTTCAAACTCAAGGGCGAGAAGGATCCGCAGGATTTCGTGGTCAAGATTATGCGCCACGACGCGGAGCGCCGGGTGAAGTCCGAGGCGGAGATATTCACGAAGGCCGCGAACGACATCGGTCCCGGCATGGCCAAGACGTGGGAAGGCCAGCTCAAGCAGTACATGACCGAGTTCGACTTCCGCAACGAGGCGAAAAACGTGAACGAGGGCGTCAAGCTCTACGGCATGGGCGACGACAAGACGCATCCGCTCAACCCCCTCGCGCCGGACGTCCACTCGATGAAGATGTCTACGGTCGTAGCCCCCAAGAAGGACGTGATGGTCGCCGAAGTGGCCAGCGGCAAGACGGTCGACAAGTACTTCAAGGCGAAGACCGAAGGGATGCGCAACGCGGTTTCGGCCGTGTTCGAGAAGAACCCCGCGACCGGCCGCATAAAGTGGGAGGACGGCCCGATCGACCCGAAGACCGGCAAGCCGAAGAAGGTGCCCGTGTTCAAGAAGAACCTGCCCGTCGGCGCGATACCGACCATGCTCACCTACTGCCGCTCGGACTACGCCGATCTCAAAAAAGCGCAGAAGCTTCTCGTGCAGGCGACGAAGGCGTGGTTCCACGAGGCGCTACTCGGGTCCGGCAAGTTCCACGGCGACACGCACGCCGGCAACCTGATGGTGGGCGGCGGCAAGATCACGTTCATCGACTTCGGCAACCTCTACGAACTCAAGTCCGACCGTCCTCTCCTCGACAAGGAGGGCAAGGCCGTCATCGACCCGAAGACGAACATGCCCGCCACGATCAACGAGCGCCACGAACTGCTGCGCGTCATCATGGGCGCGACTTTCCGCGACAAGGAGTTTGTGCTCAAGGGCTTCGAGAACCTCCTCTCGCCCGCCGGCAAGACCGCGCTCGAGGCGAACCGCGACAAGGCGGAGGCGATTCTCGACTCGGTGCTCTCGAAGGGACGCTTCTCGTACGACATGGTGTACCGCCTGAACGCGGCAGTCGCAGAGCTGCAGAAGCTGGGTATCGAGCTGCCGCCCGCCATCAACTGCTTCGTGCAGTCCATGGCGCGCCTCTCGAACACGATGGTCGAGATGAACACCATACTGAACCAGGCGAGCGAGCTCCTCGACGCGGCGGACGGATATGTCAGCCAGCCGCCGGACCCGCCGCGCGACGAGCTGGACATCCTCGGCATGGCGATGGACTTCCGCGCGTCGCCGGAAGGCAAGGTTCTGGTGGATGACGACGAAACCGTCGTCGGTCTGAGGAAGAACGGCGAAGACGTCCAGATTTCCGCCTTCTGCCACAGCCTCACGGTCGAGGGCTTCGGCGGATACTCCATCGAAGAAGGTGCGCTCAACGCCGGCGGATCCTACCACACGAAGTTCGTCGATCGCATCATGAAGGCGGCCGACCCTGCCGTCGAGGGGACCAAGTTGAGGGACATGCTGAGGGCCAATGTCGACACCGCGCGCGACACGAACCTCGGCACGTATCTCAACGAGGTCGACGCAGCCCTTGCCAAGTTCAAGACGGAAATCGGAAAGGCCGGCACGCCCGAGGAGAAAACGGCGGCGGCCAAGGCGTATGCCTCGCAGTATTGCGCAATGGTCAAACAGATATTCCAGACCATACAGAACTTCGAGGGCCAGCTTGTGGACATGCGCACGAACGAGTCGGTTGAAAAGCCGAGTTCGTTCGCGAACGCCATCATGACGACGCTGATGAACAACTTCGACATGCTGTCCAACACGTTCGCCGATTCCAGGACCAGGCTCATGGCCGACGTCTATACCATCACGTCCAGCGAGCTGAAAGCGGGATGGTTCGCCGGCGAAGACACTCGTGTGCAGGCCATTAAGGACGATGCTCTCAAGATGGCCGGCGACGACTCGTACCAGATCGACATCGGCGTGTAGCCTGCATCCCGCCGGCTTTATGCAGATTTTGCAAAAAAGTCTACCCCATTTGGGGGAATTTTGATAAAATGACTGTGAAAAAATTTGAAGAGCATGCAGGAGAAAACAAAAATCGTTGCGAAAGCAATTATCTGATATAAAAGGATTTCAATGGCGGTGAAGAAAATAAAAACTGAACAGCGCGGCGTTTCGCATGAAAAATGCGAGGCGTCCAACCGCTTTGTTCTTGTCGGAACTTACAAGGGCGACCAGCTGACGAAGTGGCGCGGATGGTACAACTACCCGATTACGGATGACGACAAGATTAACGAGGTAGATGCATCGAAGATAAAAGAGCTTTGGCTTTTCAATGGCACGAAGGATGAGCGCCGCTACGGGGCAGAGTTTGTCGGCGTCAAGACGCGCAAGGAATTGATTGACGACTACGGTTATCCGGCCAAGGGCAAGGCGCATGGCGACAAGTACCTCCTTTTCAGAACTGCTTACAAGTACCGTCACGGCGGTGCTGTTCCAGGAGACGCCGGGCGTGTCATTGTCCGTGCGTCAGATTTCGCGAAGCGCTCTCCCAAAATCGCCAAGCAGCTCAAGGCGTATCTCGAATCGCCCGACCGCAACGACCCCGACCTCGCGAAGCGCCTCCCAGAAATAATCACCCGCCTCCGCCCGGAACAACTCCGCGTCTGCGAGGCGGCGGTGCAACTGACTTTTTTTTCAGTGTTAGAAACCAGGGTGGAGAAGCTTCCGAGTGCATTGAAAGATGATCGTCCTATAGCCATAGACCTCTTCGCGGGATGCGGGGGGTTGTCGCTCGGGTTTGAACAGTCTGGCTTTGATGTTGTAGCGGCAGTTGAAATTGACCCCATACATGCGGCGGTGCATGAGTATAATTTTCCAAATTGCAAAACGATTTGTGCGGACATAAAGAATATCGATGGCAATGATATTCGGCAACTGGCAGGGATTGGAAATCGTGATGTAGATGTGGTCGTCGGAGGCGCTCCATGCCAAGGATTTTCAATGATAGGTAAACGTGCGTTAGACGATCCGCGAAATCAGCTGATTAGCCATTACCTTCGCATAGTGAAAGATATCCGTCCAAAGTACTGTGTTCTCGAAAATGTAAAAGGTCTGACGGTCGGAAAGCATGCGCAGTTCTTGGCTGAGTTAATCTCTGAGTTAAAAAAAATACATTACAAAGTTCTTCTTCCTTATCAGGTTCTTAATGCGGCGGATTTTGGCGTGCCGCAAAATCGGGAGAGGCTTTTTCTAATAGCCGCAAGAGATGATCAGGCGTTAGCTAATTATCCAACGGCGTTGGAGCGACGAGTGACCATAGAGGACGCTATATCTGATCTGCCAGATGCGGACAGATATGACTGCCTTTTGTCTGACGATTCTGTTTCAGTGCATTGGAAAACAAGCCGAGCATATGCACAACAGCTTAGAGGCCTGCTTCCAGATGATTCGAATTTTGGTTATGATCGATCATTTGACAGAGATAAGTTGACTTCAAGTCGGCGAACAATTCATGGCGCGGTAAGTATGGCGCGGTTCATGGCGGCACCTCAGGGTGAAACCGAGCCACATAGCCGTTTCTTCAAGCTTGCTTGGGCGGGGCAATCCAATACTTTGCGCGCTGGAACGGATAGTGCGCGTGGTGGTTTTACATCGCCTCGTCCAATTCACCCAACTTTGCCGCGAGTGATTACTGTTCGAGAAGCGGCTCGTATACATTCTTATCCTGATTGGTTCCGCTTCAACAAGACAAAGTGGCACGGATTCAGGGAAATAGGCAACAGCGTGCCTCCCAAATTGGCACGTGCTGTTGGAAGTATGGTCATAACCGCACTTGGTGTAACACCGATAAAGCCTACGTCTGCGATAAAGCCGGGGAGCGAGGCTCTTCTGGGATTTGATATGCGAGCAGCAGCGGATCATTTTGGGGTGCCAAGAAATGTGATAGCACAAAGAAAGAGGAAATGTGATGGCAAAAAAAACTGCAAAAACTAGTTCTTATTCCGCGATAGTGAATCGCCTTTTCTTCTTGGGGTATAAGCCTGGTGTCAAGAAGATACCTTTTACGCGCGATGAGATTGCGGCCGTCGCGAACGAGTTAAAAGTGCCGTTGCCAAAAAATCTTGGTGATGTAATGTATTCGTATCGATACAGAAAATCCCTGCCCCCTGATGTAGTGGCCACCCAGCCTAATGGATGTGAATGGATAATTGAAGGCGCAGGCGATGCGAAGTATGTTTTTAAACTGGTTCCGTTCAACAGAATACTTCCCAATCCTAATTTGCTATCTATAAAAATTCCGGACGCGACGCCAGAAATAATTGGACGATATGCATTAGGTGACGAACAGGCTCTTCTCGCGAAGGTGCGCTACAATCGATTGGTGGACATGTTTTTGGGTGTTACCGCCTATTCGCTTCAAAATCATTTAAGGACAAAAGTTCCTGGCATTGGGCAGATAGAGATTGACGAGGTATATATCGCAGTCGACAAGCACGGCAGGCAATTTGCTGTCCCTGTTCAGGCCAAGGGTGGGCACGACCAACATGGTGTAGTTCAGTCATTGCAAGATATCTCATGGTGTAAGCAACGACTCCCAGAACTGATATGCCGGCCAATTTCGGTTCAATTCGTAACTGAAACTAAGATCGCCATGTTTGAACTTTTCGATGATAAAGGAACTGTCAAAATTGCAGAGGAGAAGCACTATGAGCTCGTTCCTTACGAGTCCATTACCGCAGCAGATCTAAGTGCCTATAGGAACATAGCTAACGCTTGATTGGAAGATGACTTTAAAAGGTTATATGGCAAAGCAGTTGCTCTTATCATTTGACGTTGAGTTTAACTGAAAGTTTTATGGTGCGCCGAATTATCCTCTCCCCAGCAGATGCCGCCGCTTTGTTTCGCGCCGCGTTGCCGAAAGAACAGAAGGAAGAGCGGGTGTTCGTTCTTCCGCTTGATGCGCACGGTCAAGTTCTTGCCAAGCCGATTCTTGTTTCTGTCGGTAGCGAGGACGGCACGGCTGTGATTGATGCCGGTGCGATTTTCCGCGAGGCGCTGAAAGCGGGTGCAGAGGAAATCATCGTCGCCCACAACCATCCATCTGGCGACCTCACTCCCAGCAAGGCCGACATTGCAGCGACAAAGGAGTTGAAATCCCTTGCGTCCCGGCTTGGCATTTCGCTTGTTGATCACATTATCATGGGCTCTTCAAGTTCTGCCAGCGGCGGAGATTTCGTCTCGCTTGCAGAATCAGGGAGACTGGAGGGCGTTTGCGAGAAATGTAAATCCGCGAACATTAAAAGTGGAGGCAGGCGATGAGAAAGTCAACAGTTTCGATGATTCTTTTCTGCGCGATATCTGCGTTTGCGGAGGGCGGTTATACCAACCACGCCGGGAACGTCGTCGCGGGGTGGCCCGTCAAGCTCACCCAGAAGGAGGTCACCCTGGTCGAGGGCGTTGCCACGAACGGCTGCCAACTAACGACCAACGGCTCCAGCCTTTCAACTACAAACGCATACCCGCTCTCGATCTTTCCGGAGTCCGAGCAGCGGCGCATCGCGGCGGACTTCCTCCTTCGCCAAGGCTCCGGCGGACAAGTCGGCCTGCTACGCGTGCCGGTTGCCGTGAAGCGCGCCGTCGTCGGTGCGGAGAAGGCGATGGCGCGTTCGCGAAAGCGCGCGGAAAAGGGGCTCTGCACGAAGGAGGAGAGCGACGACTTCTGCGCGAAGTCCGCTGCCGCCCTCAAGAGCTACCTCGACAAGCAGGTCAAAGAGGGCACGATCACCCCCGCAGAGCGAAAGGCTCTTGGGCGCTAAAATTCACGGGTGTCCTTGACTTTTTCTTCGATTTTTAGGATAATTCCCTCAACCAAGAAAGGATTAAGACCAATGGCCACACGCATCATCCTGAACGAAACGTCATATCACGGCGCAGGTGCCGTGAAGTCAATCGTAGCCGAGCTCGCCGCGCGCGGGCTCAAGTCCCCGATCGTATTCTCCGACCCCGACCTCGTGAAGTTCGGCGTCACGAAGAAGGTCACCGACATTCTCGCCAAGGCGAAGGTCAAGTTCACGCTCTACTCCGACATCAAGCCGAACCCGACGATCGCAAACGTCAAGAACGGCGTCAAGGCCGCGAAGAAGGCGAAGGCAGACTGCATCGTCGCGATTGGCGGCGGGAGCTCCATGGATACCGCCAAGGCCGTCGGCATAATCATTACCAACCCGAAGTTCGCGGACGTCCGTTCTCTTGAGGGAGTCGCCCCGACTAAGAAGCCGTGCCTTCCTATTCTTGCCGTCCCGACGACTGCCGGTACCGCGGCGGAGGTGACGATCAACTATGTCATCACCGATGTCGAGAAGAAGCGCAAGTTTGTCTGTGTTGACCCGCATGACATTCCCGTCGTCGCTTTCGTCGACCCCGAGATGATGGCGACGATGCCCAAGGGACTCACTGCCTTCACCGGCATGGACGCGCTTACCCACGCGATCGAGGGCTACATCACGAAGGGCGCCTGCGCGATGACCGACATGATGCACCTCGAGGCGATCCGCCTTATCTCCGCGAACCTCCGCGACGCCGTCGCCAACAAGCCGTCGGGTCGCGCGGGAATGGCGCTCGGCCAGTACATCGCGGGCATGGGCTTCTCGAATGTCGGCCTTGGCGTCGACCACTCGATGGCACACGGCCTTTCCGCGCTCTACAACACGCCACACGGCATGGCTTGCGCGATTCTCCTTCCGACTGCGATGAAGTTCAACGCGCCGAAGACCGGCAAGCGCTACATCGAGATCGCTAAGGCGATGGGCGTGAAGGGCGTCGAGAAGATGACGCTCGTCCAGGCGCGCAAGGCGGCAATTGCCGCCGTCGAGAAGCTCTCGAAGGACGTCGGCATCCCGCCGACCCTCAAGGGCATCCTCAAGAAGGAGGACATTCCCTTCCTCGCGAAGAGCGCCTACGCCGACGCGTGCCGCCCAGGCAACCCGCGCGACTGCACTATAAAGGACATCGAAAAACTCTATAAGTCGCTTGTCTAAAGCCAAAAGGGGAGAGGGTGACCTCTCCCTTCTTCGTAACCAACGGTAACGTGACGGCGGTTGTTTTTTTTGGTATAATAATAGGCAACTAAGGGAGAAATGTCGCTAATGAAAGCAAGAAAAGGAATCTCTTACCTCGAGTACGCGCTTCTCGCGGCTCTTGTCGGGATTGTTGGCGCGGTGGGCGTTATGAAGTATGGGAACGCCATAAGTGAGTTCTTCTCTTCCCTTGCGAACAAAACGACCGAGGTCACGCCGAAGACCAAGTAGTTTCTAACTAAGGCCGAGAGGCCGAAAGGAAAAACAAAAAATGAAGAAGCAGACACTCCGCGCCCGCAAGGGTGCAACGTTCATCGAGTACGCGCTCCTCGCGGGTCTCGTTGCCATCGTCGTCGCGGCTGCCGCGATGTTCTTTGGCGATGACCTCAAGGAGCTCTTCGGCTCGGCCGGCAAGCAGACTGAGTCCGTCAAGGCTGGTGTCGACAAGGTCGATCTCCACTCGACGCTCGACAAGGCCAACCAGAAGGGTGGCGGCGGACAGCAGAATCCCTAACGGAATGCTTAAGCGCATCAGGCGACGTATCGCGAGCGAACGGGCGAGCGTGTATCTCGAATATGCGCTCGTGACTACCGTCACTCTCGGTA
>Ga0265300_10004786_pt1 | contig 10635 bp, 9 predicted proteins | sample AusTroGonzalo_MG_FD_193482 | JGI IMG/M metagenome (GOLD analysis project Ga0265300, IMG submission 193482) | Bovine rumen microbial communities from tropical cattle in Woodstock, Queensland, Australia - Gonzalo_03 | ecosystem: Host-associated > Mammals > Digestive system > Stomach > Rumen ... | reverse complement strand
GCCAGATATTGGTGAAATAGCTTTGAGCGATGAGCGGTGAGGGCGCTTCGCTTTGGGGTGTGAGCGAATGCGAAAGTCCAATGACGAAAGACTTCAAGGGGCCTTACGGCCCCTTTTTCAATTACGGCAGATGAAGGCAATGAGCGATGAGGTCGGGCTTCGCCCTTTGAGGGCGTTTCGCTTTGGGATCGCTTCGCGCTCGCTCTTTCTCGTCATCCTCGCGAAGGCGAGGATCCTGCCTGTCACCCCGGCCATAGTGCCGGGGGCGGATTCTAGAAGGAAACACCCGATGCCGCAATATGTGCGGCATGACAAGACTTGTTTTTCACCGCTCATTGTTGATGGCTGACCGCTCACCGCTGACTGCTCAAAAAACTTCGTTTTTTGACTGTTCTATTGTAAACAAAAAATCTATATTTACACGTATGAAGACTTTAAAGCTTTTGTATTGTGGATGTCTAGTTTCGCTTTTAGGGTGCGCGGGTAGTGAACCTGCCGCAAAAAAAAACAATGCCGATGAAATTCGTGCTCGGGCCGAAATGGCTTACAGCGAAATGGATGCGGGCGAGACTTCCCAGAATTCGAATTCGCAGAATGCAAATGTGCAAAATTCTCCGCAACCACAAGCTGTCGTGGAATCCGGCGTCCCTTTAATGGAAATGTTGCATTCCAACGTTTGCCCGAATGCCGATGATTTACGCGGTCAAGGTATTGCGGACAACGCGAGTTCGGCACTCACGATAGCTCAAAAGGAAATTGCTGCACAGATTCAGTCTGTCGTTGTCGCCAAAACCGAAGAGTCGCGTCGTTCGAACGTCGATGTCGCCGGGAACGAAACGCTCCAGTCTTCGTTTGAATCTAGCACGCAGGTGATTACGAAATTGCAGAACGCGCAGGATGCAAAGCCTGTTATTACGCTGACTCAGGCCGGGAAGTATGGCGTGGTCGCGTGCATGCAGAAATCCGATGCGGCAAAGCCGTTCATTAGGGAAGTGGGCATCTTGCAGGATTCCGTGACGCTTGCTCTCAAAATTTTTGAAGAACAGAAACATCCGATTATCAAGAACAATGCGTTTGTGGCCGCCCGCGATATGTACGTGCGCACGCTTTCGATTGTGAGCGTTCTCGAAGGGCTTGGCTTTAATCAAGAGAACAAGGTGAAATCGTCTTTTGAAGCGGAACAGCAAAAGTACAACGACTTCCGTTCGCAGTATGCGTTCTATTATAAGATGGACGAGTCCGATGCCGCAGTGTTGCCGCAGCGTAGAGCCGTGTTTGAACGCATTTCGGCGAAATATCCGGTGCGTGCCGCCGCTTGCTCCAACGGGCTTTTGCTGAAACTCGATGTCGCATCGACGAACTGCTCCGAAGGTAGCCTTGGCGTATCTTGTACGGCGGATTTGAATTTGAGCGGCTCGAATTGCGAAGGCGAACCTTACTTTAGCGTTCGTGCAAAAGTCAAGGGCAGTGGCCGCTACGATGTAAACGAAGCGAGAGAACGCTTGAATGCAAATATTTCCAATGGCGATTGGTTCAACGACTGGACTTCGGAATTGGATAAATGGAGACTCCAATGATTCGCTTTTTGTCTTGCATTTTTGGAATCGTTTTGACGTTGTCGCTTTGCGTTACTTCTACGGCGCAGGCGGCGTCTTTGGGTAAATCGCATAAAATGGATTTGCCGTCGTCGATATCCGATTCGCTCCCGTGGTTTGCCATCCGTGAAGTTTCCGAAAACATGCTCCCGTTTACGCGTACGCATTTGTCTAAAATTTCGAAGAAGAATGAACGCACGGCGCTTGTCTATTTTGCAACATGGTGCATCCCTTGCAGAGCGGGCATCAAGAAGCTTCTCGACAATTTTGACGAACTCAAGAAAAACAGCGTGTCGGTGGTGTTGGTGAACATCGGTGAACGCGACGAACAGCTTGTCAAGGATTGGGTGAAAAAGACGAATGCATCCAAATTCACAGTCGTGAGCGACCCGTTCAAACGCCTTACGGAAGGCTTCGGGCTTGTGAAGGAGGGCGAAGAAATTAGCCTCCCGCGTACGATTGTGCTGGACAAGAATACGAAGCCTCTGTTCATGCTAGGCGAAGAAGGCAACGATTGGCCGCAAATTCTTTGGTCTGAATAATGTCTTCCCGGCTCCGACCGGGAATCTTCTTTGTATGTAAAAAGGTTTTATAATGTATCTTATTGTTGGTCTTGGAAATCCCGGTACACAGTATTCTAACACGCATCACAATGCAGGTTTTATGGCGGTCGAAAAACTTGCCGATTCTAGCAAGGACTGGAAAAGCGAGCACAAGGCGCTGACCATGAAGGTGAACGTTGCGGGCGAGGAATGCCTTTTGGTAAAACCGCAAACGTACATGAATTTGTCTGGTGAAGCGGTACAGGCGTTGATGACATGGTACAAGGTCAAGATCGATCATCTGCTAGTCTTTAGTGATGATATTAATTTGGATGTAGGACGTATCCGTTGCCGTGCAAATGGTAGTCATGGTGGACAGAATGGACTCCGCAATATTATTGAAAAGGTGGGCGACAAGTTCCCGCGCATTCGTTTTGGCGTGGGTAAATGCCCCCCGAAATTTGACTTGAGCAACTGGGTGCTCGCTAAATTTTCTCCCGAGGATCGCCCGAAATTTGACGAGGCGATAGCAAAAGTCCCTGCGCTTGTGGAATGCTACTTTAAGCTAGGCATTGAAAAGTGCATGGAACGCTATAACGGGAAATAGAGGCTAGAATCTAGAGATTAGAGGCTAGGGGTGGGATTCTGACGCAAGGTGTTTGGGGAGTGTACCTATAAATTGCGAAAAAAACGTGATTTATAGGTATTTTAAATGCTTTTTTGTTGCTTAATTTGTGTGCAGAATAGAGAAATGTACCTATAAAAGTGCTGAATTTGGGGTTTTATAGGTACGAAATAAAAAAACGCTATTTTTTCTTCGAAAAAAAACTTATTTATGGGGTAAAGGAGCGTTATTATGAAACGGTTCGCTTACCTCTTTTTTATTGTTCTATTATTTTCGGGACTTTCTTTCGCGAAATTTGTCGCGGTTCTTGAAACTGTGTCTGACGGCAATGATCAGCTGTCTCTCACGGAACGCCAGTTCCTCACGAATATGCTTCGTGAACAGGCTGTGCGGGAACTCCCTGCCGAACTGAACTTTACCATCATGACTCGCGAGAACATCATGATGATGCTCCCTCCGGGCAAGGCCATCGAAGATTGCGAAGGCAGCTGCCTTGCCGAGACGGGTAAGAATATCGCCGCTGATTACGTTGCCCAGGCGCGAATCGGCAAGGTGGGCGACAATCTCTCCATCAGTGCCGAAATTTACGAGACGGCTAGTAGCAAGTTGCTCGCCAGCTTCAACGGGCTTGGGGCAGATGTCAATGCCTTGATGAACGTGATTCAAGAAAAAGGGCCGGAATTTTTCAGGAAGGTTCGTGGCGGCGCTACTGGCATTGTGCGGACGGGAACGGACGCCGGAAGCCCGTCTTTTGTCGTTCATGTTTCGACCAATCCGCAGGGGGCGGCGTTGAGCATTGATGGAAGGCCTGTTCCGAGTTGTACCGCGACTCCGTGTCAGATTTTTGTAGAGGCGGGCGAACACCGCGTTGTGGCTGTCCTTGAACATCACGAAGATGCCGAAGGCGTTTTAAAGGTAAGTCATAACGCTCAGGAATTTACGCTTGATTTGGTTCCTCGTTACGGAACGGTTCAGCTGGATTTGGATTTCCCGGTGGGCGGTACATACGAAGAATTGGAAATAAGGGTCGATAATAAACAAGTTAGAAGTTCGGACAAAGTGTGGATGGATCCGGGAACGCATGCGGTTTCTATCACTCATCGTTGCTACAGCCCGGTTTCGTTCCAAGTCGGTATGGTTAAGGACAAAGTAGAACTGTTCAAGGAACCGTTAAAGCCTCTGTTGGGAGGGCTTTCGCTCACGGCTCATTCGGCAGCAGGTGAGGAACAGCATTTATCTGTGTTTGCAAATGAAAAAGAAATTGGCAAGACCCCTTATGTTGGAAGCGTTCCGCTTTGCGCCCAACTATCTGTAGGAAAATTGGGGGCGGATGTTTCTGCTCGAATCCCTATCAATGTTGAACTTGATCAAAATCAGGTTGCTGTGTTTGACTACGTTGAACCCTCTCAGGATTCCGCTTTGAATGGCGAAAAGAATGTTGCTGTAGATAAGTTAAATGTCGATGTCTCGCAAACTGGCGAAAGCATCCCCGCGAATGTGGAACAGCCTGAAAAAAGTTCGCACTTGGGCTGGAAAATTACGTGTGGCATTGCGACTGTCTTGGGCTTCGGTGCTGCTTTGGCGGGTGAAATCGGGGCTAAGCATTTCGCTGGAAAAGAACCGGATGGCAAAACGTCTTATAAAAACCGTCTGGAAACGATAGAAGGTTTTGAACGTCAGCGCCTTGCGGGTTTTATTCTTGGTGCGGTTGGACTTGTCGGCTTCGGCCTCACATTTGCGTTCTAGGAGGGGTGTATGTTAGACGAAAGACGAAAGACGATAGACGATAGAAATGTTTTAGGCGAAAGTCCAAAGAAGGGAGACGTGAGGTTGTCATCCCGGACTCCGTTCCGGGATCTGCTTTGGATGTCAAGGAACCTCGCAGCTCATCGCTCACAGTTCATTGCTCTTTGCTCACTGCTTATACCTCTTTTATCCGCTTGTACTGATTACTCCCAGCAGTTCGAGGATGATTACGCTTACGGCAAAACGGGGAAGGGCGTTGTCTTTGAAGGCGACTCGTTGAAAGACCTTCGCGATAATCACGTTTACAGTGTTGCTCAGGTGGGCGGTCTCTATTGGATGATGGATGACCTTGCGTACGAATATTACAACGACGAACGTTACGGCAGTACTTTTTGCCCACGCAGCAGAAGCTCTGCATGCGAAACGATTGGATTCCTTTATCCGGGCGGACACCTCGAAAACGCATGCCCTGACGGCTGGCGATTGCCAAGTACTGAAGAATGGCATTCTTTCTACAGTTCTACTGAATTCCGTAGCCGTTCCTACAACTCGGATTTTTACAAGGGTGCTTATGGTGGTGACGGTAGCTTAAGCAATGACGGTAATTCTGCATTATTCTGGGTTTATGATACGCTTGATAGCAAGCTGCATAGGGGGTGCATTGAAATTTCTAGAAATAACGGTTTTGTAACAGATCGACATTGCGATACAGAATGGAAAATTTCTGTCCGCTGTGTTGCTGAGGCGGGTTCACAAACAACTGCTAAATCCTCTGCGCAAACGACAAAGAAGTCCTCGTCTTCTGCGAAATCGTCAACGGCGAAATCCTCTTCGAGCATGGAGCAGGTAGAATGGATTAATGCGGAACCTCTTAAGGATTCTCGCGACAATCGGACTTACTCGACCGTGACAATCGGCAAACAGACTTGGATGGCCAAAAATTTGAATTTTGGAACGGATAACAGCTATTGCCATGATAATTTAGATGGAAATTGCAGTTTGTACGGACAACTTTATACGTGGAATGACGCTATAACGGTATGCCCTACGGGTTGGCATTTGCCTACATTGGATGAATGGACTGCGCTATTTTCGTCAGAACAAGGCGATGCGTTTGCAAGTACAATGGACGGGAAAACCTGCGATATTTACAGGAACTCCGTGCCTTCTTTTGCAAATATATCTGTAGAGGTGAAACCGACCGCTTATCAGAATGAGGACAAATGCAGTGTATCTGGTAATTGGAAAGATTGCGGAGACTTTATCTTCAAAATAATCAATGATGCTGGTGTTGATTATGAAAATTTGAAATTGCGTTTTTATGTGGGTACAGAAGCGAATGTTGAAACTCCTGTGAGTTATCTTTCTCAAGAACTTACTAGTAGTGGCCCAGCAACTTCGGCGTTACAAATTGTTTTTGGAGCGCAGACTGCCGATGGTGTCGGGCAATTCTATATTCCAATAACTATTAAGGGTACGTTCCGTGCTGGGTCTCGTGTCTATTTTCAGGTCAAGTGGCTCAATGACACTTTCCATAAACTTCAAGGAGGCTGGTCGCTTGTGGAGCATCCGGGCGATGACTATATTGAATCGTTTGACGGTATAGACCTTACGCAGGCACCGTATTTCACGGGGAATGAATTGGCGGAAAATCAGACAAATTCAAAAGGCGAAAAAGTCTATCCTTTCACTCTCGATCCCTATATTCCTGTTTATGCGAACGGTAAGCGTATTTACGGTTTTGCTCCCGATGAAACGGAAAAAACAACGGTTCGTGTAGAGTTCCATGACGTTGTTTATGATATTCCATATTTCTGGACTGCTACTGAAGACGGTGATGCAGCCTATATCATCGCTCCGCGTGAAGGCCCCGATGGAGGAATTCGTTCTGCCATGAAGGATATGTTCGGATTTCCTGTCCGCTGCGTAAAAGACAATTAGCTTGTATAGTAAACGACATTATTATTTTCCTTTTGCTTATTGTCACCCCGGCCACTGTGTCGGGGTCGTCCTTTTACACTCTGCTATATGCAACGCATGCAACAAAATCGTCATCCGCTTGCATTGAAAAGAGCGTGTCGGGGTTCAATTTTTCCCCCTAATTTATTATATATTATGGTAAATGACAAAGCTGTTGTGATAATGTCATCCTGGAGCGTTGCGATAGGATCCAAACGGATTTTTTGTCGTTTTATAATAAAAAATGGAGGAAACTATGAAAATGGATTGTTGCAGAGGTGTTGAGAAAGCTTTGGGCGTTTTGCTCTTTGCTGCATCTTTCTTGGTGGGGTGTACGAACGATGGTGAGAGTCCTGCGGCTCCAAGTTCCGAGACTCAAAGCGAACTCAGTTCAAGTAGTATTGCGGTCGATGCGGAGTCTAGTGGTTCATCTAAAATCAGCGATGCTGGCGGAAAACAGAAAAGCGCTTCTCGAACAATTTCCGGTTATGCGCAAAACGGCCCGTATGTAGATAGTTCTGTTGTGAAGTTGACCGTGCTAGATGAATCGACTTTGGAACCGACGGAACAGGTTTTCACGGGAATGGTCAACGGCGGCTTTGGCGGGTATTCAGTCAAGGCGGAATCTTTAAAATCGAATATTGCTCAGATTACGGTTACGGGAAAATATCTTGACGCAAAGTACGGAGATGTTTCTAAAGAAAAGCTTACTTTGTACGCTCTTACGGATTTGAGTGCTCATGAATCAGTGAACGTGAATCTCTTCACGACTTTGGAATATGAACGCGTTTGTGAACTTGTCAAAAATAAGAAACTCTCTTTTGCGGATGCCAAGAAACAGGCTCGAAATGAACTTTTAGATGCGTTTCATGTTGCGGCTAAAGACGAAAGTGGCAATAATGTAAATTTTGATGACCCTGAAACATGGAACATTTTTGGAATTCACGATATAGAAAATCGTGATGAAGATAAAGTCTTGATGGGATTGACTGCTGTATTTTCATCGTTTTCTACAAACTATCTTGAGGCTTTTATCAAAAATTTTGCGGAAGATTTTGCGAAGGACGGCAAGTGGGATAGCGATTCTACCAGAATGAAGGTTGCAAATGCGGCCTATAATTTGAATATGTCGGTTTTGTCGGGCGATATGATAATCCCTGCGGATATTGAACGCATTCGTTCTACGTTGGCGAAATGGAGAAGTATATATACGACTGGCTTTAATCTGAACAATTTGGCGGGCGGAATCCTTCCTGATTTTGAAAGCGTAATTGACGACTTTTGGCAGACCGAATATGGTCTTGGCAAGTGTGACGAGAGTAATTTGGGAACGGTCGCGAAAACTCCATATAATAGTTATTTTACTTGCAAGGAAGACAATAGAACTTATACAGGAATCCGCTGGTTGTCTTCGTCTGTTTTAGAGACGAATACTTATGGAATTAAATGCGATAGCACGGACTATTTTAAGACAGAGACAACTGATAGAACGCCTCGTCTGTACGTTTGCGAATTCGGAAAATGGCGCGAGGCTTTGGACGTCGAAGGAAAAGTGGGACTGTGTACAAGTGAAAAAGAAGGCTCACTCGAAGATACTGATTTGTTCGGCTATGTCTGCAAGTCGCAAAAGTGGGAAATTTTCACGGACACGCTTGAAGATAAACTTAGTGGGAAACGTTATGCGTACCGCAAGGCTACTGGACTTTATTGGATGATTGGCAATTTGCAGGATACTACGTTTACATGGGCGGAGGCTGATAAATGTCCTGAAGGTTGGAGGCTCCCGACTGAGGATGAATGGACGAATTTGTCAAAACAGCTTGCCGGGGTGACTGCTAACGGTTCTCAGCTGAAACTTGTATCGACGGGAATGTTTAATTATTGGTGGAGCTCGACGGAAATGAATGATAGCCTTGCTGTTATTGCAGATGTCGTGTATCAGCCAATGAGTTATGATGAATCCTTGAGGTTTACGCTTTCGATTTCTACGATGGAAAAGAAAAATCGTGCGGCAGTCCGCTGCGTGAAGAAACCTTAAAATCGTCTCTTAGCCCAAAAAATATGGCTCATTGCTCTTGTCTCGCCACTGACACCTTACTCAGTTCCTCTACTATCGGGTGATACATCTCCGGACATTCGATTTGCATGATGGTCGTAATCTTGTTGCCGCCGTCTTTTGACGATGCTCCGCAATGGAACAACATCTCGCTGCGTGTGCCGTAATCCAAAAACACATAGCGGTCGTGGAATTTGCGGCTCGGACGGTCGATTTTCAAGGAAACATCAGGCCTTGCCTTTTCGAAATCAGACCTTATTGCAGGGGTGACTTTCTCATCGCCCCATTGTTCGCTGTAAATCTGGATACTCATGTTTTTCGCGATTCCACGCAACAAGTCTAGCGTCTTCACACCCACATAGTTGTCTATGATAATGATAGACTTCTTCGCCATGCCGTAAATCTTGGTGAAGGCAACATCGGATTCAAGTTTTTGCCCATCGAGAATCAGGAAATGTTTGTAAGTCGTCGGGTCGATGAAGTTTTCCTTGATCTTCTGAACTTCGCTGGAAAGTTTCTTGACCGAGTGCGCCGTATTGATGAAAAAATCTACACGCTGCTCAACTGCCGTGAGTCGTGTATCGACATTTTCAATCAGCTTTTGTTGGCTCTGGAGCGCCAGCAATCGCGGGTTTACGACATAGCCCTTGAGCATATATTCTTTCAGTACTTTGTTGGCCCATTGGCGGAAACGCGTGCCTTGAATAGATTTTACGCGATAGCCCACGGAAATGATGACATCAAGGTTGTAAATCTTTGTCTTGTAATTTTTTCCGTCTCCTGCAGTTAGTAAGGATTCCTTACATACTGAATTTGCGTCCAATTCGTGTTCTTGGAAGATGTTCTTGATGTGGAGGGTGATGTTGTTTCGCGTACTGTTGAACAGTTCCGCCATCTGTGCCTGCGTTAGCCACACCGTTTCATTTTCGACGCGGACTTCGATGTGAAATTCCCCGCCCTCCGGCTGGTAAACGATAATTTCGTTCTTTTCGGTAGTTGGCAAAAACTCCTGCTTATTCATCTATACCTCCATCCGCCTACAAGCCAAAAAAGGCGGAGTAAATTGTTCACGCTGACAAATATACATTCATTAAATGTCTTATTATGACATTTTGAAAAAATTAGCGTTTTTTGTCGTTTTGGGGCATTTTGAGGGGGACACCCCCTAAGACCCCTCTGCCGGCACTTTCTTCAATTCCTCGCTGAAAATACGCACGCTCGCATTTTTCGCAATTCCACGCAACAAGTCTAGCGTCTTCACACCCACGTAGTGGCATGGCTACGCCATGCTTTTTTCTGAGCCTCGGCAATGTCTCTTTTTCGTTCATTTTTCACTCCTTGACGCCTACGGCGTCCGTGGCTTCGACTCAGAAATAAAATCAAGCAAGTTTGATTTTGCTTCATTCGTCTCGCACACTTTTCCCGCAAACAAGCTTGAAATTGCGGGTCTTTTTGGCTTTCTGCAAATATACATTCTCAAAATGTCATATTATGACAATCGGCAAAAAAATCAAATTTTTCGCTTTTTTGGCCTTTTCCTCGTTTGCCATTTCTCTATAGGGCGCTTTATGGGCAAAACGCTTCGAGGAATATTGTCTTCGTCACAGATTATTTCGGCAAGAGTTCTGTCGCCAATCTTGTATTTGTGGACAAGGTTTTCGATGTCATCAAATTCAATGAGATATCATTTGGCAATCCCTAAAAAGGCAAATTGTTTTTTTCTTCACCGATGACATTGATTTTCTTTATTTGAGACTCGGTCATTTGAAGCATTTCTGCGGCATTCTTTGCAGGAATCCTTTGCTCCTGATATAGCTCCAGGACAATATCTCTGAGATGTTCGTCTTCAAAATGGTATAATTGGGCGGGCAGAGCGAGGGGCTCGAAATGACCTTTGAAACTTTTGTGATATTTATTTGTGTACATCGCCCTAAATTTACGTAAGACAGCGTCATAATCAACGGTGTACCTGTTGCAATACTGATGCAATGCGGTTCCGTAGCTCACCCTGTATTTTTGTTTTAAATTCATAATGGCGTCTATAAAGCCGAAGTTGCGAGTGTTTTTGACCGCTTCATATACGCATTCCATTGGACAAAGAAGTTCTCCGGC
>Ga0265300_10004785_pt1 | contig 10635 bp, 14 predicted proteins | sample AusTroGonzalo_MG_FD_193482 | JGI IMG/M metagenome (GOLD analysis project Ga0265300, IMG submission 193482) | Bovine rumen microbial communities from tropical cattle in Woodstock, Queensland, Australia - Gonzalo_03 | ecosystem: Host-associated > Mammals > Digestive system > Stomach > Rumen ... | reverse complement strand
ATCATGCCCTTATTAGTGTTAAAAGAATACATTGTGAAAACCTCCCGATAATTAAACCTTGCTATAATAACGAATCGCATTATTAAAACGGTTAAAAGCCTGTTTTTCGGTTTTATAAACCAAATTTGAAACGGGATAACCGCATAAACTGTTATTTGAATCTATGACGGGATAAACCGCCACATGATAAACACTTTCAAATTTTTCTTGATACATCTCAATATAATAATTATTGACGGTTTTTGATTTATAAGTAAAAGTCATTTTTAAATACCTCCGAATCAATAAAGATAGAATAAATTAGAATTACGGGATGTTATCTTATAAAGCGTCCCCGTGTTATGACCCTTTAAAACACAACCCGTTAAGCCGTAAACGCCTACAGAATAAGCGACACGGTCAAACCATCCTTCACTATTCTTCAACGCTTTAATTTCTTCGCTTGACAATCTTGTGATATCTTCACACCAATAATTTTTGATTTCTTTTAATGTTGTTTTCATAGCGGTAAACCTCCGAAAAATAAATAATTTAAAACCCCGTTTAAAGGTTTTACAATCCCGTCAAAAGATCGTTTCACACCGAAAAATTAACGGGATTAAAAGCCTTTAACAAAAAGCCTTCACGGGTTATTATCCTTCTTACTATCGAACGCCTAAAGGCTATAAACGGGACAAGTCAACCGCCTAAAGGGTGGACAAGTCAACACCCTATAACCTCCGCTATTACTACCCTATAAGTAACAACCCTATAAAATTATCAAAGATCGTTAGGTCACCCCTTAGCCTCAAGCCTCCCTTAACCCTTGAGGTACTTTAATATTACATCGAAAACGATTTATGCAATAGACCGGATTATATGACAAAAACACCAAAAATAATTTAACCCTTTTGTGGGTTATGCACAATTAAAACCAGGATTTATAACCCCCCTCAAAACCCCTTATTTAAGCCCCCTAACACTATAAACAGTAAATAATCCCTTTTATATCAAACAACGCAAATAAGCCCCATTTAAAAGCTATATAACGCAATTACCAATAACAGAACATCCCCACAATCTTGACCGCCTTAACTGCTATTGATTGAAGAAAGAAGAAAGAAGAAAGAAGGAAGGGAGGAAAACCACATCGCCACAAAACCCATAAAACAAAACTAAATTGCAAACGATCTTGACGGGAGGACGGCAAGGAAACGGACACGGGCGGAGGTCTGAGGCGTGAACGGGCACGAACACACACGGGCGGACGCCTCCGAGGTAATCCCAGGACCGGACCCCCGCATCTCCAAATTTGAAATGAACAAAAAATCAATAAAGTAGGCAACACCCAAATTTGAAATGGGCGAAAAAACAGTAAAGTAGGCGGTGATTGTAGATTTTGAATACCTGGTAAGGTAATAAAGTAGGGGGTGATAATCAGGGTAATGTAGTGGTAGGGGAAGGGTGATAAAACGGGTGATAGATAAAAGTAATCGGGTGATATAAGGGTGATGATTAGGGTGAATGGGGTATGAGTAGAAAGAAATGTGGTAATAAGAATATTTGACTGAGGGGGCAGGGGTTTGATATAGTTGGGGTGAAAAGGGCAGAGGATCGAGTAATTTATATAGGCTGAATCGAGATGCCCCCGAATTGCCTAATGTTGGTTAGTAGGGAAACGGTGAGGGATTACAGTATATGGATTACGGAAGGATTGGAAGTTCTTTGAATGATCTATCTTCTTGGGGGAATACCTGGGAGGAATATTTGTTATACGGAGAGATGCTTTATGGCAGCAGGGGGTCAGAGCAAGACTATACAGAAGTTGCAAAAGGCATTGTTATATGAGGGAGAGAGGATAGCGATAAACACCTCTCAGTTTTATAGTGAAGACAAGCATAAGATGGTAACGAGGTATCATATAAAGAAACAGATACCGGATGAAGAGAATAGGAACAGATCGAGTAATGTGGAGTTATTTTCGTCTTGTTCACAGATACAGGTCACGCTATTTTTGCGTGATTTATTATTTGAGAAGAGGGGCGAGGAGATACCGCATGACAATCCTATATGGGAAGAGGCTAAGGCAAGATATTTTGAGGAGCATGGTTGACTATGGCTAAGTTAAGTAAGGCTAAGATAGAGAGAGGCGAGTACAAACTGTCTATCAGGGAGCAGAAGTTTATCGCATACTATATAGAGTATGGAGATGCTTGTAAGGCGGTTAAAGAGGCAGGATTTAATACTACTTCTCCGTTGGCATATTCAAGGAAGTTATTGGCTAAGGCTAAGATACAGAATGAATTGGCTAAGCAGATGAAGTTGATACAGAATGATGCTATAGCGAGTGCTACGGAGATCATGCTTTTCTATACAAAGAGTATGAGAGGCGAGATAAAGGATCAATTCGGCATTGAGGCTACATTAGCGGATAGAATGAAGGCTGCGGATGCTTTGGCAAAGAGGCAGATAGATATGCAGATGATTGCTGATAAGGCTGCCGCTAATGAGATTACTGTTAATCTTGTATGGAAGAGGGATAATGACAAGGTAGATGTTGATTTACCTCCTTCGGATGATGATTTGTTATTTAGCGAAGATGTAGTGACCGGATATGAGGAGGATGAATGATGATTACTCCTTCTAAATGGATAAGAATAGACGGTGTGGAATATAAGGTTGCCCTTTCTCCGTTAAAGAGGAAGGGTGATGTCCTGGATTTAACTGCAAAGCGTACAGAAGATGGTGTTTTGCATAGAGAAATCATAGGAACTTACTATAATTACACGCTTGGCGTTGAAAGAGGCGGCGATATGGAGGCTTATAATGCCTTTTGGTGGACAGTTACCGCCCCTTCTAATCATTTTATTATATTACCTTATAGTACAGAGGAGATAGAAGGGTACTTCGGATCATGCCAGGACGAGATTTTCTTCGTTAATGCAAGTGGTAAGAGGGTAAAAGGCTTTTCTTGTAACATGGTGGCTGTCCGTCCTGCAAGGACACCTGAGGATGGCGGTTCAACTTCTTAATATAACTTAACTTTAGGTTTAGTAATGCTTAACTTTAATGTAAAACTCCAAGATTGTATAATACCGATGTATGATAATGTCCTTGAGGATATTTTGAATCACGGTCATATTCATTATACCTTCCCAGGAGGCAGAGGCAGTACAAAATCTTCGTTTGTCGGTATTGTAATACCTTTATTAGTAGTCAGTAATCCTGGAGTACACGCTGCTTGTTTCCGTAAAGTAGGAAACACCATACAGAATAGTATAAGATCGCAGATAGAGTGGGGAATAGGTAAATTAGGTCTTACTGACTATTTTTCTATCCCTAAAGCCTATAATAACCCTATTGTATTTAAGCCTACGGGTCAGAAGATATACTTCTTAGGTCTTGATAACCCTCAAAAGGTTAAGTCTATCAAGCCTACTTTCGGTTATATCGGCATTACCTGGTTTGAGGAGTTGGATCAATTCTCCGGAGAGAATGAGATTCGTTCTGTTATTCAGTCTACTATGCGTGGAGGAGATAAGTATTGGGACTTTAGAACCTTTAACCCTCCGATTTCTAAGAATAATTGGGCTAATGTCTATGCAGATAAGGCGAGTTCTACAGGAAGGACGCTTGTAGTAAGAAACACTTACCTTGATGTACCCCGTATTTGGCTCGGTAATGAGTTTATAGAAGAGGCTGAGGACTTAAAGGCAATCAATCCAAGAGCCTATGAACATGAATATATGGGTATTGCTACGGGTACGGGAGGAGATGTCTTTGAAAATGCCTCCGATATGCGTATGAGTAATACCTTAGTTAGGTCTTTCGATCATATTTATAACGGAATAGACTGGGGTTATGCCCGTGACCCGTTTAGATTTGTCCGTATGCACTTTGACGCTAAGAAGTTAGAGTTGTATATCTTCGATGAATTTACTTCTTATAAGACGAGAAACGAAGATAACTTTAGAATATTGTACGAAGAAGAGAAGAAGGTCAAGAAAACAGAGTTAGTTATAGCCGATAGTGCGGAAGAAAAGTCTATTGCTGACTTTAAAGCGTATGGTGCTTTTATAAGACCTGCAAAGAAGGGACCTGATTCTATCAGATATGGTATTAAATGGTTACAAGGTTTAAGGCATATTTATATAGATAAGAAGAGATGTCCGGAAACTTATTACGAATTTGTTAATTATGAGTATGAAAGAGATCGTGACGGTAACTTCATAAGTGCTTATCCCGATGAGAATAATCATTCGTTAGATGCTGTCCGCTATGGATTAGAGAATTATTGCAATAGGCGAGGACATTGATAATGCGTACAAAATACTGTATTATGAATACATATCGTTATGTAAATGGAGGTATGATTATGTGTGATAAACAGTATTTTGATGGTAGAGAATTTCAACCTATCGGTAAGTATCAATACTATCGAGAAGTGGGAAATTTTAAGAATCTTATGCACAGATATATATGGGAATTTTATAACGGCAAGATTCCTGAGGGATATGAGATTCATCATAAAGACGGAGATCATGCCAATAATACTATAGAGAATTTACAATGCTTATCTAAAGTAGAACATCAAAAAATCCATTCTGAAAATCTATCCGAAGAGAAGAAAGAATGGTATCGCAAAAACCTGGCTGAAAATGCTCGACCTAAAGCCTCCGAATGGCATAAATCTGATGAGGGTAGGGAGTGGCATAAATTACAGTATGAGAGAACTAAGGACGCTTTACATAAGCGATTTGAAAAGACTTGCACTAATTGTGGTAAAGTATTTTTAGGCGAAGGTAAATCTAAGTATTGTTCTAATGCTTGTAAATCTGCTTATAGAAGGAAAACCGGAGGAGATTTAGTACCCGCTATTTGTGTTTGTTGTGGTAAGTATTTTCAGACTAATAAGTTTAAGCCTTCGAGGACTTGTTCTCGAAGTTGTGCTAATAGACAAAGAGTAATTGATAGGAGAGGTCATTGATTTATGTCTAAGAACAAATTTAAGAAAGTAGCATCTAATGACAACATAAATGAGGTGCTTTATGGCAGTACCAACTATGTTCAAACCGAAGTGATTGACAGAAAAGCAATAAATACGGCTATTGCTCGTTGTATTATGCCTTATGATTGGAAAATCGAGGAATATTCTTGTTTTCAGGCTGCTCAAGATGTGTTTGACGAGTTGTTAGAGGCGGGATTCCCTAAAATTTCCCGTAAATGGTCGATTATTTCTCAAGGAAATGTTAAATTTAAGGTATGTAGACCTGAAAATAATATGGATGTATTTGTTGCACTTGGGGAAAAGACATTCAGGAAGTGAAGAGAGGGCATAAATAATGTCATTATTGGATCAAATAATAAATAAGTTAAAGGGAGTATTTCACAAGATGGTTGGAAAACAGACTATTCAAGAAGTATTGCATATAACACCTGCTATTTCTAATAAGATGATGGAGGCTATTGATCTTTGGTCTTTGATGTATGAGGATAAAGCCCCCTGGATAAAGATTCCTACTTATCAAGACCCTACATCGGTAAGGTCTTTGGGACTTCCTCAGTTGATTGCAAGTGAGAAGGCAAGAATGGCGTTAGTGGAGTTTGAATCTGAGATTACTACTCCTATGAAGGAAGTTGAACCTATCACTCCTAATTATATGAATCCTGATAATATTGGTACAGACGGTAAGCCTGAGCCTATTGTCGCTACTCATGTGGTTACTCAGGATGTTGCTAAGGGGTCTACAAAGAGAGCAGATTATCTTAATAAGCAATATCAGAAGTTAAAGGATGACCTGAGAGAGCAGTTAGAGTATGGAATTGCCCTCGGAGGTCTTGTTATTAAGCCTTATGTCGTTGAAAGACAGACTAAGATTAGTTCTGACGAAGTTAATATGCTGACCGGAAAGAGTGAATCCGATGAGTTTGAAACTTCTTATGATATTGAGTTTGACTATGTTCAAGCCAATGAGTTCTTCCCTATTGCTTTTGATGCAAACGGAAAACTTACAGAGGCAGCCTTCATTCAAAGAAAGTATGATAAGGACATTACTTATTCAAGACTTGAGTATCATAAGTTAGAGGGTAATAGAGTAATCGTAGTAAATAAGGCTTTTAAGAGCAGCGTTACTAAGAGTGGGGTTAATAATTCTGAATATCTTGGTGATGAAGTAACTTTACAGTCTGTCCCTGGATGGGAGGCTTTTACTCCTATTGCTTATATAGATGATGTAGACAGATTGATGTTTGCTTATTTTAAGATGCCAGGTGCTAATACAGTAGATAAGGAAAGCCCTCTTGGAGTAAGCGGATTTGCTAAGGGTACTTCTCTTATTGAAGATGCAGATATGCAGTATTCAAGACTTCTTTGGGAGTTTGAAGGCGGTGAACTTGCTATTGATATTGACCGTGACGCTTTAAGATATAAGGAAAACCCTGATGATCCTGATAGCGGTCATTCTGTTATGAATAAGTTACAACAAAGACTTTATCGTAAGGTTGATCTGAATGATGAGAATACCTACAATATCTTTTCGCCTGAGTTAAGAGATCAGTCATTAGTACATGGTCTTAATGTTATTCTGATGAGGATAGAAGATAAAGTAGGGCTTTCAAGAGGTACTATTTCAGATACTACACAAGCAGAGGCAAGAACGGCTACGGAGTTAATGCTTCAAAGAACTCGTAATTATGAAGAGAATAAGCATATCCAAAGGTCTACACAAAAGGCTCTTGATGATGCTATCTATGTAATGAACGCTTATTGCGATCTTTATGACATTACAGAAGATGGAGAATATGAGGTTTCCTATGAGTGGGATGACAGTATTCTCGTAGATAAGGACACAGAACTTACAAGAAGAATGGTTCTTATGAACAATGGACTTGCCGGAAGAGTAGAAACCCGTATGTGGTACTTTGGCGAAACAGAGAAACAGGCAAGGGAGGCTCTTATCCGTATTCAACAAGAGAATCTTGAGTCTGTTCAACAGAATATAGATGAGATGAAGATGCTCGGACAAACGCCTGAGAGCAAGAAGGAAGAAAGCCCTAAGGATGAAGAAAGCAATAACAACTTCAAGAGCGGAGATAATCAGTATAGTTAATGCTTACAGATGAACAGATAGAAAAACTCTTATACGAGTACACAAAACGGCAAGACGAATTTAATCTTTCTGTAATCAGAGTTATTGCAGACAGATTAAGTAAACTTGCCGATTTTGATAGTATTTCTTCTTTAAACACTCTATCTGTTATGACAGAGGATATTCTGTCTATAAATAGTGAATATAATAAATATAAGAAAGATCAAAACAAGCGTATTCGTGATGATTTTTGGATTTTAGCAGAGTTTATCTATGGTGAAGCACTTATATTTTATGAAACTCAATTAGCCTTAGCACAAAACAGAGAGTTAAATGAGTTAGTAAGAAGTCAGATCATAGAGGCACAAGACAGATTTAATCAACTTATTGATAATCCGGTCATTTCTATCCGTGATTTATCTCATCCTGGCACAATAAGGAATTATTCATTGGATGAAGCGTATCGTTCTATTATAAACGAAGCTAATTCATACAGAGGATTATCGGAAGATTTAAGAAATGCTGCTTTAAACAGGACTGAATCACAGTTATTAAATAGCGGTATTCGTTATGCTGACGGATATGAGTCTGTAAGTGCTAATAATGCTATTAGAATGAATATCCTGGATAGCATGAGAGGTCTTATCAATAATATGCAAGAGGTTATGGGAGATCAATTCGGGGCTGATGGCGTAGAATTATCTGCTCATATTCACCCTGCACCGGATCATGCCCCTGCTCAGGGACACCAATATACGCTTGAAAATATGGATAATATGCAAGGTGGTATGGATTTTGAGGATGTTCAAGGCAATCACTATGTAGGATTTGACCGTCAGATAGGCACTTTGAATTGCCGACACTACTTTATGAGGATCGTAGTAGGTAAGACAAAGCCTACTTATTCTCAAGAGCAGTTAGATAAAATACTTGAGGACAATGAAAGAGGATATACAACGCCTGATGGCAGACATTATACCCTTTATGAATGTACTCAGATACAGAGAGGATATGAGAGAAGGATTCGCAAGGCGAAGGAAAATTATTTGTTTGCGGAGTCTTTAAAGGATCAAAACAAGATGATGGCGATAAGAACAAGGGTGGGGAATCTTACTACTCAATATAAACAATTCAGTAAGGCTTGTGGAATCCCTGCTAAATTAGAGCGTACAAGGGTTAAAGATTACTGAAATCGTTGACTTTTATGTTTAGTAATATTAAACTTTTAGTATAATTAGTTCTTTGATAATAATGGTGAAAACCTTTTATTATATAGTCTTGCTGAGGGACATGAAAATCTCAGTACATTCAACGCAGAACCGTACCTGCGGTTTTATAAATAAAACGGATATAAAGAATGTTTCAGGAGGAACTTTTCAATGAACATTAAAGAACTTTTTGACAAGGGTGAAAACGGAACTCTTACTTATGCACAGTTTGAGGCGTTTGCTAAGGAAGGTGGAGCGAAGTTTGCTGATCTTTCCGAAGGAAAGTATGTAAGCAAGGATAAGTATGATGACGGACTTGGTGCAAAAGACAAGTCTATCGAACAACTTAACGCTACTATCGCACAAAGAGATACCGATTTGGATAATCTCAAGAAACAGTTAGCGAGTGCAGGAACGGATGCAGACAAGTTATCGAAGTTACAATCTGACTTTGATGCACTTCAAGGAAGGTACACAACTGATATGGAGTCATATCAAAAGCAGATTGCATCACAACAGTATGAATTTGCTTGTAGAGAGTTTGCTAACAGTCAAAAATTCTCATCTAATGCAGCGAAGAGGGACTTCACAACCGCTATGATCGGTGCGGGATTGAAGTACGACAATGGTAAGATTATGGGTGCAGACGATTTTGTTAAGTCTTATTCAGAGGACAACGCAGATGCGTTTGTAAAGGAAGATACAGTTACAACAATTACTCCCGACCCTACTCCTACTCAGCCTAAACCTCATTTTGCCGGACCGACAGGTGGCTCAAGTCAAGGAAGTAGCCCTAAGCCTATGTTTGGGTTTAACTTCACACCTATTCGTCCTATGGACAAAAAAGAGTAAAGGAGAAATACAAAAATGTCAACAAAACACTCAGACCTCGGCACAGTAAGTTACGCTGACGAGTATCAACAGGAACTTTCACAATGGTTTCCTTATGTTCTGAATTTCGGTGCTCTTTATGCAACGCCTAACAACAACCGTTATCGTTGGACATCTTCAAAGACAATCGAGATTCCTTCTATCAGAACATCCGGTAGAACAAACGCAAGTCGTGATTCCATCGGTACGGCACAGAGAAACTACGACAACGCATGGGAGCCTAAGACTCTCTCTAATGAGCGTAAGTGGTCTACTCTCGTTCACCCCAGGGATATTGATGAAACTAATAAGGTTGCATCTATCTCTAACATCACAAATGTATTCAATACAACACAGAAGTTCCCTGAAATGGACGCTTACTGCATTTCCAAGATTTTTGCGGATTGGTGTCTTGTTCAGGATGAGGATGGTAATGTAAGAACTCCCGATACAACAGTTCTTTCTGTTAATAACATCCTTGATGTATTCGATGAACTCATGCTTCAAATGGATAACGAGAGAGTTCCTGCTAACGGCAGAATCCTCTATGTTACACATGAGGTAGCAAAGTTGCTCAAGAAGGCTGACGGCATCTCTCGTTCTATGGATATTACATCGGGACCTAACGCTATTGACCGTAGAGTTAATAGACTTGACGAGGTTCAGATTGTTCCTGTACCTGCCGTTCTTATGAAAACTGCTTATGACTTCACAGAGGGTTGGGCGGTTGATGATGACGCTGCTCAGATTAATATGTTCCTTGTTCATCCTCTTGCAGTTATCACTCCTGTATCTTATGAGTTTGCTGATCTCACAGACCCTTCTGCGGTTACTGAGGGTAAGTATTACTACTATGAGGAGTCTTTCGAGGATGTATTCATCCTTAACAAGCAAGCAGGTGCTATCCGCTTCAACATCACAGAGGGTTCCGGCACAACATCCTGATAGGATTACGAGGTAGTTATGATTAAAGTCGTAAAAGGAAATGTAGTTCTTCGTGTTGAAGATGATATGCTTGACTACTATGTAGATCGAGGATTTACTGCAAAGTCGCTTGACGGTACTGTTCTTAAAAAGGCTATACCTACGGATTCGGATTCCTTGAAGAAGGCGTATATCGAAAGCCAAAAGGAGATTAAGGCTCTCAAGGAAGAGATTGACGCTTTAAAGCAAGAGATTGCATCCTCTAAGAGCAAGGCTGATAAGCCCCTGGCAGTAGATAGTATCGCAGAAGATACGGTTAAGACTACAGTTTCCGAGGAAAAACCTAAAAGGACTCGTAGGAAGTCTGCGGAAATTACCGAAGAGTAATAAGAGATAGAGAGGGTTTCGTATGGTACAATACTTAACATTTAGTGAATATACTGAGATGGGCGGTACTATTACCGTAGAAACCCTCTTTAATTCTCTTGCTTATGACGCTCAGGCATATATAGATTGGTTTACTTTCAATAGGCTTTGGAAAGAGTCATGGAGAACAGAGGATATTA
>Ga0265300_10004783_pt1 | contig 10641 bp, 10 predicted proteins | sample AusTroGonzalo_MG_FD_193482 | JGI IMG/M metagenome (GOLD analysis project Ga0265300, IMG submission 193482) | Bovine rumen microbial communities from tropical cattle in Woodstock, Queensland, Australia - Gonzalo_03 | ecosystem: Host-associated > Mammals > Digestive system > Stomach > Rumen ... | reverse complement strand
GATTTCTTCTACAAGTCGTGCGCCCCGTGCTGCGCCGCCATGCCCGTTTTGCAAGGCCTTTACGATAAATATAAGGACAAAGGCTTCATCATGCTCGGCATCGACCCCATTGACGACCCGATTGAAGACGAAATGGAAGACTTTTTGGCCAAGCGTGGCATCACTTACACTATCCTTTTCGCCGAGCGCGAATTGTCAAGCACTTACCGTATTTCGGGTTACCCAACCTTGTTCTTCCTCGACCGCGAGGGAAAGATAGCGAAGGTACATAGAGGCTATAAAAAAGACATGGAAGAAGAATTGGAGGCAGAGATAGTGAAATTGTTAGAAAAATAATAAAAATCAACAAATTATGAAGAAAAACTATTTGTTTCCCCATCAGTTCAGAATGGTTGGATGGGCGTTGGTTATTGCCGCGGTGGCGGCGTATGTGGCTTGCAGGATATGGTTCCCTGATTGGCGTTTCTATATTCCTGCTTTGTATTATGACTCCCCATTCCTTGAAGATAAGGTAGAGGGATTCTTTGTCATGGCAGATACGGGTATCTTGACTATCGTCATACCTTTGCTTACCATCGGATTGCTGTTTATCGGCTTCTCTAAAGAAAAAATCGAGGACGAGTTTGTAAAAAGTGTCCGCGAGCAGAGTCTCGTTTGGGCCACCTATATCACGGCGGCACTGTTTATCCTTGCTACCTTGATGATACATGGCTTCGCTTACACCTATGTCCCGTATTTGGTGTTCTTTGTATTCCTCACCTTGTTTATAGTCAAATTCAAAATTGCCTTGTTCCGTTTCAACAAAGGAGGCGCGCAATGAAAAACCGTTTAAAAGTAGCTCGCGCTGAAATGGACCTCACGCAAGAAGAATTGGCCAAGCGTATCGGTGTCAGCCGACAGACCATAAACGCTGTGGAATCAGGGCGTTATGTGCCTTCAACGGTGTTAGCCTTGAAGATGGCGCAGGTGTTTGGGAAACCCGTGGAAGAGGTCTTCATGTTGGATGAAAACGATTGATTTTTTCTCACGCAGAATACGCAGAATTATATGAAGCGCAAAGCGACGTATAGTTTATGTCGGATAGGTTCTGCGATTTCTGCGGATTCAGCGTGAAATACTATTTCATTAACACATTTCCTACGCGACATTCAAGGCACCGTTTCCGCTTGCAATACATATTATAAAGGTGCAGCAAGGCCTGTGTCTGCATGGCGTTTTGCGCCGCTATGCCGCATGAGGCAAAATGTCGGATGATGGCATTGTCCTCGGCCTCGGTCTCTTCCAGGAACTGCATAGCGGTGTCGCACACCGATTCGTCTTTGTGCAGTTTGCCGTAGCAAAACAGCAGCGGCACCACGGCGTTGATAATCAACAGGTCGGCAGTGGCATCGCCCAAATGTTTCGGTTTGGGATTTGTAGGGCTGTCACATTGTGGCAGCCGCACATCATCGTTGCGGCTGGCGTGGTACGACAGCCCTACACCAAACCGCCAATGCGTTTCCCAATATTCCGATGTCGCCACGTCAAACAGTGCCTTGACCTCAACCGTGTTTTTCGCCTCGCGGATTTTCGAGAACAGACAGCCATTCTTGTGAATCAATTGTGCCATTTGCGCCAAACGGATGGTCGGGAAGTTGCTGGGGCGCATCCGCATGAACTTGAACCGCTCGGCGGGCATGGTCAAGAGGTTGAATTTGGCCTTCATCACGGCAAACTCGCGCTTGAGCAGTAGAGGGTATTCCTCTGTAAAGTCATCTTCGAGGAATCCAGCACAGCCCATCAGCATAGCTTCCACCTGTGTGAGGTTGTCGGCATGTTTCAGCAAGGTCTTGAAAGGCATGATATTGGCCAAAGTTTCAAACGCTTCATTATTGACTTTCAGGCCAAAATAGCGCATCAGCAGTTTGTAAAGGGTATCTTCCCAATCGAATTGGTTGGTTTCCAATATCTTATTGACGCTTTCCGACTTGCTCTCCAAACGTTCTACGGCCATGCGGTCGAGCCAAGAGAGTCGGGTGAACACGGGGACTTGGGCAATGCTTTTCTCGCAAGGAATCCAGCTTTTTGAGGAGATAAACCTTTGGTAATTAGCGAAAAGTGTCTCGTCAAAGTGGCCTTTCAGTTCCAAGGTCGGAAGGTCGGTGGTTTTGGTGTCGTTTTCATACACCACATGCAGGATGACATTCTGATAGGCTTTGTCGGCTTGGTGGCCGTGGCGGTTCCAGTCGCTGTTTTTCACGTGGATTTCCACATGGCCCGCCCACAATTTGTCACCGATTTGGATTCTCGCTTCTAAAAAGTCGGGACCCGAGTTGGTGTTGCGGTAGCCTGTCGCGACAATGTCGACCGCCTCGCCTTCGGTGGTTTGCAAGGTTTTGTCTATCAGACGGTTCTCCCAGAGGTAGTATAGGAATTCTTCTCTCATTTGATTTTCCAGCAGTTCAATGGTTTGGTATCAAGCACACCTTTTTTCCTCGCCCAGTCGATAAAGAGCGAACGCAGGTCGCGGTCGCTTTGCCAAACGACATGGTTTTTGATGTCCTCCTGCGCCCAACCGATGCCGTTGATGAGATGGTTGCCGCCGCCCATGGAACGGTAGGAGTTCATCACCACGTTGTAGGTTTTTTCCATGTCGAAGGGCGTGCCATCGGCCATGCTGATGATCTTGATGCGCTTGCCCATCGGGTTCTTGTCGGTCACTTCGTAGATGATGCCCGCGGCGCAGTCGAAGTTGTAAATCGGGTTCTTCATCTCGTAGGCGTATTCGAGGAAGTCTTTCACCTCTTTGCCCGTCAAGGCCATGACTGCTAATGAGTTCTCAAAAGGATACCAAGTGAAAAAGTCGCTGACTTTCAACGTTCCAGCTTCGAGGGCCTTGCCGCCGCTCAAAGGTGCCGCCATGGAGATGTCGGCGTGTATGCCTTCGGCTTCGACGGTCTCAAACTGGCAACGATGGATTTCGTCGACCCAGAGCGAAGTGCCGTTGAAGGCTTCGTCGCTGCTGATGCTGACGGGCAACTCGGCCACTACTTGGTTCTTGTATGCTTCGGCACGGTCCAGGTAAGGTTGTATCATGTTGAGGAAATTCTCATCTACCGTATTGCTTTCATCGCTGGCAGACATCAGGCTGATGTCAATTTTCGACTTTCGGCCTTTTTTGACATCTTTCACGACGGCCACAGCAAGGTTTTGCCCTCTACAGCCCGAGTTGAGGATGCAGACAGTGTCGCCTGCGATGTTCACGATTTTTTCGACACGGGCGCGATGGTCGTGGCCATAAAAAATGAGGTCAAAGCCAGGGACATTCTCTGCCACCCATTTCGTGGCGTTCTCACGACCCAGCGGATGGTCTTCTGGAAGGTTCTGCATTTGTGGCTCCCAGCCCGAGTGGAACAGGCCCACTATCAAATCAGGGTGTTCTTTGTCTTGAATGACTTTCACCCATTTTTCGGCAGCGGCTTCCAATTGCTCGAAGCGCAAGCCAGGACGCAGGCGGTCGGGAACCCATGTGACAACGTAGGGCGTCAAAAGGCCGAGCACAGCCACTTTGTAGCCTTTGTAGCGCTCCAATATTATATAAGGTGTGAAATAAGGCTCACCCGTTGCTTCATCAATGACATTGGCGCACACGACGGGCATTTTCAGCTCGGAATAGACACGGTCGAATACCTTGCGGCCCGCCTCAATATCGTGATTTCCAACGCCTACCACGTCGTAAGGGAAATAATTGAGTACTTCGGAAACCAAATTGGGATGCTCCGCGTCTTGGTTGGAGCAATATTGGAACGGGGTGCCTTGCATGTTGTCGCCGTTATCGAGGAGGATGAGGTTCTCACCGAGGGCTGATTTCATGCCTTTGATCAAGAAGGCTTCCATGCCAAATTCATCGTAACGGCCATGAGTGTCAGTGGTTTCGACGAACACAAGGTCTTTTTCTTTGGGCGCACATGAGGCTAAAAGGGCAGTCAATGCAATCATAAAAGTCAATCTTTTCATATCGGATTATTTTGAGCGTAAAGGTAGGGCATTTTTGGCTTGGCTGTGACAATTCGGGTGAAAAAAAGATTTTTTTCGAGAAAAAGAGGCGATGAATGAGATAAAACCGTACCTTTGTGCCACAATTCCAAACCGTCTGCAAGAATGGCCGACTTGAGCGTCATAGTATCCGAGATAGAGCTGAAATTGAGGAAATTAGTTGATGCGAAAAACAAGTTGTCCGTTGAAAACCAGCGGCTTGCGGAGGAAAACGCAGCGCTCGAACAGGAAAATCGGGCCTTGCGCCAATCCGCAGCGGAGTTGCAGGACAAAATAAATAATTCTACTATTGTTAACGCACTCGACAACGAGGGAGAGATAGAAGAAGGTAGGAAGCTCATCAAGGAACTGGTGAAGGAAATTGACAAGTGCGTTTCGATTCTGAACAGCAAGGAATAATTCAAATACTTGATAGTCAGTGCAATGGATGAAATTACCATCAATATCAACATCATGGACAAGCCTTACCGCTTGTCGGTGGCCCGCGCTGACGAAGAGAAGGTGCGCAAGGCAGCGGCACTCATCAATGAGAGGGTGAGGTTCTATGCCAAGCACTACGCCTACAAGAACGACCAAGACCTGCTTGCCATGACCGCCTTGCAACTGGCGGCTACCGTCGTCAAGAACGAGAATGAAAACGCCTTTAAGGATCAGCATCTGGAACGCAAACTGAACGAAATAAACGCCTTGCTGAACGACCAACTAGCATAAGCCGCACGTCAGCGGTCTTGGCTCTTTGAAGAATTGGAACTGCCTGTTCATCGCAACTGGTAAACTCAACATTAACAACACATTAATCGGTCGACTCGCGCACTGCAAAAACAGGCCTCATTCCTTTCGGGGAAGCACTTCGGTGCCAGTGGACGTTTGCGCAACGCGGCGGCCACAAGCGTATCTTTTGGGGTTTACACATTTCCCATAAGCAGGCAGTTTCTTTTTCCCTTTCCTCACAAATCGGGTAAAAACAGAGGTAAAATGTTATTACTCATTTCAAACACAACATGGATTATCATCGCCGTGGCGGCCTTGGTCGTGGGTCTCGCGGTCGGCTATCTCATCACGGCCACCCTGCTCAAAAAGGCAGTCATCAAAGAACAAACCGCCTTGCTCGAAGAGGCCAAGGAAAAGGCTGAAGTCATCAAGAAGGAGCGCATCCTGCAAGCCAAGGAGAAGTTCCTCCAGATGAAGGACGAGCACGAAAAGGAATGTAACGAGCGCAAGCGCGAACTGGCCAGCGCCGAAAACCGTATCAACCAACTGCAACAGTCGGCCAGCAAGAAAATGGAAGAGGCCCAACGCAAGGCCAAGGAAGTGCAGACGGCACAGCAAAAGCTTGACGCACAACAAGAAAGCTACAACAAGAAGAAAGCCGACCTCGACCGCATCTACAAGGAAGAATCCGAAAAACTTGAAACCATCTCTGGACTCTCGGCCAAGGAAGCCAAGGAGCAACTCATTGAACTTGTCAAGGAAGACGCACAGGCCGAGGCTATGGTCTATGTGAAGGAAGTTACCGAAGACGCCAAGATGAGCGCGGCGCAGACGGCCAAGAAAATCGTGTTGGAAACCATCCAACGCACCGCTTCCGAGACGGCCATCGAGAATACCGTCAGCGTGTTTAATATTGAGAATGACGAGATTAAGGGTCGCATCATCGGTCGTGAAGGACGCAACATCCGCGCCCTTGAGTCGCTGACGGGTGTCGAAATCATCATCGACGACAGCCCCGACGCTATCCTCATTTCGGGCTTCGACCCGATTCGCCGTGAAATCGCGCGCCTCTCGTTGCAGAAGCTCGTCGTCGACGGCCGTATTCACCCCGCTCGTATCGAAGAGGTGGTTCACAAGGTGGAGAAACAAGTGGAGCAGGAGATTATCGAAACGGGTAAGCGCACCGCCATTGACCTTGGCATCCATAATCTCAACCCTGAACTCATCAAGATGGTGGGCCGTATGAAATACCGCACCAGCTACGGCCAGAACTTGCTGCAACACTCTATTGAAACCGCTAAACTCTGCGCAACGATGGCTGCTGAACTCGGTATCAACCCGAAGGCTGCCAAACGCGCTGGTCTGTTGCACGACATCGGTAAGGTGGCTGACAACGAGGAAGAACTGCCGCACGCCATCCTCGGTATGAAGGTTGCCGAGCGCCTCAAGGAGAAACCCGATATCTGCAACGCCATCGGTGCCCACCACGAGGAAATCGAGATGGACAATCTCATTTCGCCCATCGTGCAGGTGTGCGACGCCATCTCGGGTGCCCGTCCTGGTGCCCGCCGCGAGGTGGTGGAGGCCTACATCCAGCGTCTGAACAAGTTGGAAGACATGGCCATGAGCTATCCTGGTGTGGTGAAGACCTACGCCATCCAAGCAGGTCGTGAGTTGCGCGTCATCGTGGGCGCCGACAAGGTGACCGACCAAGACGCCGACCGCATCGCTTACGACCTGTCGAAGAAGATTCAGACCGAGATGACCTATCCGGGTCAGATTAAGATTACGGTCATCCGCGAGACCCGCGCTGTGCAGTATGCCAAGTAATTGTAGCTGCCGTGCATAGATTCGCTTCGGATTTTATCGGCATGTCATACCGAACCTTTAGGTGAGCGTATCTATGCCGATAAAATCCTCGGAAATCGAAGATTCGACGGAGTCAATGACATGCACGGCAAAAACTGAAAACCATGATTAGGGAAGAAGTCGTTTTTGGACCTATAAGGAGCCGCCGTCTCGGCAGCTCCTTAGGCATTAATCTGCTGCCGGAAAAAGGCAAAATCTGCTCTTTCGACTGCATCTATTGTGAGTGCGGTTGGAACAAGGACGGTCGTGATGACACAAAGTTACCGACGGCAGCCGAAGTGCGCAATGCTTTGGAAGCCAAGCTGAAACAATGCAAAGCCAATCAAATTCCGATTGACTCCATCACTTTCAGCGGCGATGGCGAACCGACTCTCAACCCCGACTTTCCGCAAATCATTGACGACACGCTCCGTCTCCGCGACCAGTATTATCCTGCCTCGAAGGTGACGGTGTTGTCCAACTCGACGCGGGTGCATGTGCCAGAGGTCTTCAATGCCTTGCGCAAGGTTGACAACCCGACGATGAAAATCGATGCCCCGACCAACGAACTGGCAGAGAAAATCAACCATCCCGCGCCAGGCTATGACATCCATCGCGTTGTGGAAGCCTTGAAACAGTTCAACGGCGACTTCATCTTGCAGACCATGTTCTTGAAAAGCAAGGACTTCGACTCGTCAAGTCCTGAAGTGCTGAACGGTTGGATGGACATCGTGCGTACCTTGCGTCCGCGCGAAATCATGGTCTACACCATCGATCGCCCCACGCCTGAAGAGGGTTTGCAGAAGTTCACTGTCGAGGAAATGCAAACCCTCGTCAAGCCGTTGCTCAACGAGGGTTTCGTGATTCAAATTAAAGGTTGAGAGCCTTACTTATTGGCTTTCTCTTCGTCGTTGTTGTACCAATCCAAGTAGTCTTTGGCATACTTTCGACCTGATTCGACTAAATCTGTCTTCTTTTTGTCGGAGATGTCAAAGTCGGTAGCACTGATGCCAAGCGAATTGATATAGACGGTGCGCTGCCAGTCGTCGCTGTGCAGGTGTACGTTGTTCTGGAAGTCGATGAGCGTAGTGACGAGAGCCTTGGTGTAAGTAAAGAAACTCTTGATTTCCTTGGTCGGTGCTTGGGCATTGGGGTCGAGATACATCGCGATTTCCTCTGCCGCATCCAACCTGAAGCCTAAAGTTTCCTTGTTGTAGACATATTCATTGATCGTCTTCTTGCTCTGTGATTTCTCTTTTTTTGCCTTCAGCATATCATTGTCCTTTTTGTAATATTCAGGACGTCTGATGTTTTTTTCGCTGGAGGCAAAACTCTCGCGGTCGAAAGCCTTGATGGCATAGTTGTCCAACAAACCGCCGTCGACATAGATGTGGTCGTCGCCGTTGACACCTTTAATGGCAGCAAAAAACAGTGGAATGGACATGGAGATACGGGCAGCATCGGCAATCGTTACTTTGGGAGTGAGCTCGGAGTTGAACACTACGGACAAGCCTGTCGTAAGGTCAGCACCAATCAGATGGATGTCGCGATACGGTTTGCCTTCTTTTCTCATCTTTTTCAGTTCCCCGAAGGTGAGATCTCTTTTACCCGTCTTTTTCTCGATGTAATCGGCCATGAGGTCGCGGAAAAAGTCTCCTTTGTACCAACCATAGTCATCGAGTAAACGCTTGGTGTTGCGTACCACGCCCCAGTCGCAGTCCAAGAAATTCTTGAATTTGATGTCCCATAGGACATCTCCCAGCTCTTTTGGGGTATACCCCAAACCGACGAGAACTGCCACCATGGCACCAGCCGATGTGCCGGCAACTCGCTCAATATCCTTCAGGATACCTTCCTGGTCAAGCACCTCCAAGGCACCCACATAGGCAATGCCTTTCACGCCGCCGCCTTCGAAGACGAGGTTCTTGAAATGATACTCCTTTTTTACGTCGTTCGTGTTGTTCGAACTATCTTTATTGACTTTGATAACTGTGATTTTTTCGGGTTTTTTGCTCATGATATATAGGTTTTTAGGTTTTATTCCATAATCCAGCTGGTGCCTTCCTTGCCGTCCTTCAGGGTGATGTGCAGCTTGGCGAGTTCGTCGCGAATCTTGTCGCTGGTGGCCCAGTCCTTGTTGGCGCGGGCTTGCTTTCGGATGTCGATGATGGTCTGCATCAGGCCGTCGACCACGGCGCCGTTTCCTTCTGAGGCATTGCTTTCTACCAAGCCCAAGATGTCGAAGACGAAGTCTTGGAACAGCTTGTTGAGCAAAGCCAGTTCTTCAGTGTTGATTTGCGCCTTGCCGTCCTTGACAGTGTTGACGATACGTACTGCCTCAAAGAGGTTGGCGATAACGATGGGACTGTTGAAGTCGTCGTTCATGGCATCGTAGCAAGCATCGACAATCTTTTGGATGTCAAGGTTGGCGGCGCCATCAGTGGCTTTCAGGCCTTTGGCCGCTTTCACGGCTTCCATCAGGCGGTTGTAACCCTTTTCAGCGGCTTGCAGGGCTTCGTTGCTGAAGTCCAAGGTGCTGCGGTAGTGGGCTTGCAGGATGAAGAAGCGGATGGTCATCGGGCTGTAAGGCTGCGCAATCATCTCCTCGCCCTTGGCGTTGATGTGGCTGCCGTTGAAGAACTCGTCGAGGGTGATGAAGTTGCCCAACGACTTGCCCATTTTCTGTCCGCCGATGGTAATCATGTTGTTGTGCATCCAGTAGACGACAGGCTGTTTGCCGTTGGCCGCCATGCTTTGCGCAATTTCCGACTCATGGTGCGGGAACATGAGGTCCATGCCACCGCCGTGGATGTCGAAGGTCTCGCCAAGGTATTTGCAACCCATGGCAGAGCACTCCATGTGCCAGCCTGGGAATCCGTCGCTCCAAGGCGAAGGCCAGCGCATGATGTGTGCAGGTTCAGCCTTTTTCCACAGGGCGAAGTCGACGGGGTTGTGTTTCTCCTCCTGACCGCTCAGTTGACGCGTGGTGTTGAGCATCTCCTCGAAGTTGCGTCCCGAGAGGATGCCGTAGGGGTGCTCCTTATTATACTTTTCGATGTCGAAATACACCGAGCCGTTCTCCACGTAAGCATAGCCATGGTCGAGGATCTTCTGCACCATGGCAATCTGCTCGATGATGTGACCCGAGGCATGCGGCTCAATGGACGGACGCAGCACGTTGAGTTTGTCCATCGCGGCGTGGTAGCGGTTGGTGTAGTATTGCGCCACCTCCATAGGTTCGAGGTTCTCGAGGCGGGCTTTCTTTGCGATTTTGTCTTCGCCTTCGTCGGCATCGTGCTCCAAGTGACCTACATCGGTGATGTTGCGCACGTAACGGACTTTATAGCCAAGATGTTTCAAATACCTGAAAACCAAGTCGAAAGTGATGGCTGGACGAGCATGGCCGAGGTGCGCGTCGCCATAGACAGTGGGACCGCAGACATACATGCCCACATGCGGGGCGTTCAAAGGTTTGAAAGGTTGCTTGCAGCGCGAGAGGCTGTTATAGATGTATAAGGCGTTGTTCATATTTGATGTGAAATGTTCGTTAATGCGTGGCAAAAGTACAAAATAAAGCGGTAGGGGACAAAAAACCGCAAAAAATCTGTACACCTTATTTATCCTTTTTGTACTTTTGCACCCAAAGTTTCGCGTCTCGCGTCAACTGAACAACTGACAACTAATCAACTTAAAAACTAAATAAAAAATGTACGCTAATTTTCAAGAGTATCTGAAGAAGGAATTGGCTCAGATTGAAGCCGATGGCCTTTATAAACGTGAACGTATCATCGAGAGCGCTCAGGGCGCCGAAATCATGGTTGGCGGCAAGGTGTGCCTCAACTTCTGCGCAAACAACTACCTTGGTTTGGCCGACAATCCTGAGCTGATTCAAGCCGCCAAGGACGGTATGGATGCCCGTGGCTATGGTATGGCCTCTGTTCGTTTCATTTGCGGTTGCCAAGACCTTCACAAGAAGTTGGAAGCCAAGATTGCCGAGTTCTTCGGCACCGAGGACACCATCCTCTACGCTGCCTGCTTCGACGCCAA
>Ga0265300_10004782_pt1 | contig 10642 bp, 9 predicted proteins | sample AusTroGonzalo_MG_FD_193482 | JGI IMG/M metagenome (GOLD analysis project Ga0265300, IMG submission 193482) | Bovine rumen microbial communities from tropical cattle in Woodstock, Queensland, Australia - Gonzalo_03 | ecosystem: Host-associated > Mammals > Digestive system > Stomach > Rumen ... | reverse complement strand
CTTCGAGCTTTGTAAATCTGAAGAGCTTTGTCATGAGCTGCTCGTGATCGGTACCGCGCTTGCAGTCGATGGTAATCTTAAGACCATCCAGGTCAGTCTCGTCACGGATGTCAGCAATTTCTTTTGCCTTACCGCTCTTAACAAGATCCGCAATGTTATCAATGATAGCTTCAACGCTCGTAGAATAAGGTATCTCAGTGATCTCAATGAGATTCTTTGCCTTATCCACCTGATACTTTGCTCTTACTGAAAAAGTGCCCTTACCGGTATCGTAGATGGTCTTCATCTGCTCCTTGTCGTAAAGGATCTTTCCGCCGCCGGAAAAGTCAGGTGCAGGCATGATCTCGAGAAGATCAGTATTCGGATCTCTCAGATATGCTTCAGCTGCAGCGCAAACTTCAGCCAAGTTGAACGAACAGATATTTGAAGCCATACCAACGGCGATACCCTGATTGGCATTAACAAGAACTGCCGGGAATGTGGTAGGAAGCAATGTGGGTTCCTTAAGAGTTCCGTCGTAGTTATCGATCATATCAACGGCATCTTTGTCGATACCCTTGAATATCTCCTCGCAGATCTTCTCAAGTCTTACTTCCGTATAACGCGGTGCAGCGCACTGCATGTCTCTGGAATACTGCTTACCAAAGTTACCCTTTGAATCTACAAAAGGATGCAGCAACGAACCGTTGCCTCTGGTAAGTCTTACCATCGTGTCGTAGATAGCCTGGTCTCCGTGAGGATTGAGCTTCATGGTCTGACCGACAACGTTTGCGGACTTTGTCCTGTTGCCGCCTAAAAGGCCCATCTTATACATCGTATAAAGGAGCTTGCGGTGCGAAGGCTTGAATCCGTCGATCTCGGGAATAGCTCGCGATACAATGACGCTCATTGCATACGGCATGTAGTTGATCTCGAGCATCTCGGTTATCGGCTGATCGATAGCCGGCATGTCCTTTGCATTGCTGTCTGTAAGCTTTGCTTTCAGTGAATCTGAATTAATATCTTCTTTTCTCTTACGTGCCATTTACATCACCCTAAATCAAGCATATCGAGGTATTTCTTACCATCCATCTCGATATGGAGTTTTCTTCCTGCAAGGTTATCTCCGAGGAGAAGATCAAAGACTTCCGCTGTCCTCATCGCATCCTCAGGACAAGCCTTGATAAGCCTTCTGGACTTCGGATTCATGGTTGTCTTCCACATCATCTCAGGCTCGTTCTCACCCAAACCTTTGGATCTCTGGATCGTGCAGAGTTTGGGATCTACTTTGGCAAGGATCTCAGCCTTTTCCTTCTCGTTAAACGCGAAGTACGTCTCTTCCTGAGCGTTCTTTCCCTTAGGTCTGTATGTGATCTCGAAAAGCGGAGATTCTGCTACATAGACATAACCCTTCTCAATAAGAGTTGGCGTAAGTCTGTAGAGCATGGCAAGAATAAGAGTTCTGATCTGGAAACCGTCTACATCGGCATCAGTACAGATTATGATCTTGTTCCATCTCAGGTCATCAAGATTAAATGCACTCATATCCTTTGTGTGCTTGTTCTTGATCTCGACTCCGCATCCCAGGACCTTGAGAAGATCAGTAATGATCTCACTCTTAAAAATAGTGGCGTAATCGGCCTTAAGGCAGTTTAAGATCTTACCTCTGACAGGCATGACAGCCTGGAATTCGGCGTCGCGGCCGAGTTTTACGGAACCCAAAGCGGAGTCACCCTCTACGATATAGAGCTCGCGCTTTGCAACGTCCTTCGTTCTGCAGTCAACGAATTTCTTGATCCTGTTGTTGATGTCAACCTTGCCCATGAGGGTCTTCTTGATGTTGACCTTAGCCTTCTCTGCATTCTCACGCGCACGCTTATTGATAAGGATCTGCTCGATGGTCTTAGCCGCAAAATCCTTATTCTCAATAAACCAGATCTCTAAGTTATCCCTGATGAGCTGAGTCATGAAGTCCTGAATGAACTTGTTGTTGATAGCCTTCTTCGTCTGGTTCTCATAAGAAGTCTGTGTAGAGAAAGTATTCGTTACAAGGATCAATGAATCAGCAACATCCTGGAATGTGATCTTCGATTCGTTAGCCTTATACTTGTCGCGCTGCTTGATCTGCTTGTCGATCTCAGCTACAAAAGCATTCCTTACAGCCTTATCCGGAGAACCGCCATGCTCGAGGAAACTGGAGTTGTGGAAATATTCCAAAGTATTGATCTCGTTATTGAAGCAGAAAGCAACTTCGGCTCTGACCTTATATTCGTCACGGTCTTCCTTATCTCTGCCTCTGCCCTCACCTGAGAATGTATATGTATCGGTAAAACCCTTCATATCATTGAGTTCATCGACATATCCCTTGATTCCTTCAGGATACATGAATGAGAACTCTTCGCCTGATTCAGCATCCTTGAGGATGAATTCGATTCCGCTGTTAATGACGGACTGACGCTTGATGATCTCTTTAAAAACCTCGAGCGGGATTATCGTCTCAGTAAAGACTTCTGTATCAGGCTTCCAGCGCTGTATCGTACCGGTGCGAAGGAACCTGTAAGGTTCTGACTGAAGATCCGTTACGGGATTACCCTTGCGGAAAGACATTGAATACTTTGTCTTATCACGGAAAACGGTAACTTCAAAGAACTCGGAAGCATACTGCGTTGCGCATGCGCCGAGACCGTTAAGACCAAGTGAAAACTCATAATCACCGGAGCTGTTGTTATTGTATTTACCGCCTGCGTAGAGCTCGCAATAAACGAGTTCCCAGTTATATCTTCCCTCTTTTGCGTTGTAGTCAAGCGGGATACCGCGTCCGAAGTCCTCAACTTCGATAGTTCCGTCCGGATATCTGGTAACGATTATCTTATCTCCGTAACCTTCACGCGCTTCATCGATAGAATTGGACAGGATCTCGAAAAAAGAATGGATGCATCCTTCGAGATTATCTGATCCGAAAATAACGGCAGGCCTGAGTCTGACTCTGTCAGCGCCCTTGAGCATCGAAATACTCTCGTTGCCGTAATCTTTCTTACTCGGCATAACTTCCCCGACTCCTTATTATTAATTATTTATATAGCTTTGTTCGATTATAACACAAAGATTTCGATATCCTTCAAGGGCAAATACACAAGAAATAAGGTTGTCCGCATAATCGAACAACCTTTTTTGTGGAAAAATCTTAAATTGTCAGATATTAGGTATTTCCTCAGGAGCGCAAGGCTTGAAATCGTTGCTCGTCCCCCTGCCCGGATAAGTAAAAGGACCGGTGTAGACCAGCTGGAACTTAAAGGCAAAAGTATTATATTGAGGCGACACAGTGATCTGATACTGCTGAGGACAGTGTAAACAATAACCGCCGACGGTGACCATATGCGTGCCGGGACCCAGCATTACCCTTACGGGCTCTCTGTCTATAAGTTCACCGTACTCCCTGCCGTCTACCACTACCGTTGTCTTTTGTATGGTATGAAGCGGATAAAAGCTTGGGATCCTGTACATCAGGAGCTGTCCAGCATATGCATAGGTCTTGCCGCATACAGGGCAAGGATAACCTGCAGAACTATCCTTCTTGATACTGTCGGTTACATGTCCGCAGTCAGGGCAAAGGATCCTGTAACGTCTGTGCACGGGAATAATAATGTTACCGCCTTCCATGACCGGCGGCACATAAGGGATCGTCTGTTGAGAAGACTCATCGTAATTTACCGTAACGTAGGGTCCTGCCTGGGGTGCCTGCTGGGGCTGCATAGGCTGCTGAGCCTGAGGAGCCTGCGGTGCCTGTGCTCCGACAGGATTTCCGCAATTGGTGCAGAATAAAGATCCTTCAGCTAACTGAAAACCACATTTAACGCAATTCATAAGTATCCCTCCCTTATTCAGTTTTCAAATTTAATATACCATAAGGAAAATAAAAAACCTCTTTCGTCTTGCGACTGAAAGAGGTCTTTTCTTTTGAATTGGTGAGCCATGGGGGACTCGAACCTCCGGCCCACAGCTTAGAAGGCTGTTGCTCTATCCAGCTGAGCTAATGACCCTGGAGCGAGTGATGGGAATCGAACCCACGTGGTCAGCTTGGAAGGCTGAAGTTCTACCATTGAACTACACTCGCGTATATCGCTGAAATAAATTCAGCGAAGTAAATGTTACACTAACGTCCGAAATAAATCAACAACAAAATTATGCCGTAGGCGGTTTCCTTGAAAGATAGGTCTCTGAAGCGTAGAAACCGTCAATCGTCTTATACCAACCGTTGCTTGTTCTTGCTACGACAACGATCGTCTGTCCTCTTGTAAGAGTACCGATCTTTGTATACTCCGTGCCGGGTCCCTTTCTAAGGTTAAGGAACTCGCCCTTTGTTACCTTGGCATAGTATGTAACCTGCTGATCAAGCGTGGTTTCCTTCCAGGTAACCTGCTGATCGTTGGTAAGAGGGCCGGTATACATATCAAGCGACGTTGTAGGCGCAGTAGTCGTAGTGGTTGTTATCATTGAAGTTGACGGAGCGGTATCAATTGTCGGCTTGTTCCTCTTTCCGCATGCAACAACGCTTAAAGCCATAACGCCAATAAGCATTCCAGCAGAAATCTTTGTAGCCGTCATCTTGCTGTTCACGTAGATCACCTCCGCAGATAATGATTCATCATTACTATTATTACATATTTTACATAAAAAATTGTATTAATTTTATTACAAAGTAATTTACCGGTAATCCGGCTCCAACAGATAAAAGGCTTCGTGGTCTCTGTACTGTCCGTTAATGTGCATGTATGAAACCCTTCTTCCCTCTCCCGTAAAGCCGACACGCTTGATCAGCTTTATGGACCGTTCGTTTTCGGGAAGTATGAATGCTTCTATCCTGTGCATCTTAAATTCTTTGAACATAAAGCTGCATGCTGCATCCAAAGCCTCAGTCATATAACCTTTTCCGGTATGGTCCTTATCAAGATGATAGCCGACAGCACAGCTCATCATTCCGCCATAGGCAAGATTAAAGAAAGAAACTCTTCCGATTATCGCGCTTCCACCCTTTTCGGAAATCCATAAAGGAACAAGCGTACCGCCCAGAAAAGATTCGCAGTCATATGCAAGAAACTTTCGTTGTTCAGACACCGTGAAATACGAATCATGATGAGTCTGGGCAAACTTCTTATGAAAATCGCGGTTCTTTATGAAGTATTCCGCAACCCGCTGGGCATCGCTCTTCCTGAGGACAGAAAGCCTCAGCCTATCGGTCTCGAGCGCGAACATCTCATTTCGCCCGCGCTTGTTTGCTATCTGATAACTCATTCTTCAGGTTTATCTTCACCATCAGCAGCATCGTCAGAGCCGTCATCCGGGAAATCATCCGGGAATTCCGAAGGCATGTCTTCAGGCTTTACCTCAGGCTGCGCAGTGCCTTTTGCAGCCAAAAGCCTGTCTCTTACGATGGCACCAGACTCGGAGAGAAGTCCCTGAGGCCAGTGACCTGCGAAAATATCTTCCAACGTATATCTCTCACCGCCGAAAACGAGTGCATTTGATGAGGAAGAATTATTTCCGCCGATATAGGAATTGCACCAGCTCATCTTGCTCTCATCAAGGAAATCAAGCCACTTGGCGGTATTCTCGGCGTGGGGCGCGCTGACGCCTGAAGAATCAGTCGACTTCCATTCGGTTGCGACAACACAAAGTCCGGCTGTCTTGGCATTAGTGATCTTTTCCTGAAGATCAACGCCGTCTGTATAAGCATTAAAATGTACAGAATAAGCAATATTATTGCCCTTGATAGGATTTGCAGCTGCTTTATCGATGTCACGGCACCAGTCTGATGTTCCTACGATAATGATATTATCCTTATCGATAGTCCTGATAGCCTTGATAACAGTTTCGGCATAAGGCTTAACGGTGTTGCCCCACTCAATGTTGACCTTTTCGTTCTTTCCTTTTTTGTTCTTAATGGTTTTTGTTCCATTAGGTTCATTGCAGATCTCGTAGATAAGATTCGGACTGTCAGCATAAACGCCTGCGATCCTTGTAAAGAAATCAACTGCTTTTTTCTGGTAAGTAGCAGGGTTTCCGTTAGCACTGATATGCCAGTCAACGATTACATAAATGCCCTGTGCTATGCAGAGATCGATGATCTCACATGTCTGCTTAAAATACTTCTCAGAATTCTTAACATAAGATTCCGTAACATTATCGGCAGGAACTGCGATCCTGAGAACATCAATGCCCCAGTCTTCAGCAAGTGTCTTTACTGTCTCTGCACCGAAGAAACCCGCGCACTCGCTTAATACATCAGAACTCATACCTCTGAGCACAACAGGTTTTTTAGTTTTAACAGATATCAGCTGACCATTGGATACAGCAAGCATTCCGTATGTCTTTGCAGGCATCTTGTTTATAACGGGAACACTGGTAGGTTCAGGTCCCAAAGGTTCTGTTTCAGTAGGTGCCGGTGTAGTTTCTACAGTCTCTGAAGTCTCCGTTGTTGTAGGCAATGTCGTTTCAGGAAGAGTCTCAGGTCCCAAAGATCTGGAACACGATGCCAGTGAAACTGTCATCGCCAAAACAAGTATCAATGCTGTAATTTTCAATCTCATAAATTATAAACACCTCAAAAAAATGAAATTTAGGATATCAAATTGTATTTCAATATTCTCAAAATAATGTATAATCAATTACGTATTATAAAGCAACTTACACAAAAACAAGCGGTTTTTTAATACAACTGGCAGTTAACATAATAGAAACAGTTTATTTATAATAAAACTTGTTAAATAAACTATAATGTAGATGTGAACCATAATAATTCAGGAGTACTTTATGGGACGATCTGACGCTTTAAGAGACAAAATACAGAAACTCGGTGCTAAGCAAAAGCTCGGTGCACTTGTTAAGTTTGCCGACAATCCGGATGATGATGTAAGAATGGCAGTTGCTATTGCTATGAGTCTCATCCCCACCTACGATTCCGGCATGGCTCTTATCCCGCTCCTCCGCGATGTTTCACCTCAAGTTCGTGCCGCTGCCGCTACTGCTGCTGCTGACATTCATGCTAAGCACTGCGAAGAATATGTAAAGAAGCTCGCATTTGCTGATCCTGATCCTAACGTCAGACAGGTTGCGAAGCTCGCTTTCGACAAGCTCAAGGATACAGTAGTTTGATCTTAAACGAATAAATTATTTAGGGCCGTACGATGTACGGCCCTTTTTATTGCTTTGTAAAACCACAAGATCAGTTCTCGGTAATGATCTCAGCTACTTCTCCTGCCCTCTTATAGATGGAATTTTCAGGGATAACTCCTCTTACCATTGAAAGCGGATAAACTCTGGAGCCTCTTCCTACTACAGTACCGGGATTGAGAACGCTGCCGCATCCGACTTCAACGTTATCGCCGACGATCGCAGCAAACTTCTTAAGTCCTGTCTCGATATCGCCGCCTTCATAATGAACGTTTACAAGCTTCTTGTCGGACTTAACATTGGAAGTGATGGAACCGGCACCAAGGTGAGCCTTGTATCCGAGAACAGAGTCACCAACGTAGTTATAGTGAGGAACCTGAACGTTATCGCAAAGGATTACGTTCTTGAGCTCGGTTGAGTTGCCGACAACGCAGTGTGTACCAACGATAGCACTACCTCTGATAAAAGCGCAGTGTCTGACTTCTGTCTCAGGTCCGATGATCGCAGGTCCCTTGATATATGCCGAATCAAAGACTACAGCGCTCTTAGCGATCCATATATCCTCTCCCCTTTTCTCATAGACTTCGGGATCGAGAGTAGGTCCGATCTTGAGAATGTATTCCTTGATCAAAGGAAGGACTTCCCAGGGATACTTCTTACCATCGAAAAGCGGAGCCGCTATCGTATGGTTCAGATCGATCAGTTCATTGATTTCAAACATATATAACCTCCATATAAAATGCGGCCGTGAAGCCGCATAGATTTACTTAGACTGTGTGCTGAACTTAACAACAGGAAGCTTTTGAGGAACCTGTTGGTCAACACGGAAATACTTGTTAGGATTCTTACTCTTTACCTCAACACGTACTTCTACAACGCCTTCTTTGTTGTCAGCGATCTCATCATACTTAACGGTTGCGATGATATCTTTAGCAGTAAGCGCATTGATGGTATTCTTTCGGCCAACGATCCTTAATTCGACCTCAGCGATCGGGAATGAAACGGAGACATCCGTTCTGTCGTCAGGATAAGTGATCGGAACCGTCATATTCCTGCTGACTACAGGGTTATTGTCTATCTGGATATAGAGCCAAAGGAACGTCGACATTATAAGCGATACAACGAGGAATAAGACTCGAGTGCTCATGCTAACGCGCTGTGCATTACTCGTCTGATCAGCTTCTTTCGTCTTGATGACGAGAGGCGCATTCTTCTCAGCGGGCTTTTCTTCGCCATCCTTGCTCTCAGCAGTCTGGGCAGGAGCAGCAATAGAAGCCTTTTCAGCCTCAGCGGTAGCGATACGCTTACGGAACTTGCCGAAGAACTTGGAGAAACCGCTCTTGCTCGTTTCACTATCCGTAAGTCCTAAGAGATATGAAAGGTTAGCTTCAAGTTCTTTTGAGTCCTTCATCTCGAAAAGCCTGCCGTTAACTGCAATAGAAGTCTTTCCTCTCTCCTCGGAAACAACAACTACGACAGTATCACCCATCTCGCTCGCTCCAATAGCGGCTCTGTGCCTTGTACCGGAACGTTCAAGCGCATGCATTGTAACTGAAAGAGGCACGTGACAACGTGCAGCAACGATCCTACCGTCTCTGATGAGAAGGCCGCCGTCATGCATGGGAGAACCTTTATAGAAAATGCTCTGGAGAACAGAACTGGTTACTGACGAATCGAACTTAACGACGTTCTCCTGTGAAAGAAGTTCATCAAGCTTCGTTTTGCGCTCGATAAGGATAAGCGCGCCAGTATATGATCTGCACATTTCCTTGCAGGCAATGCAGATCTCATTGATGAATGTAGAAAGCTCTGTGCTGTTGAGTTTTTCCTGATGCTTGAAAGGATCCGTAAACCTTGATGATGTACGAAGACCAACCGTTTCAAGTGCTCTACGGAGTTCAGGCTGGAACAATACGACAAACAGGATCGCGACAACATAAAGCATCCTGTTGAAAATGAATCCGACCATGTCGAGGCCCATGACACCGCAGAACATTACAAAGATAAGGATCAGAACGATACCTTTGATCAACTGCCATGCACGTGTCTGCCTGATAAAGAGCAATATTGTGTAAAAAAGGAAAGTGACGAGAAGGATATCAGCCGTATAACGGACAAAATCCCAAGGACTTCCAAAGAACAAAGTACCGCTCTTTAAAGATTTAAAAAGCTCGTTTATGAACTCAATTATCTGACTGATAAAAGCGGAATTAGACATCAATCAGGCTCCTTTGGACTTCCTGTATAACTTAATAATTATAACATAACATAAGAAGATACAAGACTTCCGCGGGAAATAACACACATTAACCTAAAATGGTCATCAATGAAGTTAAGATTGCTGTGATCCAGACCTGAAACGCCGCATTTTACTGCATTCAGACGTTTCATCGGAGTAACAGTCAAAGCGTTTATGATCGCTGTTTTATCAATACCATAAGAGAATAATCTTTCTGCTTCCTGTGCAAGATAAGTTACTGAACCCGCAAGATTTCCTTCAGGTCCGAAATATGTCCTGCCTCCGCGTGATTCAACGGGAGTTCCGCCAAGATCATAGATACCGTCAGGCATTCCCCCTGCCCTCATCGCATCAGAAACGATAATTATCCTGCCTTCAAACAGCTTGAAAAGCATTCTTAATACCGATTGATCAACGTGGATTCCGTCGCAGATGACTTCAATATACGAATCAGGCGTATCAAAAGCTGCACCCAAAGGCCCAGGTTCACGCTTAAGACAAGGTCTCATGGCATTAAGAGCATGTGTTAAAGAATTACCGCCTTTGCTGAAGAAGTACTTTGTCTCCTCATAATCACAGTCTGAATGTCCGAGAGAAAAGATATACCTGTCCTTATACTTACTGACTATCTCATAAGCACCATTAAGTTCAGGTGCAATATCGATGATCCTGACAAGTCCCGGAAAACTCTTTTCGACCTTTTCGATTATCCTTACAAGTTCTTCTGCAGGCACTAAGTTTTCAGGGTTTTGGACTCCGGATTCAGAGGGGTTGAGAAACGGTCCTTCAAGCCTTAAGCCAAGGATATTTGCATATGCTCCATCGTATGAGCAAAGATTTTCCTTTGCTTTTACAGTTGCCTCTGCCGCTTTCAGGATACTTTCCTCATCAAGAGTCATAAGAGTTGGAAGAAAATCAGATACTCCAAATGAAGGAAGCTTCTTGGCGAGACTTAATATATCATCAGCATTACCATCAGAAACATCAAAACCGAAAGAGCCGTGAATGTGTGTATCAACAAAACCCGGAACCGCGATAAACCCGCCCATATCTTGTTCTGATACTAAATCAGAACCGTCATCTGCCTCAATATCGGGGAACAATGTCCCGTCTTCAAGTCTTATGTTCGTCAGGCGAAGCATATTATTTTTTCTTCTTCGGAGTCGGCTTCTTTGTAGGCTTTTTGGTAGGCTTTTTGGTAGGCTTTTTGGTAGGTTTCTTTGTAGGTGTAGCAGCCTTTTTGGTAGTGGTTGT
>Ga0265300_10004780_pt1 | contig 10646 bp, 8 predicted proteins | sample AusTroGonzalo_MG_FD_193482 | JGI IMG/M metagenome (GOLD analysis project Ga0265300, IMG submission 193482) | Bovine rumen microbial communities from tropical cattle in Woodstock, Queensland, Australia - Gonzalo_03 | ecosystem: Host-associated > Mammals > Digestive system > Stomach > Rumen ... | reverse complement strand
CATAGGCACCAACCACATTCAGTTTAGCCTCTTTGCCCACTGTAGCTGGATTAAACGAAGGTTCCATCGCCCAATAATGTGCGAAGGAAGCATCGTATTGCGCATACATACGTGTTGCGACAAACAGTAGCCACACAAATACTAAACCGAAACGTTTCACTTTATTAATAACGAAATAAGGATAATTTTATTATAGATAAGCACAAATTGTTAAATATATATAATTCCTTGCAAAAACTTGGTACTTTGTTATGCAAGGTACTTGATAATTTCATATCTTTGCAACCGAAATCATAAAATTAACAAAGATATGAATATCGAAAATGCAAAGTCGCAAATGAGAAAAGGCATGCTTGAGTATTGTGTGCTTTTACTCTTAGAGCATCGACCATCGTATGCTAGCGACATTATCCAACAACTAAAAAATGCAGAGCTACTTGTGGTTGAAGGTACGCTCTATCCACTATTAACCCGCCTAAAAAATGACGGTCTGCTGCAATACGAATGGCAGGAGTCTACTCAAGGACCTCCCCGCAAGTATTATGCATTAAGCAAAGAAGGCGAGAAATTCCTTGAAGGTCTGGACGCTGCTTGGACAGAACTCTCAAACACAATCAATTATCTTAAAAACGTTACACCAAAATTATTAGAATCAAAATGAAAAAGAATATTACCATCAACCTATGTGGACGCCTCTTCCAAATAGATGAGGATGCCTACGAACTATTACAGCAATACATCGACTCGCTCCGTTCTTCATTTGGTAAGCAGGAAGGAGGTGACGAGATTGTTGATGACATCGAAGCACGTGTAGCTGAGCTCTTCGACGAATTGCGTCAGCAAGGTATTGAGGCCATAACTATCGAGCATGTAAAAGATATCATCACTCGTATTGGTAAACCAGAAGAGCTGACTGGCGAGGAAGAAAAGAAATCTGAAGAAGGAAAAAGCACTAATTGGGAAGAGCAAGCCCGCTCGGCAGGACAGAAGATATATAATAATGTTCGCGAGAGGACTGCAGGAAAGAAGCTCTATCGCAACCCCAAGGATAAGATGCTGGCAGGAGTGATGTCGGGCTTGGCTGTTTATACCAACACCGACCCAGTAATCTGGCGTCTGCTTATCATACTATTCACTATGTGCTATGGTGTTGGCATCTTTATCTATATCGTGCTTGCTCTTGTATTGCCAGAGGCCAAGACTCCAGAGCAGTTGCTGCAGATGGAAGGAAAGGATGTAACACCACAGAATCTGGCCGATGTAGTAGTTGAGAAAGAGAAACAGCCGATTCAACGTCCTAATTTGGTTCGCATGTTCTTCTCGTTTCTGCTGAAGATCTGCTTTGCCTTCTTCGTGATTATAGCATTGATAGTATGCATTGGACTTTTCATTGGATTCCTTTTTGCACTCATCGCTACTGTTAGTGCGCTTATTCTGCCTTTGAACAGTACTGTTCCATTTAGTCTTGAGGCTATGGGACTGACAGGCGTTTGGCTTAACAATCCAACCATCCTGGGCATCTTTGTAGCAGCACTCTTCCTTGCACTATTGATACCTATTTATGGCACCATCCACATGCTGCTATCGCTGTCGGGCAAGATTCGTCCAATGGGTATTATTCAGCGTATCGTGTGGATATTCCTTTGGGTTGTAGCAGTATGCACAGCCGCTCCGTTGGCCTTCACAATTGCCGACTATCATAATCAGTATATCTTCAATCGCCACGATAGTGATTGGCAAACCATATATCAAGGTACCAAGATGAGTACTGAAGATGCTGATTTCCTGCGTCAAGGAGATTGGAATCTGATAAAAGCAGAGAACTGTGCACACTATACTGCCAACGGCGAGCATTTTACAGGTGATTGGGATAAACGCTATCTTGATGCCTGGAACAATGACTGCAAAGAGGTTTTTCAGGCAGAACGTAAGGAGAATGTTGAACCTGGCATCTACAAATTGGCATGTAATGCACGAGCCGAAGGCCCTGGACCATGCATCTATGTTGTTGGCGTAAAGAAGATACTGCAGCAGATACCTGTGAATGGTAACGAAGGTGGCGCTCTGGGTAACGGTTGGAATACGGTAATGATTGATAGTATCATAGTAACTGGCGACTCTGTTGCCTATGGTGTATCTACCGATGTGGGCTTTACCGGCAAGCCTTGTAGAGCTAAATGGTTCTCGGCTACCGACTTCAAACTTTCTCGTGTAGGCGATCTGCCAAAGAAATAAGTATACAATAATAAAAGACGTTTTGCGTTATTATTAACGTGAAACGTTTTTGTTTGTTGATTTTTTGCGTGTTAGCCACAGTAAATGTTTGTGGACAATACGATGCTTCCTTTGCACATTATTGGGCGATGGAACCATCGTTTAATCCTGCAACTGTGGGTAAAGAGTCAAAACTGAATGTTGTAGGTGCTTACGCTATCCAGTTGGCTGGCTTCGAGCATAACCCAAACACAATGTATGCTGCTGCTGATATGCCTTTTTATGCATTGGGATCATATCATGGGGTTGGCGTGCAATTGATGAATGATGCCATTGGATTGTTCTCGCATAAGCGGTTGAGTTTGCAGTATGCCTATCAGCAACGATTGTTTGGAGGCAAGCTAAGTTTGGGAGTACAGGCAGGAATGGTTGGTGAGACTTTTGATGGAACAAAAATAGAAGTTGATGACCCCAGTGATCCTGCTTTATCCACAACATCAGTTAATGGAACAGGTTTTGACTTGTCTGCAGGTATCTATTATCAAGCCCGTAATTGGTATGTCGGAGTGTCGGCTCTTCATCTTAACTCGCCAGTAGTAGCCTTAGGTGAGACAAACGAGTTAAGTATTGATCCAACGTATTATTTTACTGCAGGATACAATATTAAACTAAATAATCCGTTTTTAAAAATACAGACCTCAGTGTTGGGACGTACTGATGGAGTGGCTTGGCGAGCTGACGTTACTGGCCGTTTGAAGTACGAACACGATAAAAAGGTTATGTACGCAGGACTTTCGTACAGTCCTACAAACTCGGTGACAGTACTGATTGGTGGCAATTTCCATGGAATACATCTTGGATATAGCTATGAGTTTTACACCTCGGCCATCAGTGCGAAGAATGGAAGTCACGAACTATTCGTGGGATATCAAACAGAGTTGAACCTGTATAAAAAAGGTAGGAATCTGCATAAGACAGTTAGATTATTATAGATAAATAGGTATATATGAAGAAATTGATAGGATTCTGCACCGTTGCGGTACTCTTGCTTACCAGCTGTTTTGGAAGTAAGATGATGACTGCTAATGGCGGTGAGGTAACAGGTACGGGAGGAAAGGCTTTTGTTGAGCCTACTCCATACGGAATGGTGCTCGTAAAGAGAGGCCATCTGAAGATGGGTATCGAGAATCAAGATTCTCTGTGGGGAAAGAAAACTCCTCTCAGAGATATTTCTGTTGATGGATTCTGGATGGACGAGACTGAGGTTACTAACTCAAAGTATCGCCAGTTTGTTAACTATGTACGTGATTCTATCCTTAGAGAACGTCTCTCTGAGATTGATGAAACCTATAAAACAGTAAAGACTGATAAGGAGGGAAATGAGATTTCAACAGTACTGAACTGGAAAAAGTCTCTGCCTCGTCGTCCTAATGAGGAGGAGCAGGAAATTATCGATGCTATGTACGTGACCAATCCTGTTACAGGCGATAAGATGTTGGATTTCAGACAGCTGAATTATCGTTATGAGGTGTACGATTATACAGCAGCAGCCTTACGTCGCAATCGTCTTAATCCACAAGAGCGCAATCTTAATACGGATATAACTGTTGATCCAGAGGAGCAGGTATGGATATCAAAAGATACTGCATATATTGATGATGAGGGCAGGATTATTCGTGAGAGTATTAATCGTCCCCTGTCAGGACCTTGGGATTTCCTTAATACCTATATTGTTAATGTATTCCCAGATACCACTTGTTGGGTAAACGATTTCCCAAATGCTGATAACGAGATGTATCTGCGTTACTATTTCTCAAATCCTGCCTATAACGACTATCCTGTAGTTGGCGTTACTTGGGAGCAGGCTAATGCTTATTGTGCATGGCGAACAGAATATCTGCTTAAGGGGCTTGGTCCTGCAGCTCGATATGTTCAGCGTTATCGCCTACCAACAGAAGCAGAATGGGAGTTTGCTGCTCGAGGCAAGGATCAGAACGAGTTCCCTTGGGATAATGAGGCTGTGGCAAGCGGAAAGGGATGTTTCTATGCCAACTTCAAACCTGATAATGGTAATTATACCAAGGACGGAAACCTGATAACAAGTCGTGTTGGTATATACTCTGCAAATTCTAACGGTCTTTATGATATGGCTGGAAACGTGGCCGAGTGGACTAGTACAATCTATACAGAGGCTGGTGTAGAGGCAATGAACGATATCAATCCACAGCTGAAATATAATGCAGCTCAGGAGGATCCCTATCGATTGAAGCGTAAGAGTGTAAGAGGTGGCTCATGGAAGGATCCTGAGTCATATATCCGTTCTGCTTGGCGTACTGCTGAATACCAGAATCAGCCTCGCTCTTATATCGGATTCCGATGTGTTCGCAGCTTGGCCAATAGTACCAGCGAACGTGCTAAGACAATAAAGACAAAGGGAAAGAAGAAGTAAACTAAAAACGAAATAGTTATGACTACATACAGCAAACTAAATGTCATTTACCGCTTGCAGAAGTGGATGGACAGTGTTCCTGGACAGACATTCCTAAACTATGCATATAGTTGGGGCGCTTCGATTGTTATTCTTGGTACACTCTTTAAGCTTACCCACATGGATGGTGCTGATTTCTTCCTCTTCTTGGGAATGGGAACTGAGGTGTTGGTATTCTTCCTTTCAGCCTTCGATCGTCCGTTCGATAAGACTGCTGATGGTATGGAACTTGATACCCATGTTCGCACTGGTGAAGATAGTCTTGTAGCCAGCAAGGGGGGAAGTGCAACAGTAGTTGGTGGCAATGGTGGAACCATTATTATTAATGGCAATGGCGGTACTTACACTGGCCAGTCAGAAACAGTACAGCCTGCTGCGTCAGCACAGCCAGCTGCAGCTGTATCGGCTCCATCTGTAGTAGCCCAGCCTATAGCTTCTTCTGTTCAGCCTTCAGTCTCTGCTGTTCAATCTGCTACTTCTGCTCATCCTGAGCTTGAGGCAGCTACAGCAGGCTATGTAGAGGAGCTGAAACACCTTACAGAAACTCTTTCTAAGGTATCGGCCCAGAATGAGAAACTGGCTCATGACTCGGAGGAGATGGAGAACCTGAACCGTACGCTTACTGGCATCTGCAAGGTTTACGAGATGCAGCTGAAGAGTGCCAGCTCGCAGATTGGTACTATCGATGATATCAACGAGCAGACCAAGAAGATGGCTGAACAGATTCAGGAACTGAACCGAATCTATACCCGTATGATTGAAGCCCTGCAGGTTCGTGCCTCAGTGACCCAATAAATAGTCCAATAGTATAATTGTCCAATAGTAAAATACAATAATGGCAATAAAGAAAAGACCGGTTTCTCCACGCCAGAAGATGATCAATCTGATGTATGTCGTCTTGATGGCTATGTTGGCACTTAACGTTTCGAACGAGGTGCTCAACGGATTCTCTATTGTGGAGGAAAGTCTCAATCGTACAACCAGCAACTCTTCGAAGGAGAATCTTGCTATCTACGAGACCTTCGAACAGCAGATGAAGGCTAATCCACAGAAGACTAAGGAGTGGTACGACAAAGCTCAGCAGGTACGCCAGATGAGCGACTCGCTTTACAACTTTGCGGCCAGTCTTAAGCAGGCTATTGTTATTGAGGCTGATGGAGAGGATGGCGATGTTGCAAATATCCGTAATAAGGAAGATCAGGAACCTGCCAACTATGTTATGCTTTCGCCTACAAATGGTCAGGGACAGAAGCTATATGATGCCATCAACTCGTTCCGCAACCGTATGCTTACGATGGTTACTGACGAGAAGCAGCGAAAGATTATTGCCAGCAACCTTACTACCGATGTGCCCAAGCGTGCTATGGGTAAGAACTGGCAGGAGTATATGTTCGAATCTATGCCTGCCGCTGCCGCTGTTACATTGCTTTCAAAGCTTCAGAGCGACGTACGCTATGCAGAGGGTGAAGTGCTGCATAAGTTGGTGCAGAATATAGATGTTAAGGATATCCGTGTGAATCTGCTCGATGCCTTTGTTATCCCGAACTCAAAGACTATCGTAAGAGGTGATAGATTCTCAGCCCGAATCGTGATGGCTGCTGTAGATACTACTCAGGTGCCCGACATCTTTATCGGCGGACAGAAGCTTAACCTGCAGAATGGTCTGTACGAAACCGTTTGTGGTAAGACTGGTGATTTCACTCTGAAGGGATATATGGAGATGGTGAATGGTAATGGCGAAAGAATCCGTAGAGAGTTCTCGCAGGATTATACCGTTGTTGAACCAAGTGCAACTGTATCTGCCGACCTGATGAACATGCTTTATGCTGGCTATGCTAACCCTATCAGCATCAGTGTGCCGGGAGTTCCACTTAATAAGGTTCAGGCATCTATGACTAATGGAACACTTCAGGCTGTTGGCCCTGGAAAATATATCGCCAAACCTTCTAAGATCGGCCAGAATGCAGTAATCACTGTTACTTCTACCAATACAGGACGGCCACAGCAGATGGGGCAGTACACCTTTAGAGTTCGTAAACTGCCCGATCCAACTCCTTTCATCTCTATGAAGGACGAACATGGCAATCCTACTCGTTATAGAGGAGGCGGTTTGGCAAAGAGTCAGTTAGTGGCTGTTGAGCATCTTGGTGCTGCTATCGACGATGGTATTCTTGATATTGCATTCCGTGTACAGAGCTTTGAAACGGTGTTCTTCGATAATATGGGTAATGCCGTTCCTATGGCATCAGATGGTGCTCAGTTCTCTGGTCGCCAGAAGGACACCTTCCGTAAGCTGCAGCGTAATCGCAGATTCTACATCTCGAGAGTAACGGTAGTTGGTCCTGACGGTCTTACACGTACACTTACTAATCCAATGGAAGTTATAGTAAAATAAATAAGGTATAAGATATATGAAACGAGTATTTTTCTTATTCACCCTCGTGCTGTTTGCATCAGTTGCCGTTGCCCAGCCGCCTCAGCGTAAGGCTCAGCAACAGGAACAGCAGAAAGCAAAGCAGAATTCTGCATCTTCAGCTATGTCGATGCGTGCGCAGATATCATTCCCCACTGCAGTTGAGATGCCTGAAGAGGTTGTTTGGCGTCGTGACATCTATCGTGAGATATCGCTCGACGAGGATGCTAACGGTGGACTCTATTATCCAGTAGAGCCACAAGGCAAGCAGCTGAACCTGTTTACCTATATCTTCAAGCTCGCACTTAATGGCTATATCCCTATCTACGAGTATCCTACTGATGGTAGTGATGTGTTTACTGAGGAGGCTAAGGTCGATATGAAGAACCTTTTGCACGATTATCATATACACTTTGAAGAACAGAACGGACGCCTTAAAGTTGACAACAGCGATATTCCTTCGGCTGATGTAAAGAAGTACTATCTTAAAGAGAGTGCTTATTACGATCAGGCAAACTCATCGTTCCACATCAAGGTTCAGGCTCTTTGCCCTGTAATGGTTGAGGAGGATGACTTCTCGCTTAGTGATGATAATGGTGAAAAGGTGGTTACACAGTATCCTCTTTTCTGGGTTAAGTATAGCGAGTTGGAACCGTTCCTGAATCGACAAACTATTATGGCAAGCGGTATGAACAATGCAGCACAGGTGTCGATGGATGATTTCTTTACCCTTAACATGTATCGTGGTAAGATATATAAAACCAACAATGCCCAGGGAAAAACTCTTTCACAGCTTTGCAATGGTGATAAGGAAAAGATGAGTGCCGAGCAGAAACGCATTGAGGCAGAACTCGAAGCCTTTAAGAAGACTATTTTTGGCGATCCAGCTAAGCGCGATTCGCTTGATAGTATTGCAGCTGTTAATGACACAAAGGCTGGTAAGAAAGTTAAGGCAGCCAAGAATAAACCGGCATCAACCAAGGGCGTGAAAGTTGCAAAGCAGAAGTCGCCAAAATCAGAAAAAGCATCAAGCAGTAGCAATAGTTCTGCCAGAGTATCTGTGCGCCGCCAAAGACACTAAATAGTGAAAAAAGGAGGTGATAATCCAAAAAAATAGGATATTTCCTTCTCTATTCCAACTTTTTTCGTATCTTTGCAGCCGTAGAAAGATTCATTAACATTAAAAACAAATAGGTTATGAAGAGAATTTTAACTTTGGTAGTGCTGTTGGCAACTATTACTGTTGCTGCTCAGGCACAGGTGAAGTTTGGTGTTAAGGGTGGTCTTAACATAACAAGTATGAAACTCGATAAGAGTGTTGCTGACAAGTCTAACCAGGCAGGCTTCTTTATTGGTCCTACTGTAAAGTTCACCCTTCCTGTTGTTGGTCTTGGAATCGATGCTGCTGCTCTCTATGACCAGCGTTCTGCTAAGGTTCTTGATGAAACTCTTAAGCAGCAGTCAATCCAGATTCCTATAAACCTGCGTTATGGTATCGGTCTTGGTTCAACAGCAAGTGTTTATATCTTTGCTGGTCCACAGTTCGGTTTCGCTATCGGTGATAAGGTAACTGAGCTTGCTAATGATGCAGCTGACTGGCGCCTGAAGGATTCTAACCTCAGTGCAAACGTTGGTCTGGGACTTATGCTGCTGAACCATCTTCAGGTTTCTGCAAACTATAACATTGCTCTTGGTACTACTGGCGAGGTTGATGTAAACAATGCTATTAATACTGCTTGGAATACAGCAATCGGTAAGGCAAAGGCAAATGCCTGGCAGATTTCATTAGCTTATTTCTTCTAAGAAACAGCAAAAGAAAAATTAAAATAGGCCGAATGTTTGGAGCATTCGGCTTTTTTGTGTACTTTTGTGGACTGATGACTTATGCAGATGTGATATTGCCTGTGCCCCTTGCGGGTTTGTTTACCTATAGCGTGCCTGAGGGTATGGCTGTTAGGGTGGGTGTGCGTGTGCTTGTGACTTTTGGCCGCAGCAAGAAGTACATGGGCATAGTTGCTGGTCTGCATAACAATAAACCTGAAGGCTACGAGGTAAAACCCATCACCCAGGTGATGGATGCTGAGCCTATAGTTACTGATAATCAGCTGAAACTATGGAATTGGATAGCCGATTACTATATGTCGCCCATTGGCGAAGTGTATAAGGCAGCCCTGCCATCAGGCTTGAAAGCTGAGGATGGATACAGACCTAAGACAGAACTATACATACAGCTTACACCCAAGTTCCGTAGCGAACAGGCTCTGCATGTGGCCATTGACATGCTTCAGCGTGCCCCCAAGCAGATGAAGGCATTTCTTGATTTCCTTGAACTGTCAGGGTGGGATAGGTTTGACGAGCCTGATGCTCAGACGGAACTAACCCGCGACGAACTGCTGAACGAAGGACATAGCCTGCAGACTATCAACGCTCTGGTTCAGCGTGGTTTGCTGGAGACTTATGATAAAGAGGTGGGTCGTCTTAATTATGGTGGCGATCCGCATCCTGAGAACATCAAACCTCTGAGCCAGCCTCAGCAAGAAGCGTTCAATCAGATACAATTCTCGTTCCTGCAGAAGAACGTAACCCTGCTGCATGGTGTTACCTCGAGTGGAAAGACCGAGATATATATTCATCTTATCCAGCAGGCTCTTGATAAGCATCAGCAGGTGCTTTATTTGTTGCCTGAGATTGCCCTTACTGTGCAGATGATGCAGCGATTGCAGCGTGTGTTTGGTAATCGTCTGGGTATCTATCATAGCAAATACTCTGATGCAGAGCGTGTGGAGATATGGCAGAAGCAACTGTCAGGTCACCCATACGATGTGATACTTGGTGCGCGAAGTGCTGTGCTGTTGCCCTTCCAGAACTTAGGTCTGATTATTATCGACGAGGAGCACGTTACATCATATAAGCAGCAAGACCCTGCTCCACGATATCATGCCCGTTCGGCGGCTATAATGCTGGCTCAGATGTATGGTGCAAAGACTCTTCTTGGCACAGCAACACCATCGCTTGAAACGTATCATAATGCCAAGACTGGTAAGTACGGACTTGTAGAGCTTACCCAGAGATACAAAGGAATAGAGCTGCCTGAGATACAAGTGGTTGACATAAAGGACCTGCAGCATCGTAAGATGATGAATGGGCTGTTCTCTCCCTTATTATTAAGTAAGGTGCGCGAGGCATTGGAGCGAGGCGAGCAAGCCATCATCTTCCAGAATCGCAGAGGTTATGCTCCTATGATAGAGTGCAAGCAATGCGGTTGGGTGCCTCATTGCCAGCATTGCGATGTGTCGCTAACTTTGCATCGAAACATGAATCAACTTACCTGTCACTATTGCGGATATACCTATCAGGTGCCAACAGAATGCCCAGCTTGCGGTTGTCGAGAGCTTCAGACAAAGGGCTATGGTACGGAAAAGATTGAGGATCAGGTTCGTGACATCTTTCCTGAGGCTCATATCGCCCGTATGGATCTTGACACCACTCGCACTCGTAATGCATATGAACGTATCATAAGCGACTTTCCTC
>Ga0265300_10004772_pt1 | contig 10657 bp, 6 predicted proteins | sample AusTroGonzalo_MG_FD_193482 | JGI IMG/M metagenome (GOLD analysis project Ga0265300, IMG submission 193482) | Bovine rumen microbial communities from tropical cattle in Woodstock, Queensland, Australia - Gonzalo_03 | ecosystem: Host-associated > Mammals > Digestive system > Stomach > Rumen ... | reverse complement strand
ATAGTCAGGCTCAATTTTCTGTGCCTCGCTCAGGGCAATCTCTTTGTTCTCGTCCTGTACTTCACCGTCAGCCACCACGATACGGTTGCGGTGAATCTCGAAGTCACCCTTGTCGGGGTTTACAATCACGTCGAAGTTCTCGTCCGAACCGAACATCTTGGCGATGACGTTGCGGAAACTCTCTTCCAGCACGCTCACCAGAGTTGTGCGGTCGATGTTCTTTGTCTCTTTAAATTCCTGAAAGGTCTCAATCATTGAGGGGCCTTTCGCTTTCTTTAGTGTTGCCATTGATTTATTTATTTTTTTACTTTTTTACCTTTTTACTTTTCACCTTTACTTAAAGGCCAGCAGGTATTTGCAGTACTTCACGTCGCTAACGTTGAACGATTTGTCGACCTCTACCAGTTGAGGACGCTTCTTGCCTTCAACCTGCTGCTTCTCTTTCACCGTCACGATGAATTGTTCCGCTTCTGTATTGACCTCCTTGAGGATGCCCTGCAATTTCTGGCCGTTGTTCTGCAACACTTCCACCTCTTTGCCGATGTGGTTGACGTACTGCTGCATCACCTTGAAAGGCTGACCGATGCCAGCCGAACCAACTTCCAATTCATAATCGCCCAGTTCCTCACCCAGCGTATCCTGCAGGTGACGACTTAGGTCTGCACAATCTTCTATCCATACACCGTCTGCGTGGTCTATCTCAATCACGATACGGTCGTCTACGGTCATTTCAACATCTACCAGGTAGTAGTCGCCCTTTTGCAACCACTCCTCAACTGCTTTTGTTATTACGTTCTTGTCTATCATATACGATATTTAAGTGTTTAAATGCAAGAATGAGAGACTCGCGTTGGAGTCTCTCATTCCTCTGAACGGGTGCAAAGGTACGAACTTTTTTCCGTTCCAGCAAATTTTTCGGTTATTTATTTACTCATGTACATATAAATTCCACCCGAGAGGGGTCGCGAAGGGCTCCGAGTTTAGTGCCGGTAAACTCGGAGTTTAGTGGCACTAAAGTGGAGGTTTACCGGCACTAAACTTTTTCGCCATCGGTGTATTTGATGGGTGTAATGGTCAAATTAAGGGCAGAAATGTTGTTTTATTGCAAAAATAATCGTATCTTTGCCGACGCTAAAAACAATATTCGATATGAAGACAGACATACAGATAGCACGGGAATGTGAATTGCTGCCCATTGGCGAGATTGCCACACAGCTGGGAATTGCCCCTGAAGAGATAGAACCGTACGGGCGTTATATGGCCAAGGTGCCAGTGAGCCTAATCGACGAGAAGCAAGTGAAAAAGAGCCGACTGATACTGGTGACGGCCATCAGTCCGACGAAGGCCGGTATCGGTAAGACTACCGTGAGCATCGGTTTGACGCTGGGCTTGAACAAGATTGGCAAGAAGGCTACCGTTGCCTTGCGCGAGCCGTCGTTGGGTCCTTGTTTCGGCATCAAGGGCGGTGCTGCCGGTGGCGGCTATGCCCAGGTGTTGCCGATGGAGAAAATCAATCTGCATTTTACGGGTGACTTCCATGCTGTGACTTCAGCGCACAATACGATTAGCGCCTTGTTGGATAACTATATCTACCAGCATCGTAAGGAAGGCTTCTCGTTGCGCGAGATATATTGGAAACGCGTGCTCGACGTAAACGACCGTGCCCTGCGTAACATCGTGACTGGACTGCGAGGTGACGGTGTGGTGAATGAGACGGGCTTCGACATCACCCCCGCCTCGGAACTGATGGCCATTCTCTGTCTCGCGACGAGTGAGGAAGACCTGCAGCGACGCATCGAGAACATCGTATTAGGCGTCACCTCCGACGGCAAGCTGTTTAAGGTGAAAGACCTCGGCGTAGCCGGAGCCATCACCGTACTGCTCAGGGATGCCCTCAACCCGAACCTCGTGCAGACGACGGAGCACACACCCGCCTTCATCCACGGTGGACCGTTTGCCAACATCGCTCACGGCTGTTCGAGTGTGGTGGCGACGAAGATGGCCATGAGCTACAGCGACTATGTGGTGACAGAGGCTGGTTTCGGTGCAGACCTCGGCGCAGAGAAGTTCTTTGACATCAAGTGCCGGAAGGCAGGACTGCTTCCGCGACTGGTAGTCATCGTAGCCACCACCCAGGGCCTGAAGATGCACGGAGGCGTGGATCTCGATCACATCAAGGAACCGAACGCCAAGGGACTGACCGAGGGCCTGAAAAACCTGAACCGCCACATCCGCAACATGCAAGGTTTCGGACAGCCCGTGGTAGTGACGCTCAATCGCCACGATACTGATCTGGAGGAGGAAATCGCCATTGTGCGCAAAAATTGTGAGGACTTGCAGGTGGGCTTTGCCGTCAACGAAGCCTTCCTCAAGGGTGGCGAGGGTGCTATTGAACTGGCGCAGACCGTGGTTGAGACCATCGACAAACAGCAACCCTTGCCCATCCGCTTTACCTATAAGGAGACTGACCGTCTGGAGGACAAGATAGAGAAGGTCTGCAAGAGTATCTACGGTGCATCGGCAGTGGAATACGGCAAGACAGTGACCAAGAAACTGGAATCCCTGCGCAAATCCTTTACTGACGAAGATGGTGCCATTGCCCATTATCCCGTCTGCATCGCCAAGACGCAGTTCTCATTCTCGGCGGATTCGACCCGTTACGGTTCACCCGAGGGCTTTACCATCCGCATTCGTGATGTCATCCTCAACTGCGGTAGCGAGATGATTGTTGCTATTGCTGGCGACATGCTCCGCATGCCGGGACTGCCCAAGAGTCCGCAGGCCGAACGCATCACTATCGAGAACGGCGAAATAGAAGGACTATCATAATTCACTAAAATAATAACCATAATGAGAACAAAAACTATTCTTACTTTTGTTGCGCTTGCGATGTTTGCGAGCGTCCGTGTGAGTGCTCAGACAAAGTATGCCTGGCAGAATCCCCAATTGCCCCGTGCTGAACGTGTAGAGAGTCTGTTGGGAATGTTGACCCCTGAAGAGAAGGTGGGTCTGATGATGAACAAGTCGGTGTCGATAGACCGCCTCGGTATCCCTTCATACAACTGGTGGAGCGAGGCCTGTCATGGTGTGCGCCAGGGAGGGTATACGGTCTATCCCCAGCCTATTGGCTTGGCCGCCGCATTCAGCGAGAAACTGGTGTACGACGTATTCTCGCAGGTCTCTGATGAGGCTCGTGCCAACTGGAACCGTACTGATCACAACGACCCAAAATTGTTCAATGTACCTATGGGCGTGACCTACTATCCTGGCAATCCTGAACTGACGTTCTGGTGCCCCAACGTAAATATCTTCCGCGATCCGCGTTGGGGTCGTGGTCAGGAGACGTGTGGCGAGGATCCTTACCTGAATGCCGTATTGGGTGTGCAGACCGTGCTGGGTATGCAGGAGCCAATCACACTGAACGGCAAGACCTATTATAAGACGCATGCCTGTGCCAAGCACTATGCGGTACATAGTGGTCCGGAACCCCTGCGTCACTCGATGAACGTGGAACCCACGAATCGTGACCTCTGGGAGACCTATCTGCCTGCGTTCAAGGCATTGGTCAAGAAAGGAAACGTGCGTGAGGTGATGTGTGCCTACCAGCGTTTCGAGGGCAAGCCCTGTTGCGCCAGCGATCGTCTGCTCATCGATATCCTGCGCAACAAGTGGGGCTACGACGCTATTGTGCTTACTGATTGCGATGCCATCAACAATTTTTTCAATCGCGGTCAACACGAGACGCACAAAGACCCGTTGTCGGCTACCGTCGATGCCGTATTGAACGGTACTGACCTTGAGTGCGGTAAGGTGATGATGAACTTGACGGACGGTCTGAAGAAAGGTTTGATTAAGGAGAGTGATCTCGACGATCATCTGCGCAAGACGCTGACGGGTCGTTTCGAACTGGGTATGTTCGATCCCGCTCCATCCCTCGAGTGGTCGAAGATTCCCGCTTCGAATATCAGTAACGAAGAGCACGACGCCCTCGCCACCCAAGCAGCCCGCGAATCGATGGTACTCTTGGAGAACAAAGGCATCCTGCCTCTGTCTAAGGACATCAAGACGATTGCCGTCGTTGGTCCGAATGCCGACGATGTAGAGCTGTTGAATGGTAATTATGGTGGCACGCCCACCGATAATCACAAGCATTCGCTGTTGGAAGGTATCAAGAATGCCGTCCCTGGTGCGAAGATTATCTATCAGAAGGCTTGCGAGCTGAACGATGAGTATGAGACCATCCATCACTTACAGGACTTCAATGGTGGCAAGGGCGCCCTCGTGGAGTTCTATAATAATAAGGAATTAGCTGGCGAGCCTGCCAAGACGGCATATTACAACGAGCTGAACTTCTCGACATTTGGCGCTTGGGGCTTCGCTGAGGGTGTCAATCGCGACACGCTGTCCGTTCGCGTCAGTGGTCAATACACGTCGAACTTTACTGGCGAGATGAAATACACGCTGATGACAGATAACGGCTATGTGGTGAAGGTCAATGGCGAGGTCGTCGAAGAGAATAAGGGCGGTGGTCGTCGTGGATTTGGTTTTGGACGTCGCGTGGAATATAAATCCTTCCCTGTTGAGGCTGGTAAGACCTATGATATTGTGATTGAATACAAGCACGGCAACGGACAGTTTGCGATGTTGCGAGGCGACATCTGCGAGCGCAAACTCGTTGACTTCACGGAACTCGCCAACGAGGTAAAGGGTGCTGACGCCATTATCATTATCGGTGGAATCTCTGCCCGTATGGAAGGCGAGGGTGGTGACAAACAGGACATCGAACTGCCGAAGGTTCAGCAGATGCTTGTGAAGGCCATGCACCAGACGGGTAAACCTGTCGTCTTCGTCAACTGTTCTGGCTCTGCCATTGCCTTTGGTAGTGTAGAGGGTCAGTACGATGCCTTGTTGCAGGCTTGGTATCCTGGTCAGGGCGGTGCGAAGGCACTGGCTGAGGTGCTGTTTGGCGACTACAATCCTGGCGGAAAACTCCCTGTGACGTTCTATCGTTCGAATAACGACCTGCCCGATTTCCTTGACTATTCGATGAAGAACCGCACCTATCGTTACTTCACGGGTGTGCCTCAGTATGCGTTTGGTTATGGTCTGAGCTATACGACATTCAGCGTTGGTAAGGGTAAGGCAGTCTTCAATAAGAAGAATGTCAAGGCCGGTAAACCCAGTTGTGCTGTGGTTGTTCCTGTGACGAATACAGGTAATCGCGAGGGTACGGAGACCGTACAAGTATATGTGAAGCGACTGGGTGACGAAGGTGCTCCCATCAAGGCCTTGAAAGGATTCAAGAAGGTATCGTTGAAGCCAGGTGAAACCCAGAAGGTTGTCATTGGACTGGACAGCGAAGCTTTCGAGTACTACGACGAAATGATAGACGAACTTGCCGTAAAGCCTGGCAAATACCAGATACTCTACGGCACGTCGTCAAGGGATGAGGACCTGAAGTCGTTCGATTTCTCCTTCTAACAACTGTTGCTCGAATTATTGCTTCCTTTTTTCTTCAATTCAAAATTATTTCTTACCTTTGCAGCCGAAAATATAACAAAGAACAAATATGAAGAAGATATTGATAGCTTTTTTGCTGATGCTGACAATGACAGCTCAGGCAGACAACGTGATGACCAAGACCCAGGACGGAACCTATATCGTCAACACCACGACGTTGGCTGACGATGTGGAGGGATATGCAGGTGCGACGCCCCTGGAGGTACACATCAAGAAGAACAAAATCGTGAAGGTGGTCGTGCTGAAAAACATGGACGGACCTAAGTATAACGCCAAGGTGAAGAAGGAAATGTTGACGAAGTACGAGGGTATGGATGTCAAGAAGGGTACTGTACAGGACGTTGATGCAGTCACTGGTGCCACATTCACCTCAAAGGCCATGCAGGAAAATATCCGCAGAGCGGTAGATTATTATAAGAAGCACAAGTAAAGTTCAAAAAATGATTGCAGGGGCAGGGTTAGTAGAGCAATACTAACCCTGCTATTGCGCTATAGATAATCATACGAATGGGGTTGATCTTAACGACCTTTACACCATAGAACGATGCCGCAAAGAGCAGACAACTGATGCAGAATTGCCACAGGTTCTCCGTAGGCGTGCTAAAGTTCTCGCGCGTACATAATAATAAGGTGGCAGCAGCAAGCAATCCGACTACAGCAGGACGCAGACCTTGGAAGACGCTCGTCACTGAACGGGTGTGCATATATCGCATAAACATCTTGCTGATGATAATCATCAGAATCAGCGAGGGCAACACCAGCGCAAACGTTGCAGTAGCAGACCCCAACACAGCCATCGGCATAGAGAAGCCTGCATTCTTGACAGCGGTATAACCGCAATAGGTAGCGCTATTGATGCCGATAGGTCCAGGCGTCATCTGCGAGATGGCGACGATATCCGTAAACTCTGACGACGACAACCAATGCCAATGTTCTACCGTCTCGTTTTGAATCAGCGACAGCATACCATAGCCTCCACCAAAGCCGAAGACGCCTATTTCGAAGAATGTGACGAATAGCCAGAAGAAAATCATACGCCCGTCACCTCCTTTCCGTTGTTTTCGTCGTATACGAATCTGCCATAAAGGTACCCTCCAATGCCTGCAGCGATGATAATCCAAATGGGCGATACACCCAAGAGCCATATCAACAACGCAGACACAATAGGAATCCAGATGGTCCATTTGTTCAGTTCTGCGCGTTTGCCAAGATTGAAGGTAGGCACAGCAATGAGGGCAACTACTGCTGGGCGGATGCCTCGGAACATCGCTGCTACTATGGGGTTGTCCTTAAACTGGCTGAAGAACATCGCGATGGCCAGGATAATCAGAAACGAGGGTAGGGCGGTGCCTGCTGCTGTGGCTATGGCGCCTCGTTCTTTCTTCAACTTATAGCCGATGAAGATGGCGATATTGATGGCGAAGACGCCAGGGCAACTCTGGGCAATGGCTATCAGGTCGAGCATTTCGTCCTTCGATACCCACCGCTTCTTGTTCACCACCTCTTCCTCTATCAAAGGTATCATGGCATACCCACCACCAAGGGTGAATATGCCAATCTTAAAGAAGATTTTAAAGGATTCCCAATAGATGTTCATTACTTGTGAGCCTCCACCCATTTACGTGCATTGACGAAGGCCTCAATCCAAGGTGTTACCTCGTCCTGACGACGATTGGCAGGATACCAAGCGTTCTGCCAGGGGAATACGGCACGCTCCAAGTGAGGCATCATGCAGAGATGACGTCCATCGGCCGAGCAGATACCTGCTACGTTATAGTCAGAACCGTTAGGATTAGCGGGATAGCCAGCGTAGTTATACTTGGCAATCACGTTGTAGGCACTCTCAGCCTCAGGCAGTGAGAACTTACCCTCTCCGTGAGCGACCCACAGACCGAGTTTGTTGCCACTCAGCGAGCCGAACATCACGCTGTTGTTCTGAGGAATGCTCAGGGTGATGAACTCGCTCTCAAACTTATGAGAGTCGTTGTGCAACATCTTAGCTCCCTTAGCACCCGTCAAGCCGAGTTCAACCATCAGCTGGCAACCGTTACAGATACCAAGCGACAGCGTGTCTTCGCGAGCATAGAACTTATCCAGCGCCTCCTTAGCCTTCGGATTGAAGAGGAAGGCACCAGCCCAACCCTTTGCCGAACCAAGTACGTCGGAGTTAGAGAAGCCTCCGCAGAATACAATCATGTTGATGTCCTCAAGTGTCTCGCGACCAGAAATCAGGTCGGTCATCATCACGTCCTTCACGTCGAAACCAGCCAGATACAGGCAGTAAGCCATCTCGCGCTCACCGTTAGTTCCCTTCTCACGGATGATGGCAGCCTTGGGTGTTGTGTTTGTTGCTGTGCCACAGCAACCTACTGAACGGCGGGGGTTGAGCCCATACTGAGCCAGCGTGCCCTTGAAGTCCTTGTTGAACTTCATCTCGATGGGCTGCTTCTTATAGTTCTCGAAGCGCTCCTTGGCCTTGCCATTGAAGCTTTGCTTGCGATCCAGCAAGTAAGAAGTCTTGTACCAAACGTCGCGGAGGGCGTCGATTTCGAAGGTCCTCTCCTCATCACCAGCCTTCACCACGATGGTGCGACTGTCCTCAACAGGATAACCAATCTTAGCGAAGCCAACGCCGGCATCCTCCATAAACTCCTTGAACTCAGCCTTGTGCTCGTCGCTTACTTCGATGACTACACCAGGATTCTCTGCGAAGAGAGTCTTAACAACATCGCCATCAGCACAGATATCGTGCAGGTTGATGTGCATACCGCCCTTCGTGTTGGCGAAACACATCTCGAGCAGCGTGGTGATGAGACCACCTGCCGAGATATCGTGACCAGCCATAATCCAGCCTTTTTCGATGAGTTGCTGGATAGCCATAAAGGCATCAGCAAAGTACTCGGCGTTCTTAACGGTAGGAACGTCGTCGCCCACCTTGCCCAGGCTCTGAGCGAAGGCAGAACCACCTAAACGTTGCTCGTCGAACGAGAAGTCGATATGATAGAGCGAGGCGTTCTTGTCGTTCACCAATACAGGGCTAACTACCTTCTTGATGTCAGAAACCTCACCACCAGCAGATACAATCACTGTTCCTGGAGAGATAATCTTCTCACCATTCGGATACTGCTGACTCAAAGAGAGTGAGTCCTTACCTGTTGGCACGTTAATGTGCAGGTCGCAGCAGAAATCGCTCAGCGCCTTAACACCTGCATACAGGCGGGCGTCCTCACCCTCCTGAGAGCGGCAAGGCCACATCCAGTTGGCGCTCAACGAAAGCGAATCCATTCCCTCAGCCAAAGGAGCCCATACGATATTCGTCAGCGCCTCTGCAACAGAGAGTACTGAACCAGCGGCAGGATCGGCCAAACCTGCCTGAGGAGCATGACCAAGTGCTGTGGCAATACCCTTCTGTCCACGATAGTCGAGGGCAACAACACCACAGTCGCTCAGAGGCAACTGAATCTCGCCCTGACACTGCTGACGGGCAATCTTACCTGTTACAGAGCGGTCGACCTTGTTGGTCAGCCAGTCCTTACAAGCTACAGCCTCAAGCTGCAGCACGCGGTCGAGATATTCGTTAATCTTATCCTGACTGTAGGTCACGTCAGCATAGTGGCGCTCTACAGTATTATCCTTCATAATCGTCTTGGGTGAGTGACCAAACATCTGGGCAACGTCCAGATCGAAAGGCTTCACACCGTCGCCCTGCTTGAACGAGAAGTGGGCGTCGCCAGTGGTCTCACCAACCACATACAGCGGAGCACGCTCGCGCTCAGCAATCTTTCTAACGTGTTCGATATGCTTCTCGTCGATGAGCAAGCCCATACGCTCCTGACTCTCGTTAGCAATGATCTCCTTACTTGAAAGCGTCTTATCGCCGATAGGTAACTTGGTCATGTCGATCTCGCCACCACACTCCTCAACGAGCTCTGACAGACAGTTCAGGTGACCAGCAGAACCGTGGTCGTGGATAGACACAACGGGGTTCACATCTTCCTCGCAGAGAGCACGAACCAGGTTGTAGGCACGCTTCTGCATCTCAGGGTTAGCACGCTGAACAGCATTCAGTTCGATACCATTCGAATAGCGACCTGTATCAACAGACGACACAGAACCGCCACCAAGGCCGATGCGGTAGTTATCACCACCAACAACTACAACCTTGTTGCCTGGCTGTGGCTCCTTCTTCAGACAGTCGCGCTTGGTGCCATAACCAACACCACCTGCCAGCATGATAACCTTATCGTAAGCATACTTGGTATCGTTTGGCTCTTGATGCTCGAATGTAAGAACAGAACCACAAATCAGTGGCTGACCGAACTTATTTCCGAAGTCAGAAGCACCATTAGAAGCCTTGATCAGAATCTGCTCTGGTGTCTGGTACAACCACTGGCGAACGGGCAGAATGCTCTCCCAGTCGCGAGTCAGCTTGTCATCGTCCTTCAACCTCGGATAGGCAGTCATATAAACAGCTGTACCAGCAATCGGCCAAGAACCTACACCACCACCCATACGGTCGCGGATTTCACCACCAGTACCTGTTGCGGCACCGTTGAACGGCTCAACAGTCGTTGGGAAGTTATGCGTCTCGGCCTTCAGCGAGATAACGCTCTCGATATCCTTCACGCGGAACCAGTCGCTGGTGCTCTGATCCTTCGGTGCAAACTGCTCAACCACAGGTCCCTGTGCAAAAGCCACATTATCCTTATAGGCCGAGAGAATCTTGTTGGGGTTCTCCTGCGTGGTTTTCTTAATCATCGCGAAGAGCGAACTCTCCATCTCCTTGCCGTCGATGATAAAAGTACCACCGAAAATCTTGTGGCGGCAGTGCTCTGAGTTAATCTGGGCAAAACCGAAAATCTCTGAATCGGTCAAAGGACGACCGTTCTGCTTCTCCAGTCCGTGCAGATACTCGATTTCCTCTGGGCTCAGAGCCAGACCTTCCTGCTCGTTGTATTCTTCCAGATTATCCACATACTTGATGGGCTCAGGCTTGATGTTGATGGTAAAAATGTCCTGGTTCAGGCCATTGTACATGCGTTGCAACATCTCGTCGTGCTCGGCATCCTTGCTCGCCACAGCGAAGTACTCCTCAATACGACTGATGCCCTTGAGACCCATGTTCTGCGTAATCTCA
>Ga0265300_10004771_pt1 | contig 10657 bp, 6 predicted proteins | sample AusTroGonzalo_MG_FD_193482 | JGI IMG/M metagenome (GOLD analysis project Ga0265300, IMG submission 193482) | Bovine rumen microbial communities from tropical cattle in Woodstock, Queensland, Australia - Gonzalo_03 | ecosystem: Host-associated > Mammals > Digestive system > Stomach > Rumen ... | reverse complement strand
CTTTCAACTCTCCATTCTCGATATCGTTCGTGGCGCTCGCCGACGAGGACGCGCAGACCGCCGACCGCGACGGCGACGGGATTTCGACTTACGACGAGATCTTCACGTACCGCACCGACCCCGGCCTCGTTGACACCGACGGCGACGGCCTCACCGACGGAGACGAGGTTGCGCAATCCACGGATCCGCTTTCCGTCAGCGTCCCCAACGAGGTGCTTCTCTCGAGGCTGGTTGGCTTCCAGACAAACGAGAACTACGCCGCGGCCTCGGTTGCCGTCACGAACGAGCTCGTCGGATACCGTCTCTGGGACAGCTTTGCCGCGACGTGGCCCGCAGGGGCGACGAACCTCGTCTATGAGCGGACTGTCAGGATCGACCGCCGTGACGGCTGGCAGCAATACTACCTTTCCTCTCGGCCGGACTCCGCCGGAGGATGGTCTCTCGGCGGCCTGGTGCTCGAATGGGAGGACTCGTGCGGCGAGTCGGGGACTGCTACGGCGTCCCCCGTCGCGGACAGCCTCTACCTGCCGCTCTCGACGAACAACCCGTCGTCGGTGACGTTCCGCCTGCGGGCGACTTCCACGGCCCTGCGGTCCGCGAACCCCGTGTATCTGGTAGGCTATGCGCCGAAGGTGTCGGTCATCGGCGGCTCCGAGCACACGACCGCGGCGGGCGACGAACTTGCGGTGTTCATGGAGGGATCGGAATCCGTCATCGGGCTTTCGATTGACAGGTCGCGGCGCCCTTGCAAGGCGGCGCTTCATCCTCTCGAACTCACGATGGCGGGCATATCGGACCTGTCTTCTCAAACGGAAGGCGGCCTTCGCTACGAAGGCGGGATGGACGGCGGGAGAGTCTTCGCCTCGGGTGCCGGCGTGTATCCGCTGCCCGACGTATCCGTCCGCGGCGTTTCGCAGGGGCAGATGCGGCTTCGCGGCGCTTTGCCCGACGGGACCGGGCGGTATCTTATCATCCTCATGCCATGGGTCCGCTACGGCGGGCGTCACGGCTTGGGCGACGGGCTGGAATGGTACGGTGAGGAGTATTCCATCGAATACGAGTATCCCCTCGACAGCGGCTGCCTTGTGCGCGAGTGGTATCGCAACTCCGTCGGCGCGTGGAGCTGCGACTGCGAGCCGAGCGCGGGGTGCGGGCTTGCCGACGACAACGGGTTCGTGTCCGTCAGTCTTGAGAGCGACGGCGAGACGGCCACTGCGACCGTCAAGATCGAAGACGAGACCATCTGGACCGGCACGGCCACCCACGTCCCAGGGTCGGATGACGGCAGCTTCGGCATCGAGCGCAATGACGAGTGCGGCGAGTGCGGAGGCGGTTGCGCCGACGGCGACTGCAGCGAACTCGAAGGGCCGTCGCTTAGCTCGCTCAAGTTCCGCATCCCGACGGGTATGCCGCGCAAGGGCCAGGTCGCCGGGTTCGCGTATTTCACGACCGAGGGGCCGATGCTTGTCGCGCCGTCCTCGTTCAAGTTCCTGCTCAGGAACGACGTCGGCGCGTCCGTCACGACCAACGGGAGCGCCCGCACAGTCGCCTGCGCCTGCGAGCGAGGGAGGGAGCTTGTCATAGAGCAGATCCAGGACGGCGCGCGCGTCACCGTGAACGCGCAGGCCACGGGCGCGCTTGAGCACACCTGGGAGATCGTGAACGTTGGCGGGAGCGCGGCAGAAATCCGCATCAGGCAGATCAGCCGCCTGAACAACGTCATGCAGGACTGGACGTATGAATGCACCTACAACGACGATAGCGGCGAGTGGGACTGGTGCGCGACTGACAACATCGCTGGCGTAAGCGAGGAGCTTGAGCGCATCGACTCCCTCAACGTGGACGGCACGGTCTCGGAGACGAGGACTAAGTTCGACGCGTCCGGAACATGGCTCGGTGAGGTGGAGACTCTCTCGCAGGTAATAGGCGAGCGGGAGTGCGCGGCCCTGCGCCAGGTTTACAGGCGCGAGGAGACTTGCGTCGGCACGGTCGAGCGCTTCGCCGACTATTGGCGCGACACCGCCCACCCCGCGAGGAACGGAAAGCTTCGCCTCCTGCGGGCGGACGACGCCCCATGGGAATACCACGAATGGAACGAGGACGGCTTCGAGGTCCTGCGCGTAGAGCAGCGCAACGGCTCGGAGGTTCCAGCCGACTTCCCGTCAGCGACGAGCAACGGCTTCGAAAACGCGTCCGGTCTCGCTGACGCCTTCCTTACCACGTTCTCCTATGAGCCGCTTGTCGGCGACAGCGCCCACGCCGACGACTACGGCAAGCCCCGCTGCGAGTCGCGCTACGTTGTGCGCGGCGGCGTTGCCGCGCTTACGGGCCGCACGTGGCGCCGCTACACGCACATCCTTTACGACGTACGCCCCGCAGTCAAGGAGGAGACATGGCGGGCTGCGTCGGCCTCGGCGCAGTTTGGCGACGCGGCGAACGCCTATTCATGGCGTACGGTATTCGATCCGGTCGCGGCGGGGGACGTGCCGCTCGTCCTGCGCGGCGAAGTCGCGGAGGAGATGGACGAAGACGGCGTCCGCACCGTGGCCGACGTGTCCGTCGCGAGTGGCCGCGTCACGCTGACGCGTCGGAGATGGCGCGGCAGCTTGCAGTTCCCGACTTGCGACGTCGTCGAGATGGACGACGAATACGGGCTCGTCCTCAGGGAGGCCAAGTGCCTTTCCGACGGAGGGGCCGTCGTCGACGAGACCATTTCCATCTACGACGACCAGAGCCGCCTCAGGTCCGCCGCATACCACGACGGCACCTCTACGACTAACGCATATTCGTGCTGCAGGCTCCTCTGGTCGCGAGACCGCCTTGGCCGCAAGGTCCTGCGCTCGGCCTGACGGGACAGGACGGGCTTTACTATGCGGAGGAGGAGGTGTGGCTCTCCGATGTCGCCTCAAACGGGTTCAAGGTGACGCAGCACTTCATGGACGGGCTCGGGCGCGAGACGAACACGGTGGTCTATGTCGGCTCCGCGCCGGGCGAGGCGACCGACTTCTCTGCGTCCTCAGGAAAGCGCCTCTCCGAAGAGACCTCGCAATACTGGGGGATGGAATACGAATCCGTCGATTCCGCCGACATGCGCGGAAAGGTCGAGTCCAGGTGGACATATTACCAGTCCGGCCGCGAAGTCTCGTATTCCGATACGTTCGCGAGCTCTGGCGATTCCGCGCCTCTGGTGCGCACCGTGCGGACGGATGTCCTCAACGGGCCCAGCGCGACTCTGCGCGAATGGGATGGCAAGTGGACTGAGCTATGTTCCTGGTCTGACTACGATGCGTCCGGCTGCAGGATAGACTACGAGGTAACGGAATCCTCCGACTACGGCGTAGTCACCAACTCCGTGACGTGTCACGACTTCCTCGGTCGCACTGTTGCGACGGAAGGTCCGTCCGGGACTGGGACGACTGTTTACGACGGCTCCACGTCGCGCACCCTCTCGACCACGACTGCTGCAGGCGGCGTGGTGCGGACGTCGGAGAGCGTGTATAACGATCTTGGCGAGCTTGTCGGGAGCGTGAGCGATGGGGTCGTCTCGCGGCGCGACGAGGAATATGAGCAGGTGTCGAACGTCTGGTGGAAGGTGGAGAGGTCTGTCTTGTTTTCCGGCGGCGCGACGAACTCCGCGAGCGAGGTGCGCGAGCGCGTGACGGGGCTTTCCGACGCTGTGCGCAGTCAGGTCGTGCGGATTTCCGCGGACGGCGTTGCCACCGAGACTACGGAGTCTTACGACCCCGTCGCCGACGTGACGGTCGAGACAACAGTTTCGCCTACGGAAGGCATGGTCGTTCGAACGCTGCGGCACGGGCTCGTCCTCTCGGTCGAGACGAGTGACGGAACGACGGAGTATGCCTACGACGCCCTCGGGCGGACGGTGCGCGAGTCGTACGGGCCGCGAGTCGTGGAGACGGCGCACAGCGCGGCCGGAGACGTCATCGCCCGACGGACTCGCACGGGCGAGGGGACCTACGCAGAGGAGTCATACGCCTACGACTCCTGCGGCAACCGCGTCGCCGCGACGAACGCGCTCGGCGGCGTGACGGCGACCTCCTACGACGCGGAAGGGAACGTCGTCGAGATATCCGGGACGGCGGAATACCCTGTGCGCTTCGCCTACGACACGGAAGGGCGCCGCACCTTGCTTTCGACGACACGGGATGGTACAATATGGGATGTGACGACGTGGGAATACGATCCGGCGACCGGCAGGTGCCTTGCGAAGCGGCATGCGGACGGCTCTCGGTATGCGACGACCTACACGCCCGACGGGCTTGAGTCCACGGTGACTCGCCCCTCGTTGCAGTGGAGGGAGAATGTCTATGACTCGCGGAGAAGGCTCGTGGGCGTCATCTCTAACGACGGCAGCGAAAATGCCGCGTTTGAATACGACGACTTCGGGAGGGTGACGGCTGCGTCCAACGCGGCAGCATTTACGGAATACGCCTTGCACCGCAACGGGACGGCCACCAACGAAATTGTATCGGTCGGCACGAACTCGTTCGAGATCGTGCGCACCATCGACATGTTCGGCAGATTGGACGGAAGGGGCGTAGAAGGAAGCGAGTTCCAGGGGATCTTCTATGACGACGCAGGTCGCATCTCGTCGATCACCGACCAGACGGCGACCGTCACCTATGCGTATTCCGAAGACGGAATGGAGGCGGGATGCGCGATCTCGTTCGCGGCGGGTTCGTCGGTCGTGCGTCAGGTGGTACGCGACTTGTATCGCCCCGATCTCGTCGTCGCGGTTTCGAACGTCATCAACGGCGTCGCCGTTTCGGGCTTTGACTACCAGCATGACGCCGCCGGTCGTGTGGTGTCGAGGAACGATGACGCGTTTTCGTACAACGCGCGGGGGGAGGTTGTTTTCTCGCGCAGAGGCTACGCAGAGGAAGATTCCTATGCGTATGACGACATAGGGAACCTTCTGCTTTCCACATGCAACTCCTCGACTAACACCTATACGGCAAACAGCCTCAACCAATACACATCCATTCTCCGCGACTCTGCGTCTCCGCGTGAGATATCACACGACCTCGACGGCAACATGCTTTCAGACGGGCTACAGCAGTTCGCATACGACTCTGCAGGGCGTCTTTCGTCAGTCTCGACTGGCGGAGTCGCTGTCGCGGCGTTTCAGTATGATGCGTTCGGGCGCAGGGTGCGCAAGACGACGCAGGAGGCGACGCATACGTATCTCTACGACGGGTGGAACCTCGTCCTTGAGCGTATCGAGCGGGACGGCGGCGAGACGGACACCGTAGAATACTTCTGGGGTAAGGACATCTCCGGGTCGCTCGGCGGCGCAGGCGGCATAGGCGCTCTTCTCTACCTCAAGCACAACGGAGATGCGTATGTTCCGATCTACGACGCGAACGGGAACGTGGTGCAGTATGTCGATGCGACGGGCGCAATAGTCGCCTCATACGTCTATGACGCCTTCGGGCGCACGCTTGCTTCTGCCGGATCGCAGGCGGAGCTCTTCCGGTTCCGCTTCTCGACGAAATACCACGACAGCGAGTCGGGCCTTGTCTATTTCGGCTACCGCTTCTACTCGCCAAGCCTTGCCCGCTGGCTCACCCGCGACCCCCTTGAGGAGCAGGGCGGCCTGAACCTATACGAATTCTGCGGCAACGACGCGATCGGCCAAGTCGATCCATACGGGCTGGCGACCGAAGGTTCTGGGACTTACGACAAAATTGTCGCGTTTATGGAAAAGATGGGTGTGCAGCTATTTTGGTGGAATGTTGCAGAGAAATTTTTTAAGGGGCGTGAGAATTGTCCTATATCAGCAGAGATGCTTAAACTTGCTATAACCGGATATGTTGGTAATGGGCGTTATGTGTTCCCTGAGAATGGGCAACTTGCAGGTGCAATACAGGATTCTGCAGAATACAAAAATATAATTGACAATCTTGTCCACACACAGGCCACAAGACTTAAGACATACAAAGAGTCCAATGAGCCAATTAATTTCAACACAAAAGATCTCAAGACGGCTGTAGGTCATGCATCTTATAATCTGGAAGGTGACATCTGTAAAACAAAGAGCGGTAGTAGGGCGAGGTTAAATCTACACATAACTGTACTAGACACTTACGATTTTCATATGTGGGGCAAAGCAGAAATTGAGGCGAATGGAGCTTTTCTATCGTTCGGCAATAATCTTGCGTATCAGAGTCAGCAAAAAGGTTATTTGAAGACTTATCCGTGGAGCGTTTCGTTTGACGATAACAGGAGGTGGCCATGGCATGCAGGGTCGCAATTGGTGCGGTAATTCACGCAATTAGTGCGGTAATTCGCAGCATAGAGCGCCGACCATGGATTCCGATGGCGGCATACCTTGCGTGCTTTGCCTTGTTTGTGCTGGTGGCTTGGATACCGCTTGCAAACCTTATAGATTCCCAATGGCGTCCGCTGCCGGTGATGTCGTCGTCGGCAAAGCTGCTGATCGGGGAAGTTGTCTATTGGATTTACAGGCTTTTGTATGCGGTCGGCGTCTTTTCTGTTGTTGTAGTGCCTTTTGTGATGTTGTGCGCCATGCGGTTTAAGATCGCGTTCTATACATTGGTGATGGGAATAGCTGGCATAGCCGCATCGGCAACCTTTATGTTGTTGACCGCCCCTATCTGGTTTGTTCTTGGAATTGAAGAGTTAGATGCGAGGCAGGAATTGGGGAAAGATAAGGTCGTTAAAGTCTATAAAGATTACGATGCTGCTGCGGCGAAGTCGGAAGATCTTGGCAAGATCGTTCCGCCCGGAGCAACCGACATTACGGTTGTTCACCAAGTCTATTTCCAGGGATATTCCGATGATTTTAGATGTCATGTTTCCAATGAAGACTTCAAAAAGTTCGTCGCAGAACGCAAGTATGTCTTTAAGGAATTTGACATAGAGAAAGACTTTGGGAGCCCTCACTGCTTCCATTGGAACTCGGAGGATGATCTGCTGTTCTCTCAGTTCCCAAAAATGCGAAATGGGAAGATGGTGGATCACCATCCTGATGGTTTCCTTGGTTGCGTTGCAAACAACCATATTGAAGGCGGCAACCCAAACGAACGGTCGCTACAATATGTTTACGATACAAAGTGTTCAATACTTTGGGCACAGTGCTTTTGGTAGGCATGGCATTTTGTAGAGATTATGAAAACACAAAAAGCGATTAGAACGTTGATAGACGGCGTTGAAAAGCGTCCGTGGATTCCGATGGTCATCTATCTTGGGGTCTTTGCCCTGTTTGTGCTTGCAAGCGGACTGCTGCTTGCTGACATGATAGATTCTCGCTGGCGGCCATTCGGTGATTTTACAAAAGAGGAGAAAGCCGTCATCAGCGATGTCGGCGACTATATTGGCTGGGTGGTTGTCGCGGCAGGCGTCTTTTCCTGCGCCGTTGTGCCGCTCATAATGCTTTGCGTTGGGAGATTCCGCGCGGCATTTAATACGCTTGTCATGGGAATCGCCGGAATCGGAGCGTCTGTCATCTTTTTCTTTCTAACCGGCCCGTTGTGGTTCGTAATCGGGCTTGAGTCTGCAAAAGCAACGGATGCCTTTGGCGACAAGGGCGCGGAAATAGAGTTTTACAAGACCTATGACGAGGCGGCATCGTCGGGGGACGTCCGCAAGATCCTTCCTCCCGGGGCGAAGGACATAACCGTTGTGCGCAAGCTGTATTTCCAGGGCCACTCGGTAGATTTCCGCTGTAGTCTTCCAGAAGAGGACTTCAAGAAGTTTGTCGCAAAGCGCAAGTATGTCTTTAAGGAATACAACCTCGCGGAAGGCGGTAGTGGGTGGAGCTTTCGCTGGAACAAAGAGGATGACGCGCTCTTCTCCCAATTCCCTGATGTCGTAAACGGGCAAGTTGTGGATCACCACCCAGAAGGGTATCTGACTTGCGTCGCGAACGACCATCTTGACGGTGGCAATCCAAACGAGGAAACGCTATTGTATGTTTATGATAAGAAGTGCTCTATCCTCTGGGCTCAGTGCTGGCGCTAGGGCGGTGATTAGAAAGATCGAGGCGAAACCGAGCATCCCCGCCGGAGTGTATTTCGGCGTGTATATGGTGTCGTGGGTCGTGGCCGCGCTGTCGGCAACTCATCTCGTCGATCCGAAGTGCCGCTTTCTATCGTGGCTGATGCCGTCTTCGGCTCTAATGTATGAGGATGTATGCCGAGGGATGGATCATGTCGTGCTGGCAGTTGGCGTGGTCGCCGTTATCGTGGTTCCCTTCGTCATGCTGTGCGCAAGGCGATTTTGCGCGTCCCTCAAGACCTTGCTCATCGGGTTTGCCGGGATAGTCGCATCGCTCGCCTTCTCGTTCCTGACGGAAGACATGCTGTTCTTCGTGTCGCTTAGCGTAGATAACGCCCGCAAGGATGCAATGCGGAGCGCGGAAGTGGAGCGTTGCGCAGAATAGTCGCCCTGTCAGATCGGCAGCCTGATGGTAAAGGTGGAGCCTTCGCCGGGCTGCGACTTGCACGTTATCGTGCCTCGGTAGAATGTGACGATCGACTTGGCAAGGGCGAGCCCTAGCCCGAATCCAGGCTCCGAAACGGCGTCTTTCGTGCGGAAGCCGCGGTCGAATACACGCGGCGCCACTACGTGGTCTATTCCAATTCCCGTATCTGAGACTGAGATGCCTATGGAGTCGAGCGACCGAAACGCCGTGACGGCAACGCTTCCGCCCGCAGGCGTGAACTTGATTGCGTTGTCCACGATGTTGCCTATCAGGCGCTGGAACTTCGCCTTGTGCCCGGCATATGTTATCGGCGCCTTGTCCATCGAGGCCGAGAGCTTCACGCCCTTGGCCTCTGCGGCTGGTGCGTAGAGCTCAACCACGAAGTCGATGATATTCGAGAGGTTCTGCTCGCTGGGCGGCTCCCTTTCGGCGAATGCGTTGTTCCTTGCTATTTCGGCATGGGTCTCGAAGAGATCGAGGATCCTGTTGCAGGATTCGGCAATCAGCCCCGCGGCGGCAGAGTGGTCGCATGAGTTGTCGAAGATGCATTGGGCCTGCTGCGATATGTGCGAGAGCGGAGTCCTGATGTCATGGAGAATGTTCCGCGTCAGCTCGCGGAGCTCCTCTGCCTGTTGCTCCTGTATGGCGAAGAGCCTGTTGAACGAGGTCGAAAGCCGGTCTATCTCGCGGATTCCTGAATCGATCGGGAAAACCGCCGTTCCGCCTTTCTCCGTGATGTCGTTCGCCTTGTCTGACAGCTTGGCTATCGGTTTGGCGATTCCGCGCGAGAGGATTCTCACGATTGCATAGCCGACGGCCACCGCGAACACGGCGGCGACGATGATCCAGAACGTTATCCAGAAGTATTCCGACGTGGCGCGTCCCCAGTGCCCGGGGCCAAGCCCGTCCTCAAGCGTGGACCATCCAAGCGCCACCGCGACCGACGCGACCAGCGCCATCGCGCAGATAAGCATTGGCATCATGCGCCGCGCGATAAGCGCCCGCAGCGGAATGGAGACATTATTGCAGCACATAGCCAAACCCGCGTATTGTGGAGATCATGTTGGGCTCGTCGTTGGCGCATAGCTTCTTCCTGAGCGCGCAGATGCGCGTCTCGACGATCTTCGACGGCGCGAAGTCCAGTTCCCAGACGCTATGCAGGATCATCCTGGTCGTGACGGTCCTGCCGGTGTTTCTCATGAGAAGCTCCAGAAGGGAGTACTCGCCAGCCGTAAGGGCGATCCGCCGTCCTCCTCGCTTGACCTCGTGCGTCTCATGGCATAGCGTAAGGTCTTTCACGGTCAATACGTTGTAGCCTTGCGCGTAGGACGTGCGACGTATCTGCGCATACACCCTTGCCATGAATTCGTTTATGGCGAAGGGTTTCCCGATGTAGTCGTCGGCCCCGGCGTTGAGACCGGCTATCTTCTCGCAGGGTTCGCTCAATGCGCTTAGTACGATGATCGGCGTCTTGACTCCTTTACCCCGCGCGGACTTGATCAGGTCGATCCCCGACATGCGGCCGTCGAGCTTGATGTCGATTGCGGCGATGTCGTAAGGCCGCTTGGATATCATCCGGAGCCCCTCTTCGCCAACGGCGGTGCAGTCGCAGGAGAAGCCTTCTTCCTCGAGCTTGTCGGACAGGAAATTGACCGTATCCTTGTCGTCTTCTACAATGAGTGCTTTCATAGTCTGCGGACATTATACCGAAATTTTGCCATTCGTGCTTTTCGAAGTTCAAATTTTCTTGAACTTCGCACCCCTTTAGCGCGGCAAAAATATTTTTCGTATTTGAACTAACCTTGAACTTCATTTGGTATAGTATTGGGGAAATGAAGAGACTGATGCTATTGCTCGGCTTGCTCGTGACCGCACTCGTGTGGGCGGATGATCTCGGCTATTCGCCCGACGGTGGGCTGGTGTCGTTCGGCGAATTCGACTACGTTTACGACTCGGCGAGCAGGCTCACGGAGGTGTGGTCCAATGGCGAGATTATCGTCGAGAACCGATACGACGCACTCGGCCGCAGGGTGATAAAGTGGACGCCGGAGGCGACTCACACTTTCGTGTATGACGGGTGGCTACTTGTGGTCGAGCGCATAGAGCGGAGCGGTGGACAGCGTGATCAGATAGATTACTGGTGGGGCAAGGATGCCTCTGGAACCCTTGACGGCGCAGGTGGAATAGGCG
>Ga0265300_10004769_pt1 | contig 10661 bp, 9 predicted proteins | sample AusTroGonzalo_MG_FD_193482 | JGI IMG/M metagenome (GOLD analysis project Ga0265300, IMG submission 193482) | Bovine rumen microbial communities from tropical cattle in Woodstock, Queensland, Australia - Gonzalo_03 | ecosystem: Host-associated > Mammals > Digestive system > Stomach > Rumen ... | reverse complement strand
CGTTGTTCTTCGAAATTACGCCTCCTTCCAGCGAAACTTTGATTATCAATCGAAGCTTTGTCGGTTACAAGGGCGCTCTCAATCTGCTTGAAAAGATTTACAGCGCTTCCGTTGGCGGAAAATAAGTTACTGCTTCTTCACTATCATCAACAATAGTGCCGACTGATTCATCAGCCGGCATTTTTTATAGTCTTTTGCTATTTGTATATAATGCTCATAAGATTATCTTATATGTAAAGACAAACCTTATATCAAGTGATAAAAATAAAGTATTTTACAAATAGTTATTTGTTTTCTAATTTATGCACCGCAGTCGAGGACACTGTGTTCCGATGTACAAACAAATCAACACGAGGATACCTATATGTGTTGTAGCTGTAAAATCCTTCAGTAAATAAGCCGCTACCTTTTTGAAGGCTGAATGGCGGTTCTAATTGTGCGCAGAATATTGCTCTGCGTGGTTTCCCAACTCATAAAAAAATTAGGAGATTTTTCTATGAATTTCAATATTAAAAAAACTATAACTCAAGTTATCCTTTTGTCTTCTTTTACCGCTTTTGCCGCTGAAACTATCGCGGTTACCACGAAATCTGGCGTAAGTGCTACACTCTACGGTTTTGCATCCTTGAATGCCGCTTACGAAGATTCCAAAAGCAATAACGGCAACTTTGCAAACTTTGTCGCTGCATCGGACATTACCAATAAAAACGATGGCGGCTGGCATTTTACGCCGAACTTGACTCGAATCGGCTTCAATCTTTCGAGCGGTAGCGATACATCGTTCTTCAAGGCGAATGGTAAGATCGAAGTAGACTTTTATGGCGGCGGTTCCGGCAATGCTCCTAATCCGAGACTCCGTCATGGTTACGGTGAAATTTCCTTTGGCAAGTCCGGCTTCTCCATTTTGGGCGGTCAAACATGGGATTTGATTTCTCCGTTGGTGACTCCGACGCTCAACGCGGGCGTTCTCAACAACTCTGGTGACGCAGGCCTTCGCAGAGCACAACTTCGATTGACCGAAAAAGTTCCTGTCGGTGATGGCTCTTTGGACTTCGCCGTTGCTCTTGTCCGCACCATTGGCGAAACGCAGCCTTACAACACTTCTTCTGCATCGGAAACTGGTGTTGATGCTGACATCCCCACGATTCAGGGCCGCATCGGCATTGCGCTTCCTCTTTGGGTTGATGGCAAAAAGTTCGGTTTAGGTGTTTCGGGTCATTACGGTCAAGAAGAAGTTGACTTGGATGCCACTGGCGATACTAAGGATATTCCCACATGGTCGTTCAATGTGGATTTGACGCTCCCCATCACAAGTAACTTTACCTTCCTTGGTGAATACTTTATCGGCGCAAATCTTGATACATATGCTGCAGGTATTGGACGCGGACTTGCTGCAAATGCTGATGATCCCGAAAGCGTAAAGAGCATTGGCGCTTATGGCGGCTGGATCGCCTTGCAGGCTAAGTTTATTCAAAAGTTGGCCTTTAATGTGGGTGCCGGCCTTGACAAGCTCAAGCGCGAAGATATCAGAAAAGTCGGCGGTCGCGAACAGAACTTCTCGTTCTTTGCTAACACGACCTACAATTTGACGGATGCGTTCTCGCTTGGCTTTGAATACCTTCATGTTCAAACGGATTACTTGACCGCAAATACGGTAAAGGAAGCTGACTTGAACCGTTATCAACTTTCTGCAACTTACGCCTTCTAATAATGGAGAATTATACAATGACTCAGATTAAATTATACACCCGAATTGCTACGGCTTTCCTCTTTGTTCTCGCCTGCGTATCATCTACGATTGCCGCAGACAAGCTTTCCATCGGTTATCTTTCTTCGACGGGACATGCTAAATTCTACATCGCGAAAGATGCTGGCATTTTCGAGAAGAACGGACTTGATGTGACCTTGGTGGAATTCTCGAATTCCGGTGACGGCATTGCTGCTGTTCGCGCAGGTAAGCTTGATGCTGGTGCATTTGGTTCTCTCGCTCCGCTCATCCACATTTCTCAGGGGGCTGACATTCGCGTTATTGGCGGTATCATGGGTGGCGACCAGGCGGTCATCACTCGAAAGGAAAATGCCGGTTCCGTCAAAAAATTGAGCGATCTCAAAGGGAAGAAAATCGCTACAATCCGATTGGGAACTGCCGACGCCATTGTTCGTGGCGGTCTTAAAAAAGAAGGTATCGATTGGCGCAAGGATGTCTCCATTGTAGAACTCAAGAATCCGCCTGCCGTTATCGAAGCCGTGAAGAACGGTAGCGTTTACGCTGGTGTTACCTGGGGGCCGCATGACCTCCGCGCCGAAGAAGCTGGCCTTTCTGTGGTGCTCCGCAGTAAGGACATCAATCCGGGGCATATCTGCTGCCGTCTGATTGCATCGCTCCGCAAGCTTGAAGGCCGTGACGATATTTACAAGCGCTTGATTAAGTCACTTTTGGAAGCCGAGGAGGTTGTGCAGAATGATCACAAGAGGAGCGTTGAAATCATTGCGAAGTGGATCAAACTCGATACGGCGCTCGTCAACAAGGCTTTTTATAGCGGTTATGTCACGCAGGATACCGACCCGAATGTTAAGGGCGTCGAATTTTTCTGGGATTTCTTGAAGGATGCTGAATTCATCAAGTCCGACAAGAAGGTCTCTGAATATGTCATCACGGACTACTATCGCAATGCGCTTACCGAAATTCGCAAGCAAAAGCCGAAGTCTGAATTCTACGCTCAGGCAGAAAAAATATTTAAGTCTAGGAATTAAGGAATTTCAACATGAATCAAACGCAAAGCGGTTTTGAAGTAAAAAATCTCGTTTTTTCCTACGATGGCAAGCCCATCCTGAAAGACATCAACTTGAAAATCAAACCTGGCGAGTTTGTGTGTCTCTTAGGCGAAAGCGGAAGTGGCAAAACCACTTTGCTGAACCTTCTCGCGGGGCTTACCAAGCCAAACGAGGGGCATGTCTATTGGAACGGAAAGGAAATTGAAAAACCTTCCGCAGAAAGGAGTGTAGTCTTTCAGGACTACACCCTTTTTCCTTGGCTTACGCTCCTCCAGAATGTTTCGCTCGCGATCAAGAAGACTAAAAAGGTCAATGGGCGTTTTGCAAAACATTTGGCAGAGGAATACCTGAATTTGGTGGGGCTTTCGGGTAGCCTCCATAAATATCCCTTTGAACTTTCAGGCGGTATGCGTCAACGCGGAGCCATTGCTAGAGCGTTAAGCGTTGGGGCGGACGTCCTTCTTTTGGACGAACCTTTTGGAGCGCTTGATCCTGTAAATCGTGCGAGCCTTCAGGATTTGGTCCTTGAACTTTGCCGTGGCGTAAAAGACCGCCCGATAACAACATTGTTTGTGACGCACGATATTCGCGAGGCTGTTTATCTAGGGAGCCGAATTATCGTGTTGGGTTCGACACCTGGTCGCATCATTGCCGATATTCCTTTGGATTTCCCGGTGAAGAAAAGTCGCACCGAATGGTTCCGCAACGAAAAAGTCCAAAAAACAATTATCGAAATCGAAGAGGCCTATCACAAGGACATCCTTGAAAAACTTGGCCATACCGTACAGGAGGGCGCTAGCATATGAGAATTTTTGTGAAATACCTATCTAAATTTTCGGGATTTTTATTCCTGCTTTTATTGCTTGGAATTTGGACATTCATCAGTAGCGGCCCGGAATGGAGTAGCCAATACTTGTTCCCGTCGCCAAAGGCGATTGTAGATGCTCTTTTGAATTCGCGTGAAGAACTTTTGCGAAGTGCGGGGGCGTCGCTTCTGAAGCTTGTGCCTGCTTACTTTGCGGCGGCCTTCGTCGGGATTTCCCTTGGAATTGTTTCTGGATCTGTTCCTTGGGTGGGCAATATGTTAAAACCCATTTCTCGATTTGCTGCACCCATTCCGCCGAATGTTTACATTCCTTATGCGATTGCCATTTTGCCGACATTCTACCTTTCTTCCACATTCATCATTTTTATTGCCGCTTTTTGGCCCATCTACTTGAATACCGCTGCCGGTGCCGCTGACATTCCTGAAAAGTACAAGCGGAATGCGGCCATCATCGGCATTGGGCGATTTGAATACTTGTGGAGAATTGCGTTTGTCGCAAGCCTTCCTTCCATATTCTCCGGGCTTTCCGTGGGCATGGGACTTTCATTTATCATGCTCACCGTTGCAGAACTCTTCGGCGAAAATACGGGGCTCGGACATTTTGTGCAATTTTATGCAGACTATTCCGATTACCCCAACATGGTGGCCGGAATCCTTTGGACGGGCATTGTGGTCCTTGCAATTATGGAACTTTTTGAATTCGTAAAGCGCAAGGTATTGTTCTGGACGAAGGCGAATTAATTTAAATGAGCTTTTAAAAGCGACTGTGAAAATCCCCTGATGTTTAGGACATCAGGGGATTTCTCGAATCAATCGTTAAACCAATATTTAATTACTTGTACAAACCCTTGCTAAAGTAGCGGTCGCCACGGTCGGGGGCGATGAAGACGATATTGCCTTTTACGCCGGATGCAATCAGTTTCTTGGCTGCTGCGAAAGCGCCGCCCGACGAAGAGCCTGCAAAGATTCCTTCTTTCTGGGCCAGTTCACGGGAGCCGCCAAAGGCGTCGTCATCGTTGATTTTGATGACTTGGTCGACAAGCGACATATCCATAGTGTCGGCGATAAAATCGTTTCCAATACCTTCGATGTTGTAATCACCGTGTTCACCGCCGCCCATTGTAGAGCCTACGGGGTCTGCCAACACACCCTGGATTTTCGGGTTGCGTTCCTTGAGGGCCTTAAGAATGCCGCTGTATGTGCCGCCGCTTCCTGCGCCTGCCACTACATAATCGACGTGTCCATCGAGGTCATCGTAAATTTCAGGACCTGTCGTTTCGTAGTGGGCGCGCGGATTTGCCATATTGTGGAACTGCCTGAGCGAAATGGAATTTGGGATTTGCTTGAGCAATTCTTCAGCTTTCTTCTCTGCGCCAAGCATGCCTTCTTCACGCGGAGTGTTGATGAGTTCTGCTCCGAGTGCGCGCAAAAGCGTCTGCTTTTCTTGCGAGAATTTGGTCGGAACAACGAAAATCACACGTACGCCTCGGTTGAGTGCGGCAAAGGCGATGCCAAGCCCTGTATTGCCCGCGGTCGCTTCAATGATCGTTCCGCCGGGTTTAAGCGTTCCCTTGGCGAACGCGTCTTCGACCATATAAAGCCCAGCGCGGTCTTTTACGCTGCCCGAAGGGTTCCAAAGTTCAAGCTTTACAAATAAGTTTACACCTTCCGGGATGCCGACGTGCGTCAGTTTGACAAGCGGAGTTTTCCCGATTAAGGATTTCATGGATTCGTAGTAATGCATATCTCGCTCCTTATGCCTTGGCCGCTTCAATGGCTGCGTTTACATCCGAGATGATATCGTCGACTTTTTCGATGCCCACGGACAAGCGGATGAGTCCGTCGGTGATGCCGACTTTTTCGCGGATTTCCTTTGGAATGGACGCGTGCGTCATTGTGGCCGGATGGCATACGAGGCTTTCGACGCCACCTAAGCTTTCGGCGAGAGAAACGAGTTTCAGTGCTTTAAAGAATTTCTTGATGTCGTAGTTTTCGCGGAGTTCGAATGAAATCATGGCACCGCCATTTTTAGCCTGCTTCTTGTTGATTTCGTAACCCTGTGCTGTCGGAAGACCCGGATAATAAACGTGCTTCACGGCTTCGTGCTTTTCGAGGTAGCGTGCGATGGTTTCGGCATTTTCGGTATGGCGATCCAGGCGAACGCCGAGCGTCTTGATGCCGCGAATCAAAAGGAAGGAGTCGAATGGTCCGAGGACAGCGCCGGTTGCGTTCTGCGTAAAGGCGAGGCGTTCAGCGAGTTCCTTGGAATTGACGACGGCAAGTCCTGCCACCAAATCGCTATGACCGCCTAAATATTTTGTTGCGGAATGCACCACGATATCGGCGCCGAGTTCCAGCGGACGCTGCAAATAAGGCGTCATGAATGTATTATCGACGATGGTCAAGATATTGTGCTTCTTGGCGATGGCTGCAACGCCTGCCAAGTCCGTCACTGTCAAAAGCGGGTTTGCAGGGCTTTCGACGAAGAACGCCTTAACATCGGGTGTAATCTTGGTTTCGAGCGCTTTCAAGTCGGTAGTGTCTTCGATGGAGTAGCTGATGCCAAGATTCTTGAAAACTTTATCCAAGACGCGGAATGTACCGCCATAAACATTGCTCGAAATGATGATGCGGTCGCCTTGCTTAAAAAGCGAAAGAACGGTCGTCGTGGCGGCCATGCCCGAAGCGAAAGCAAAACCTGCGACGCCACCTTCGAGTTCTGCAATTAAGGCTTCCAACGCAGCGCGCGTCGGATTTCCTGTACGGGAGTATTCCCAACCCGAGTTTTCGCCAAGACCGTATTGCTTGTAGGTCGAAGTCTGGTAAATGGGGACATTGACTGCTCCGGTTACCTTGTCGCCATCAATGCCACCGTGAATGAGTTTTGTTTCGATGTAGTTGGAATGTGCCATAAGATAATAATCTCCTGTGACGCTACTAAGTGATAGCGCCTTTGTTTTTTTGAAATTTTTTTGAATAAAAAAATCCCGCTACGGAACATAAAACCGAGCGGGAATCTGTTTAAAAGAATAGCCTAAAAACTAGATGCCCGTCCGACATCGACAACAACACACGAAATTCAAGCTATTGAAAGAAAAATTCATTTTTTATCCTATTTCTTTTGTAGGTTTTAATTTAGATAAAGCCTTTCGCTTTGGCAAGAGATTTCTTTATACTATTTTTCTGGAACTGGCAATAACGATTTCCTATAATCACTTTATTGCAGCGATTAGACGCACGGAATCAAATGCTTTAAGGTTTCCCGTCCGAAAATAGCGCTGCTGCAATGCGCTTTCGCCAAGAAATTCATCGACCTTGAAACCGCTACGTTCAAGCGCGTCGAAAACTTCGCGATCGCGAAAACCTTCCGCCATTGTTTCTCCGCAATCGGCAACAATCTTTTTCAATTGCAAAACTGGAGCTGAGAACGCACCCTTTTGCAGATAGTCAAAGATGATTGAAATTCCTGTTGTTGCGATTTCCGAGAACTGACGAATCGTTTCTGCAAATACGGATAGCGGCAGATAATATGAAACGCCCAATATGCTGACAACCGTTGGCTTATTGCGATCGAATCCGTTTTCAACGAGCTTGTCTATAATTCGGTCCTTGCCGAAGTCTACTGCTACAAAATGGACATTCTTTGCAATGTTCCAATGGAGTTCTCGAATGCGATTTTTCTTGTAGCTCTGTGTGGCAAGCAAATCAAGTTCAAAAACTTCGACATTTGGATTCTTATTGCGAAACGAGAATGTGTCGACACCGGCTCCGCAAATTACATATTGGATTTTACCCGACTCTGCTTGGAGTTTCACGCGGTCCTCGGCAAAGCGGCTCCGAGAAAGCACAATCGGGAGAAAATATTTTCGATTGAAAAAATCAACCGAATTCTCCGACTCCTGCGGGAATCGCTTTAAGATGAAATTTGAAACCTTCTCGTATTCTTCTCGTCCCATAAAGTCCAATGCCAAAAAGTCATTGAAAACCGTATGGTCCGAATGGGACGAATGCCAGGCACGGGCAAAAGCGCAAAGTTTTGCCGTTAAACTTTCCATTGTTTTAATCCTTAAATTTTTTGAGTTGTGGTCAAAAGACCATAAAAAAGCCCGTGCAGGAGAACCTTACACGGGCGAGAAAATCATTCAATACCGCAATAAGCGCCCGTCAACATCGGCCGCTCAAACAACAAATATTTGCAAATTGAATATTCATTTAAATTCCTATAAAATTGGTAGGAATAAATATAAACCTAAAAAATTTTTTCGTCAATATATTTTTTTAAACTTTAAAAAAAAGTTTTATTCTCAAAAAAAATCTCCTGCGGAAATAAATCCCGCAGGAGAACCCATGTCAAAAAAATTTTTTAATTACCTTGCGCCTTCCGGCTTCAGGAACTTGTCTGTTTCCTGCTCGTACCACCACTTGGTATAGGGCAACTTGATTCGAGCGGCAAGGCTCTTTTCAAAACTGCGGTTCTTGATGGTGTCGAGAATGCTTTTTGCAAAGTTGAGTGTTCCTTCGTAACCGAAGATCATGTATTCATCAGCGACGAAGAGAGCTGCGTAACCCTGCTTGATGGCCCATACTGTTGAACCTGGATGACGGCTAAAGTAAATATCCGGTTTGTGGTTGTTCAATACGCTCATCACTTCGTAGTTCTGCTGGTCGGCCACGGTGAGCTTGAGCCCCTTCGGCGATGTCTTCAGCAAATGTTCGAGTGCCGGCGGAATCTGACCGTTATCGTACTTGTAGTCGTAATGCCAGGCGAGTCCGTGAACCACTTCCATTCCGAGTTCCTGCAATACGCGCGAAACTTCGTAGGTGTAGCCCGGGCCCATGCCGATCACGGCACGGAGTCCCTTGAGTTCCCTCTTGATTTCTTCGATTTGCGGCAGGTAAATGGCTCGCTGCTTTTCGATGTAGCGTTCCACTTCGGCTTCCTTGCCGATCGTCTTGCCGATGGCGCGGAACCAAGTTTCAAAACCGGTGATGCCGTTCGGGTTGATGGTGCGCACGTACGGGACGCCGTAAGTTTCTTCAAGGGCGTTGCCGAGGTAAGTGCCAAGCGTACCGCAAATGCAGACCATAGCCTGGGCTTCGCTCAAGTGCGAAAGCTCTTCGACGGTGGAGTTACAGTAAACGAATTGCGGTTCTGCACCAATTTCCTTGAAGAGTTCCGTAATCTTCGGGCGGGCGCTTTCAAAGAAGTTCTTGAAGATGATCTTGTTGTTCTTCTTCTCGGGCGGTTTCACGATTCCCTGCAAAACGGCGTGGTCCGCGATATCGAAACCGCTGGCCCAAATGCGGCTCTTGAAGCCTTCGCAATGGATCGGAATGATGGGAATGTCGTATTCGTCGGCGAGTTCGTCAGCGAGGCCGTCAACATCTTCACCAATCACGCCCGACACGCAAGAAGATGAAAGGAAGATTGCTTCCGGGTGGAACTTTTCGTAAGTGTACTTCGTTGCCTTGCGGAGTGCTTCGATGGCTCCAAAGACGGTGTCGTTTTCGTTCAAGTCCGTGCAGACGTAAACGGAATTTGTCTTTTCGTTAATGCGTTCGGCGAGCTGGCGGAACTTGACGTCTTCGCCTTGTGCAAGGGCGACGCAACCGGCAGGGGCGTGGTAGACGACAGCCACATTGCGGATACTGATGAGCTGATCCAAGGCGCAGCCCGAAAGGCAAGAACTGGATTGGCTAAAGCAGCGTTCACGATCCTTGACGGAACCGCATTGAGAACGGTGTGCGAGCGTTTCCAAATCACCCGAAAATCCAGTGATGGATCCAAGACGGTTTTCGCGAACACCGACATTTGCATTTTTAAAATTAAATGGCATTAGATCCTCCTTAAATTTTCAGCATGGAAAGTGCGGCAGAGTAGATATCTTCCAACAGGTAAAGGCCGCCGGAATAACCCGCCACATGCGAGTTGATGACGATCTTTTCGATCATCGGATAGCTGATGTTCACAAAGTGGCCCTTGAGTTCGTGGGCGAGTTTCTTTTCCCAGTTCGAACCGATGATGAGCGGGGAACCGCCAAAGTCCATTTTGCGAATTTGATTCTGGAGGTCGAAACCGTCCGTAGTGAATTCGACTTTTGTTTTAATGTCGTAATTCAGCGTGTTTGTTTCCTTGGTGACATCTTCGCGGAATGCTTCCGGCGTATCGTCGGTGACAAAAAGCTTTTGCGGGAAAAGTCCCATGTCGTTCACGAGGAACTTGGTCACGGCGATCACGTACTGCGCTTCGCTTACGACGGTAAAACGCTTGCTTACGATACGGCTTTCGAGAATCGTATCGGCGTAACGTTCAAGGTAGTAGAAGAACTGTGCTTCGTTCTGCTGGATGACCGATTCCGTGAGCTTCTTGTCTGCACCCGTGAATTCGGCGACCGTGCGGAGGAACTTTGTTGTTTCGGCAGCGCCAATCGGCAAAGTGGGGTAGTGCAACAGCGGAATGTTGAATTCCTTTTCCAGGTACTTTGCGCTTTCGAGACCTGCCCACGGCGAAACGAGAATCGTGTATTCTGCAGTCGGAATCTTCTGCAGGTTTTCAAGTCCGCGGCCAAAGCCGAAAATCGTGTTCGTCTTGAGACCGATGGACTGCAAAAGGCGTTCGAGTTCACGCAAGTTGCCAAGCCAATACGGGTCTTGCTGCGGCACGCCTGCGAACAAGTTGACGAGTCCCTTTTCCTTCGGGGCTTCGCCCTTGTACTTTCTCACATACTGCTCGAAGATGCTTTTTAAAATCCAGTCGTGACCGATGTAGTTGTTACCCTTGAAGCCCGGCGTTTTTGCCCAGATGACCGGCTTTTCTTCGTCCTGAAATTCTTCTGCGACTTCCTGGATGTCGTCACCGATGATTTCGCCCGTGCAACCGGAAAGTACCACGAACAGGTCGGCGTCGATAATCTTGAGCGCGTTGTTGATGGTCGAACGCAATTTGTCCGCACCGCCAAAAACGACTTCCTTTTCGCTGATGCTGGTGCAGGGATAAATGTTGGGGCTGAATCGGCCGCTTGTACCGTTGTTGTCGTTCAGCTTCGATGCGCATCCTGGG
>Ga0265300_10004766_pt1 | contig 10664 bp, 9 predicted proteins | sample AusTroGonzalo_MG_FD_193482 | JGI IMG/M metagenome (GOLD analysis project Ga0265300, IMG submission 193482) | Bovine rumen microbial communities from tropical cattle in Woodstock, Queensland, Australia - Gonzalo_03 | ecosystem: Host-associated > Mammals > Digestive system > Stomach > Rumen ... | reverse complement strand
CACATACAGAATGTGTAAAGGCGTCTTCCCGTCTTTGTATCACATGCGAGCTTGTAGTTTGCGGCCATCAGGTCGGGCGTATCGTTTGTATCGATACCATACTGGGCCATGTCGATGTCCTGTCTCAAGTGCTCGATCCTGACACCGACTGAGAACGGCTTTGCTTCCATTGCAATACCGAGCCTCTCCAATGCCTTGAAAGTATCCCTTCCTGCGTGTCCGATAGCGAGTATCATGCCGGAACACTTGATCTCGCGGCTTGCGTTCATGTCCTGAACCGTTATGTATGAAAGACCGTTATTGTCTTTTTTGTAACCCTGGAAAAGAGTCTCAAAAAGGAACTCTCCGCCCAAAGAGATTATGTCTTTTCTTATGTTTACTACTATATCCCTGATCTTGTCGGTTCCTACATGCGGATGCGCATCATACATTATGTCAGCGGGAGCTCCGTGCGAAACAAACATCAGGTTAACGAAAGATTTGAGTCCTGAACTGACCCCTGAATAAAGCTTTCCGTCTGAGAAAGTGCCTGCTCCGCCCTCTCCGAACTGGATATTTGAATTCGGCATAAGGCGTGCCGTGCCGTTCATGTAGTTCTCGCAGTCGGCGATCCTCTTCTTCATTTCGGGACCGCGCTCGATGACGATCGGCCTTAAACCGTATTTGGCAAGGATCAAAGCTGCGAAAAGTCCCGCTGGGCCTGCGCCTACGACAACGGGCCTCGGATTTTCGTCAGCATGTTCGCTGAAATAATCCTTATGAGGAAAAGCCGAATCCATAATCGAATCCTGTTTCTCCCTGTATGTCTTCTCGTCCGCGAAATCAAACCTGTATATTATTTTGAGCTTGTTCCTTCTTGCATCGATGAAGCGTTTTTCGATCATGAGCCTTAAATCGCCGTTCCTGCAGTCATTGCAGGCCTTGGCGAGTTTCTTGTCCTTGGACTTTAACCCGGCTTCGATTATCCTGACAGAATCAGGCAATATCTTGCCGCCTTTGCGGGGGTCAAAAGCTAATTCAAACATCAGCTGCTACCCCTTTCGCGGCTGCGGCTGCAGATGACCAAGCCCACTGGAGATTAAAACCGCCGCACCTGCCGTCGACATTGAGAGCTTCGCCGGTAATGTAAAGGCCCTTCATGTTTCTGTACTGCATATCAGAATTCATCGCGGAAAGCTTGACACCGCCTGAAGAGACCTGCGCTTTGTCGTTTCCGCCGAAACCGTCAACGGGGATCTTCATTTCGCAAAGAGACTTAGCAAAAGTGCTTATTTCCTTATGACTCAAGTTACCGATAGTCTTGGCAGGATCTATTCCGGCAGTCCTGCAGACGAATTCGCAGAGAACGCGTGGCATCATGCCGGAAAGTGCTGAAGTTATGGGCCTTGAAGCAAACTTCTCGCGTCTCATCTTAAGCATTTCCATTGCTTCTTCTTCAAACTTATCGATGAGATTAACAATAACAACCGGCTTAACGCCTTTATCCAAAAGGCTTACGGCAATGCCGGATATATCCATTACGCAGATACCCGAGATGCCGCCCTCCTTGGAGAATATGATCTCACCATCGGAAGAATCGACAACTTTGGAGCCGTCTGAAAGCTCAACTTTACCTCTGCATCTGATGCCCGCAAGAGACTTTATCCCCTGCATCCTGCTGGTCAGAGAAGTGAGCGCGGGTTTGAAAGATATCAGATCCTTTGCGTCTATAAGGCCTTTCAGAAGCGTTCCGACAGTACCGTCTGAACCTGTCGAAGGATAAGCCGAGCCTCCTGCAGCAACAATGAGGTTTCTTGATTTAGCGGTACTTCCATCTTTAAGATCGAGCTCGTAAAGGCCGTTGTTTAATGAGATCTTCGTGCATCTTGATCCGAACTTCATCTCTACGCCGGAATCCTCCAGGTAGAATCTGAAAGAATCGATCACGGTCTGTGCCCTGTAAGTCGCAGGATAGTAAAGCCCGTTGTCGCATACAGTTACTATGCCCAGATCGTTTTCAAAAAAGCTTACGGCATCGCCGCTTCCGAATGCTTTGAGGCATTTGTCCAAAAGCTCGGGATCATCAGTGTGATACTTATCAACTGAAGCGTTCTTGTTAGAAAGATTGCATCTTCCGCTGCCTGTAAGGGCAAGCTTCTTTCCGCACCTGTCATTTCCGTCGACAACGAGGATCTTTGCCTTGCCTGAAGTAAGCTTTGCAAGCATCGAAGCAGCGAAAAGGCCTGATGCTCCGCCGCCTAAGATAATGCAGTCGTATATAATCTTGCTCATACGCGGCCTCCGCCCAAAGAAGCCTTTAAAGTCCTTGCAAGTTTGGTCTCATCGAAAGGTTTTGCCCCGAATCCGTCAACTATTTGCTTCTTAGCATTTTCAAGGTCTTCTACGGTGCCTTCTTTGAGTTCAAGTTCCATTTCGCAGATGAGATCACAAGGCTTTCCGTTAGAATCCTTGATCTCACCATAGTCGATGCAGGCTTCCATTGAACTGTTCAGGAATCTGAAATCGTAGTAAGTTCTTTCGAAAGTATTTGAACACAATACCGTGAGGGAATCACCGCTGATGCCGTCCAAAACTTCTTTCAAGAGCTCTTTGTCATCACCTTCGGAATCAGCCTTGAAAGATTCAAGATCAAGAACTCCGCCAGAACTTTTAAGGTTCCATTCAAAGTGATTATGGATCCCGCCTTTTACCTCGCCTTTGTATTTGGCGGTAAATTCATAGTAATCGGAATCATCAGACGTGTAATGTCTTTTTCTTAAGCTTACTCCGCGGGAACGTAAAGCATTGTCTTTTGTATCAAGATAGTAATTTTCGAGAGTAAGGGGCTGGCTGTCAGGATTCTTGCAATGTGAGACAAACCAGTCGGATGAAGCTGCTTTAAACAGGCTTTCCCTGTCCTTAAATGCAAGTTTGACCTCTGTCTCCATATAAGGCTCCTTAAGTGATCGTGTGGACGCCGCTTGCGGAAACTACGCAGAGCTTGTTGCCTGCGATGAAATTGACTCTGATAATGTCCTCATCAACGGCGAAATCATTGAGGATCGCGCCTGTGGAATCGAATACGAAGATACGTCTGTCGACGCTGATCGCATAAAGCTTTCCTGTACCGGCAACAGAACTGATCTTTGTACCGATATCGGAATTATAAATGAGCGAATCGGCACCGCCTAAGATAGCGAGCTTATTGAGCTGGCTGACGCCGTCTGAATAAGTTATAAAGAGTTTTCCGTCAACGAGGTTGATGTATCCGATCGCCGAGAAATCGAAGTTAAGCTGAGTAAGCTTGCCGTCCACTACCTCATACATCGAATTGCCCGTGAAAGCATAAAGCTTATCGCCGACATAGAACATCGACATGAACATGACGTTGCCTTCTATCGTATACATCGCGCTGTCTGCCATTTCGAGAGTGCTCGTACCCTTGCTGATCGCGAAAACTCTGATATAAGGAACGACAACGGCACCGCTTGTGTTTACAGTTGATACGGCAAGTTTTGTGGAATCGGCATCAAACGTGCAACATACCGGGAATCCTGAGTTATAGGAAGACCACTGGTACTGCGCTTTTCCGGTCTCATCGTAAAGAACGACGTCGCCGTTGGACTCGTCGCTACCCATTATAAGTGCTACATAACCCTTCTTGGACATCGTAAGAGCCTTGATCTGATTCTTTGTAGGAGTTGTGTAAAGCGCCTTGTCGCGGCTCATTACGGTAAATGAATAACCGTTAAGGTCGAAAACAACAGCGTAATCACCGTAGATAGAACACTGGGGATTTGAGTAAGATACCGGAACCGTGTATATCTCCGTACCCGAAAGCGTAAGATATGCAATACGGTCATTGGTGACCTTGATAACGCCCTCACCGTATGGATAGAGCTTCTGGGCCTCGGAATACTCGCAGTTGAAACCGCCCTGAGCAGCGAGCTTGATCTGTGAATCCGCACCCTTCATCGAATTGATCTTGCCCGAAACCATAAAGATCAGGATAACACTGCCGATCAAAAGTGCCGTGAAGATCAAAACGGCTATAATGAGACCGGCGCTGGGGTTACTTTTTTTCGCCTTTTTAGTATTTATATCTTTGCTCGGTTTTTTGTTTGCCATTATCAGTTAAATCACTTTCCTTCAGGTATCTCGTAGACTCCGTTGATACCTTCGGTTATCGCCTTCGTAAGTATCTCATAAGCAGGCCAGATTCCATAATTATATGTATCCTGGCCTCCGTCATTATACAATTCCCTCTTGAAAACATAGAAGCCTGTATATTCACCGTTCTTGTAAACATAAAAAGTCTCGTCACTTCTTCTGTAGAAGTCAAAAACTATGGCCGCGTGATTGCGATCATAGACCTTGACAGAAGTGTCGGCAACGGCTGTTTCAGGAATATTTGCTGTTTCTTCAATGCCGCCGACATTGATGCAGAAGATCGTTTCATAGAGCATCGCAGCGTAAGACCTGCCGGAAGCATTGGTGACCCTTGCATTTCTGCCGTCCAAAGAGACTTTGGAATCATGGTCTGATATAGTCTGTCCCTTCTTAACGTCTACCTTTAAGACAAACTTGCCCTTAGTACCTGAGACATCAACAGAATCGATCTCATCACAGGTGTAGTAAAAGACATAATCATTGATGAGTCTCAAAAGCGGAGATTCTACAAGCTCGAGTTTTGAAGCTTCAGCCTTGAATATCTTTCCTGTTCCGTTGATCCTTCCGTAATAGAAACCGTTAATGGATGTGGAAAACTCAATAGAATAGGTCTTTCCGTCCTGAAAGTGCAGAACGACCTGATACGGAGCGATGGCAAGGCCGAACTTCGAGAGATTCTCGTTGGTGGCATCCTCATAACCAGCTACAGACAGAACGCAAATGTTCTTAATGAGCTTGTCGAAATACGTGCTGGAACCTATCTCAAACGGTTTGTTGAACTTAAACGTGCAATAATCGTAATCCTCATAATATGTGGCATTGCCGGAAAGGCTTATAGAATCTTTCTTTCTTGTGAAATCGACAGACTCAAGCTTCTTCATTTCCTCGTCGATCAGCCTGTCATCGATAAAATCATTTCCTGTCATTGAAGCCGAATAGAATTTATCGTTGCCGGCCAGATAAACCGAAGTTGAACCTGCGGCACAAACATAACAGCCTGCGCCGTTAGAAGACTGATTACCGATAAGTATCACATTCTGTGTTCCGTCAGTCTTATTGATCGTTACAGTAAACGCAGGATTATCAAGACCGTATTCCGAAAGATTTGCATTTTCGGCAATCGCGGAACACGAAACAAAAGAATTCATGGTAGTCAGGAACGACTCCATTTCGGACTGCGAATACATTACCGTACCCTTGTCACTGCCGGAATAGCTGTAAACAACGGTACCGTCAGGTTTAACAGCCCTGTCGATCTTAACGTTGATATTGCTGTCTCTATGCAGGACGCTGACAGATGATATATCAACGGGACTTATATAAAGCAGATCGACCTGTTTATATGATGTTTCAGCCGTACGTCCTTTTATACTCTTATCGACGACAAAGAACACCCCCACAACGATTGCGAGGATAACCATAACGATCGATGGTATGATCAGGTTCTTTGCAGACTTCATATCACAGGTTCTTTCTCTTGTTGTAAACGATTACAGCCATTGAGCTGAGGATTACAGGCAGAACGATCATGAAAACGATCATTACCGTTGTTCCGGCAGAAGTTGTTGCCTTGTTATCATTAAGCCTGTTTCCGTCAAGTCTCTTAACGGGAATATTGATGTTGTACTGTGCCGATGTAGGAAGCATGCTTCTGACGCAGGACTTCATGAAATCAGCGTTTCTGTCACTTAAAGTGAACTGCTCATAGTAAACGTCAGACGTAAAGTTAACAGTACTGAAAACATAGACCTCACCAGGCTTGTCCGTGTTATAAGCGGTACGCATCGCAACATTGATCTTGCCGGGATTCGAATCGATCTGCTTAGCCTGATTGTTTTCATCAGCAACGCTCTTTGTAGCAGATTTACTTGTAACGAGGACTGCATCTGTAGTGTAGTTGCTGTTCAGAGCAGCAGTCAGGGACAAAGGTCTGGCGAGAGTGATATGCATCTTCTTTTCGGAAGAAAATTCAGAAAACATATCAGTTACATCAGCCTGGGAATCATTGATCTTGGAATTCAGCATATATGAAGGATCATTCTCGGATACCATGCTGTGCTCTACAATGATATTCATGTCGTTAAGGAGACGGTTCAAATTGGGGAAAGCTTCGTTAACGTTATCAGCCGAATAATCAACTGAAATGATAACCTTGCCGCCTTTTTCGACATAAGCCTTTATCTCGGAATACATCGCCTCTGTGATATCGGAATTGGGTCCGTTGAGGATAAGAAGATTGCAGTCAGCCGGAACCTTGAATCCTGATGAAACCGCGAGATCAACTGCTTCAACACCCATTCCGTTCAGGAGTCTCTTGAACTGTGTAGAACCATTCTCTTTCAAACCAGTAACAAAATATGCTTTGTTAGTGAAGCCCTTAACGAGAGACATCATCGAATTGGTAAAAGTATATTCGGTATTGATGCCCGTTGCGATAAAGCTGTTGGTCTCATTAAGCATGTCAGTATCGATGGTATAGCAGCTTACCGGATCGATAACATCGAGTTTGCCGTTATAAGATACGACATACCAGCCGGTAAGAGTCTTCAGATTATAAGAGTTCGTCGGATCAAGCTGCTGGATGATACCGGGGTTCTTCGTTATATCTACATACTCAACGGTTACCTTTCCGTTGGACTTCTTCTGATAGTCGTCAAGGAGAGGTACGATGTACTGGTATTTTGTCTCATAGAAAGACGACGGTCTTTCGAACAAGCCAACTATACGGATCTTGGCATCCTGAGGAAGGCTGTCTAAGAACTGGACTGACGCATCCGAAATGACATTGCTGTTCTGAACTGAGAAATCAAATGTCAGAGCATTGCCCAAAACCTTATCGAGAAGGACGTTTGCAAGGAGAATGATAGCCAGGAGGATCAAAACGGATCCTACAGCGTAGATCTTAAGCTGGTGAGCTCTTTCATTCTTGTGCTTCTTATTTGACGTAGCGTTCTTTGAAACTTTAGATACGTTTTTTACAGGTGTTTTTTCATTAGTACTCATTGCCGTATCCCTCCTTACTTCTGACTCCAGCGCTTCTTCTCAAGAATCCTAAATGACAGGTACAGGAAAAAGAGCGCGAAAGAAATGCAGAATACCAGCGCTGATACGGAGAAAAGTCCGAGGCTGAAATCCTCAGTCTTGGTAAAAGGATCAAACCATCCGATGAAACCGGATACGGCATTATTTGCCGCTGTCCTTGTAGATGCCGCGATACCCATGTATGACATGATCGTGCTGACAGCCGTTCCGCAATAGTTACCGATTACGGACAAAAGCTGTGTTACAAGGATAAACAGGAACGCAACGATAGCGGAAATGATCATGTTATCAGTAAGTACCGAAGCGAGCAGTCCGATCGAAATGAACAGTGCCGCAAGGAAGAAAAATACCAGGATCGAACCGATCACACCGGCATCAACCGTGCCGCCGCAAGCTTTTACAACGATCATGTGAATGAAGACGTTGATGAACATTACAAAATAAAGAGCCATTGCCGCAAGGAACTTTCCTGCAACAACGGAAAACATTTCGATCGGGCTCGTGTAATAAAGGATCTCTGTTCCTCTTCTGCGGTCCTCGGCAAACATGCTCATCGTGATGATCGGAACGATAACGATGAAAAGCGCCCTGAGAGTGATGATCTCCTGGCTGATGCTGACGTATCCCGAAGCGAACTGTGTATAAAAGATAAAACCGGAAATAAACGTGAATATCGCCATGGCGACATATCCTACCGGTGTTCTGAAGTATGAAAGGAATTCCCTCTTAAATATTGCCTGCATAATAACTCCTTAACCCGCTGTAATGCTCAGGAATACTTCTTCGAGAGAAGGATTGAGCGAACGGAATTCAAGTATCGGCCATCCGGACTTTGCCATCATGAAGAAAGCATTTGCCCTGACGTCGTTTCCGGCCTTAGGTGCCAATGTGATCTCAACCTCACCGGGAACGCCCGGGTTCCTGATCGAAACATCAGCAATACCGGGGATCATCTTCAGTCTCGCCGAAACGTCCTTAGCAGGTCCGTTAAATGACATCAGGATCTTGGATGTGCCAGAAAGCCTCTGAGAAAGATCCATGATAGTGTCAACGGCTGCGACTTTTCCGTGATTGATGATGACTACCCTGTCAGCGATCTCCTGGATCTCTGAAAGGATATGTGAGCTGACGATGATCGAGTGATTCTTGGAAAGCTGCTTGATAAGCTTACGGATACCAATGATCTGGTTAGGGTCAAGTCCTACAGTAGGTTCGTCGAGGATAAGGATCGGAGGATCACCTACCAATGCCTGCGCAAGACCTACTCTCTGCTTATAACCCTTGGAAAGGTTACCGATAAGTCTTCCGCTTACGACAGAAATACCGACCATATCCATGATCTGGCTGATATGCTCTTTACGTTCCTTAGCGGGAACCTGCTTAAGGTCGCATATAAACTTAAGATACTCATCGACGGTCATGTCGAGGTAGAGCGGCGGCTGCTCGGGAAGATAGCCTATGTCTTTCTTTGCGAGTGCCGGTTCCTCCAGGATATCGTGTCCGTTGATCTTAACGGATCCGGATGTGGAAGAAAGATATCCGGTGATGATGTTCATCGTAGTAGTCTTTCCCGCACCGTTAGGACCTAAGAAGCCTAAGATCTCGTTATCCTTTACTGTGAAAGAGATATCGTTGACCGCTTTCTTGTCTCCATAATGCTTTACAAGATTCTTGATCTCAATCATGGCAGACCTCCGTTTTATTTGCTAATTTATTATTTTATAACAAAGCAGACAAAACAAAAAGCCAAATATAAAAAATTAAGGAGAATTATGTTCAGCCGAGTTTGAGTTCGGCGGCGAAAACCTTGGTATCTTCGTCTTTATAGCCATATACGGCAAGTTTTTCGCCGTTATCGGCAATATAAAGCTCGACCTTCTCACCCTGCTTGACCTCGCTGTTGTACATTATCGAGATCTCCCTGATGGCGGAAACGTCATATCCGGACTTAAAGAGCGCGTCATAAGCCCAGGCGGTATATCTGGAGTTGTTTACGTGCCTGTTGCGGTCGAGTTCGGTATAGTCGGCATATTTCTTGATGACAGGCTTATCGGAAGCCGCCGCGACAACCTTCTTATCAGGGAAATCGATCTTCGGGCATGGTTTGCCGAATACCATCTCCTCAGACTGTACGGTCGGCGGAGGCAGTTCAGGGCGCTTATTTGCAATTACGGGCCTGTGGGTATTCCAGTCAGCCAGGATCCAGACAGAAGTAGCCTTTCCTATCCTTATGCCTTCTGAATCGTAGACTTCAAATTCCCTGCCGTAGTACAACTTTTCAAGACCCGTCGCCCAGGTCCTGATCTTAAAAGTCTCATGCCACAAAGGCAGACGGTCAAACTCTATGTGCATCCTCAGGATGATCCAGCAGATACTGTTTTCCTTAAGAAAATCTGTGCCGTAGCCCAAAGAATACGAACTCTGCTCTGCAGCCTCCTGCAGATCGCCGATCAATACAGAGGCATAGAGCTTATCCCCTATTCCGCATTCAGTAGCCTTGCAATAGACTTCAAGTTCTGTATATGGCTTAACTTCAGGCATTTTCTTCTTTTGAAACGGTCTGCGCTTTCGCAGGTGTCCTGTAGAAAGCAACATTTCTCGGGTTATATCTTCTGAAGACCTTATACATCTCGGGCTTGAAGTCCAAGATGAGCATGCATGTGTAGTTCTCTTCCTTATAGAGCATATACCAAACGGATTCATCGATTGGATACTTCTTCTCCGCGGTAATAGCAAGCTTGATGTCAGCCTTCTCAAAGTCAGTCTTAAAACGGTCGTCAGTTACGGGACCGATATAGATGCAGTCCTTGATGGAGAAATCCATAAGGTCCACCCTGCTGCTCTGTCCCAGGATCTTTGCTACATTGACGTTATCGTTGGAGATCTCGATATCATACTCGGTATAAGACCTCTTTAAGAAGAAAACAAAGCCGAAAATGAGAGTAACCGAGAACATGAGCGTGATATAAAGAGCCGGACCGCCGAACAAGGCAAGTCCGAAGAAATTTACCGCAACAATAACTACGCAAAGCGCAAACACGGCAAAACAGCGCACAACAATGTTCTTGCCGCCGTTACGTGTTAAGTGAGATTCGATAAAACTGTCATCAATCATATGAGATCCACCTTAAACAAATACCATACTATGATATCACACCGCCAAAATAAAAAAACTGCGCCGCGGAAAGACCGCAGCGCAGTGGATTTTCTTTTATTCCGCCGTATCAGTACATCGGCTGCTGAGGCATAGCCGGAGCTTCCTTCTCAGGGATATCCGTAACAACTGCTTCTGTTGTAAGAAGTGTTGAAGAAACGGAAGCTGCGTTCTGGAGCGCGGAACGTGTAACCTTTGCAGGGTCAACGATTCCTGCTGCGAACATGTCTGTGTACTCGTCGTGGAGTGCATCGTAGCCGTTTCCGGCGGGTGCCTTCTTAACGTTCTCGCAGATTACGCTGCCGTCGAGGCCAGCATT